>Ga0154002_1000700_pt1 | contig 10216 bp, 7 predicted proteins | sample TSNY086MetaG_FD_102276 | JGI IMG/M metagenome (GOLD analysis project Ga0154002, IMG submission 102276) | Attine ant fungus gardens microbial communities from New York, USA - TSNY086 MetaG | ecosystem: Host-associated > Fungi > Mycelium > Unclassified | place: USA: New York, Robert Cushman Murphy... | reverse complement strand
TTTGGCAAGCGTCAGCGTCATCTTTTCGCTGCGGTACTCGGAAACAATGTCCGCAACAATTTTTTTAATAATTCGTTCATCCATAACGGTTCCCGATTATTTCCTTAATTGTTCTAAAACTTTTCTGGTAATCTCGGCAACGACATCTGCATTCACATCCTGGGTCTCTTTACCGCAGCCACAGCTGTGACAGCTTGCTTTGCCGGCCTGGCTATTCTGGCATACATCAGCCGGATGCTTTCCGGTCATGCCGAACTGTCTTCTGATCTCATACAGTCTTTCTACCTGCGCCTGGTTCAATTCCTGTGGTCCGCCCAGCATGGTTGACTGATATAGCAGGCGTGCATAGAATTCTACCGATTCCATTTTGTGATAAGCTGCCAGCAAAGAATCGGAATAAGCTAACGCCCCGTGATTCTCAAGAAGCACCGCGTCAAAATACTGAAGGTGTTCGGATACGGCATCCGGGATTTCTTCGGTCGACGGCGTTCCATATTTTGCAAGCGGTACACAGCCAAGGGAAATGATCGCTTCCGGCATAATCGGCTGGGTCAGGGGAATTCCGGCAATTGCAAAACTTGTGGCGTAAAGGGGATGGGCATGCACGACAGCATTTACATCTGGCCGCTCTTTATAAACCCGCATGTGCATCTTGATTTCAGAAGATGGCCGGTAGCCTTTGTTTGCCTGAAGTACTTTACCGTTGGCGTCCACTTTGCAGATATATTCCGGTGTCATGAATCCTTTGCTGACTCCGGTTGGGGTACATAAAAATTCATTATCGTTTAATTTTACGGAAAAGTTACCGTCGTTTGCAGCTACCATCCCTCTGTCATACACTCTTTTTCCGATCTCACACATCAGTTTCTTGATTTCATATTCGTTTTGCATTCCGTTTCCTCCTTGGATATGTAACTATTATTTGTGCCTTCGACTTTGTTTGTTGTTGTTTCTTTCTTTAATATACCACGCAAACCCACATATGTCAACTATTTTTATGTTGTTTTTATTGTTTTATTATTCTTGACTTTAACTTCCCACAAAACCAGGCACCTTATGTCTTTGTAACGTCACATACGTCAAATCCCATTCGCTCATCCAGATATTGCAATATACTTTCCATCGACGCTTCTACTTCTGAAAAAGTACCGGTTACCACTAACGTTCCGTTAAAGCGGTCAACAAATGCCAGCTCCACGCCAGCGGCCTTAAGGGCCAGGTCTGCGGCAATAATCGACGTCTCAGCGGGAACAACCGTCAGAATTCCAATCGCCGATCTGGTATATTCCATCCCCGGTTCCAAACCAACCTTACTGTATAAGGCGGCTTCCGGATTCGCAATCAAATGGGCAATCGTGACTTGCTTGCCGGGAACCAGTTCCTGTACAATTCTGGTCTTTTCTTCTGCGGAAAAATCATATTTACGACTCATTTGTCTATCCTCCGATCTGGCATTCAAGGCCGGATGCCCCCCTCGCTGCCGTAAGCAGCTGCTCCATTTGCGATGGCAGAGGAGGAGCCATATCGCCCATCAGATATGGTCTGTTAAGCCCTTTATATTTATCCTCTCCCAATCGGTGATAAGGAAGCAGGTGTATCCTTTTCACATGCTGCAGGCTTTTGGCAAACCGGGCAATCCCTTTGATCTCTTCCGGTTTATCATTAAAGCCTGGGATCACCGGAATCCGAATACTCAGCTCGGTCATACGACCGGCAGCAATCTTCCTTGCGTTCTCCTGAATCAGGATGTTGCTCCTCCCCGTATACTCTTTGTGCTTTCCTTCATCCATATGCTTAATATCGAGTAAATACTGGTCCAGATACGGCAGTACCGCCTCAATATGTTCATATGGAATACCACCCGAACTTTCCAGGGCGGTATGAATTCCGTGTTCTTTTGCCCCCTTCAATAAATCTCTGGCAAATTCCGGCTGACATAAAGCTTCTCCGCCGGATAGCGTCAATCCGCCGCCGGACCGCTGATAATAGACCCGGTCCTTTTCCACAACATTTAATACCTCTTCAACCGTAATGTCCTCACCGGTCACCTGTGGTTTTCCCTGTATTGTCATGGTTTCGATCTCAAAACTCTGTGATTCCGGATTACAGCACCAGCGGCATCTGAACAGGCAGCCTTTTAAGAACACAATGGTGCGGATTCCATAACCGTCATGAATCGAATACCGCTGGATATCAAAAATGCGTCCCCGGGTTTTTAAATAATTCATACTCGCATTTTACCTCCTAAAATCCCTGCTCCGTACGCCGGATAATATCGTCCTGCAGCGCCTTTGAAAGAATTGTAAAGTGTGCACTGTAACCTGCCACACGCACCACCAGGTGCTTATACTGTTCCGGATTGCGCTGGGCTTCCAACAGGGTTTCCCGGCTTACTACATTGAACTGCATATGGCTTCCTTTTTGATCAAAATAGGAACGGACCAGGGCCACGAAATTCTCCAGTCCGGCTCTGCCGCTCAATGCCGACGGATGAAACTTCTGATTGAATAAAGTCCCGTTGGAGGCGATAAAATGATCCAGTTTCGCCACCGAATTGGCGGCTGCCGTCGGTCCGTTGACATCTTTTCCGGCAGATGGAGATACCCCGTCCGCCACCGGCGTCCCGCTCAGCCTGCCATCGGGAGTGGCCCCGGTCTGTCCGCCCAGAGGTACATTGGCAGATACCGGATAGAGTCCCGCCTGATAGAGTCCACCCCTTGGATTGCGGTACTGTTCCAGGGGCCTGGTATAGGTGTAGGCAACATCTCTGGCAAATTCGTCCACTTCCGGTATATCATTGCCGAATTTCGGAATCGCTTCAATCAGTTCCAGAAGTTCAGCCCCACGCTTCTCCATCTCCGGTGATACCGCAGTTTCCATCACCGTTTTCAGGATCATCGCGACTTCCGGTTCCCCAATGGCCTGTCCTGATTCCACTAAGACTCTGGCGATCTGGCCGGTCATCCCTAAGACTTCATCTTCGGATAAGCCTTTTCCGTAGTTCATATTCAGTACTTCTTTATACGCTGTTAAACTTAGTTTCTTTTCATCAAATACAAGTTTCTTTATCGCAAACAGGGAATCCGCCATATTTGCCACCCCGAATCCCTGGGGACCGGTAAAGTTATACACTGCACCGCCTTCCTGCAAAGACATTCCTTTTTTAATACAATCGTCTACCATACAGGATTCAAACGGCAGCGGACAACGCTCCCTATGGGCCATATCGATGGCATTGTCGGCATTTACCAGCAGTTTGATGGCGTAGTCCATCTGTGCTTTATATGCATCATAGAACGCTTCGAATGTCTGTAAATCTTCTACACCAGGAGTGTCAAGACCTACCCTGATGCCCTGATCCAGTCCTTTTGAAAATACCAGCTCCAGCGGTTTGCACATATTGAAAAATGCCGCATCATGCCAGCCTTCGGTTTTTCCTGCTTTTTGTGGTTCTACACAGCCGATGATATTATAGTCTCTGGCATCCGCAAGGGTAAGCCCCCGGCTCATCAATGAGGGAATGATCACTTCGTCATTATAATATGCGGGCAATCCCAATCCTGCACGGGTCAGCTCGGCGGCGCAAATCAGGAATTCATGGGGAGAGCCGTTCCAGACCCGTACCGAGAAAGAAGGCTGCGGAAGCTGGACATGCATTGTCGCCTGAATCGTCATAAAGGACAGATCATTCGTCACATCTGCGCCATCTCCATTCTGGCCGCCGGCAATCAGGTTCTGGAAAAGACTGTAGCCGGCGAATCCTTCCGCGGAAACTTTGTCACGGCATTTATTCAAATCATTTAGTTTTACCCAGATACAGTCAATGAGCTCCTGCGCAAATGCCCTGGTGATCTGATGATTGTCACGGTCCTTTGCATAATATGGGTACATGTACTGATCAAACCGGCCCGGTGATATGGAATGACCGCTGGATTCTATTTGCAGCAGCTGCTGAACGAACCAGAAAGACTGACAGGCTTCGTAGAAACTGGTCGCTCCCCTGGCCGGAACATTTCGGCAATTTTTCCCAATCTGCAAGAGTTCTTCTTTTCTTTTGCTGTCTTTGCATTCAGCGGCTTCCTTGTCGGCCAGCTCTGCATAACGTCCGGCATATGTAATCGCTGCATCACAGCTGATGATGACAGCCTCTAAAAAGCGGGAGCGCTTCCCATAGTCGCCGTCTGCCAGTGAACATCGGGCCAGCTCCGCTCGGGCTTCCTGCTTAATTCCTTCGTAGCCGATTGCCAGTACCTTTTCGTACTGTACCGTAATATGGCCGACGCCATTGTAGAAATAGTTGCCCGGTGTGAAAATATTGTGCTCGATGGCTCTTAGCGTCTCCGGCTCCATGTAAGAGGTGGCAAGCTCACTGGTTGTTTTTCCCTTCCAGTAGGAATGCACCTGTTTTAGCTCTTCCTTGGTTTTTTCTGCTATATAAAAGGGATCTGCACTGCGCTTTTCAACCGTATCAAATTCTTCCTCCAGCCAATCATAAGAAAATTCCGGATAGGTCTGACAACCTCTCGGCGCCAGGGTAGTGCTTCCGACAATTAATTCTTCCGGGCGGATCGTAATCGGCAAACCGGCCAAAATGTGTGCAAATGCCTTTGCCCGGCGAATAATGACCGGTTCGCCCTCCGTATTCATGTAAGACTCCGTCAGCAAGCAGGCCCGTGCCGACTCAATCACCGGCATTTTCGCAAACAAATGATCAATTAGCCTGGGGATTCTTACACTTTTTTCAATTGGCGTACGGTCGTATTGATATCGTCCCATGCTCTGATTCCTTCCTTTCTTTTCTATTAACTCAAACCTAGTATAATACTTTATTTTCGAAATGTCAATAAAAACAATGCCTATTTTGTTGTTTTTGTGTTGTTTTTATTTATTCTATTCCTTAAATTCCACATGAAACAATTTTTTCATTTCACATCGCCTTTTGGGATTTACGGAAATACTGCTGTCCCAGTCATACAATAAAACTATAATAGAACCACAAAAAAAAGTTCCCGGTACACTGACCGGGAACTGATTGGATTGTAGTAAAGGATTATTCGTTTATTTCTTATAGTCCGGTGCGCGACCGATTTCTTTAATCATTTCCTTAAGGGCGGAAATGAGTGTATCAATATCTTTTTCATTATTATAATATTGACACGAAATGCGAAACCCGCCAACATAATCGGTGAAGCGCTGCGCAATGAATATTTTCTGTGCATGTAATTTTTTCAGGATCGCCTTGTCCGTTTCCAGGTCATCATATAATCTCGTTATAATGATACCGGAACGGTGTTCCAGATCGCGGTGGGTAATGATGGTTCCCCCTATCTTTTCAAATTCATCCATGCAATAGGTTCCCAGTTCGCAAATTCGGGCTTCAATATTTTCAATCCCAATTTCGTTAACCATACCTAATGTTTCGCCCAATGCAATGGCCCCCGGATAGTTCGACGTTCCGCCAATCTCAAAACGACGGGCAGTGGGAACAAATTTCCAATCGTTGACGGAACTGGCCGCAGGATTTTCCCAGTAAGCACCCCAGCCGCCCGGAGGAACCTGCGTATTTAAGTAACCCCAAAATACCGGTTCAAGCTTGCTAAGTGTCTCCTTGTTTATGTATAGAATACCGGCGCCAAATGGAGAGTTGAGCCATTTATGGGCACCAGCCGTCATGAAATCGACATGGAACTCCTTCGTATCCATTTTGGTTACGCCAGCCTGCTGCACCGAGTCGATTACAAAATAGATTCCTTTTTTCTTGCAGAAATCACCTGTCGATTTCAAATCCATCCGCCAGCCGTTGCACCATTCCACGCTGGAAATAACAATAATTCTGGTGCGTTCATCACACATTTCCGCAAAATCTTCCACCGAAAAACGGTTGTCTGGTGTCTTTACAACACGTATCTCAATGTCTTTCGTTTTCTGCATAGCACACCATGGAAGTGCAACCTGGATGAATTCAAGATTTGTTGTGACGATATTGTCGCCGTCTTCCAGGAGAATCGAGGTGGCAGCAATATTCAGGCCATGAGTTGTGCTTTCTACCACTGCAATCTCTTCTGCGTCAGCGTTGAAAAGCTTGCACGCCTCTATATAGGCTTTATCCCGCAAATGATCCATAGCAATATGATGTGCACTCGAATTCTCTTCGTCCTGCCGGGCTGTGAAATCAGCAAAATCCTTCAAAGCGCGAACCGTACGCTGTGGTGCAAAACTGACACATGCCGCATCTAAAAAAGTCATTGTTTCCAATACCGGCCATTCTTCTTTTCTGATTTTTTCCCAATTAATTGTCATTTTTTTTAACCTCCTGTTGTAAAGTGATAGATAAATCTGTTACAATAATTACCAAAGCATACGTGATAGTACACTCAACGAATGAAAGGATACATTATATGAATGATTTGCTCTCTGGCGTAAAGACATCGCCGTGGATTAGTTGTGATTTCTCAATTTGGAAATCGTTGGTTGAAGGTAAAACCTCCAAAGTTTATCGCAAAAAGTCTTTCCTGTTTCGTCAAGGTGATTCCCCTGAGTATGTATTCATCATCCATTCCGGACGGGTGCGTGTTACCTCTTATCAACCGGATGGAAGTGAGAAACAGTTATATATTGCAGAAAAAGGGGCAATCTGCGGTGAAACTGCCTATTTACTGAATCATTCCCACACAACTTCAGCCTTTGCAATTGTCGAAACCGCAGCCTACTACCTGTCTGGCACCGAGCTTGAAAATCGAATGCGCACCGATTGGCCTCTCGCACAACTAATGATCCAACTGATTTGTCAGAAAAAAAATATTCTGCAGGAGCAAGTTCTGGAGCTTGCTTTTTCGGATTCTCTGCAGCGGGTGGTCCGAACACTGCTGAACATCAGCGACCAATACGGTAACCATCATGACAACGGTGTATATATCAGAATCAAATTCACGCATGAGGATATCGCCACCATGATCAATGTCAGCCGTGTCACCACCAGCCTCGTTTTCAATAAACTCAGGGAAAGTAAACTAATTACGAAGAAAAACGGGCATTATATTTTATTGGATATACCTGCCTTGAAACGGATAGCACGAAATATATAACCGCGTTACTGTTTCTGTGCTTTATGATCCAAGGGTGTCCTGCCATAGCCTGTGATGACCGCAAAAACGGTCATTGCCAGAAGTGTCCACGGGTAAAACTGATGCAATACGATATCGATTGTGGAAATGGGCACGGCACCAGGAATATCAACACTTGTCATCATCGCGGCAACTACTACCGGCACCATGTATGGGAGCAGATAATTAAAGGTTCCGCCGGCACAAATAAGAAGATTTGCAGTTCGGTATCCATGAATACCATGAGCATCTCCCAGTTCCTTAGCCAGGGGACCGGTGCCGACGATCGCTGCTGTGTTCAGCCCGGTAGCTATATTCAGCAAAATACAAATAAAAATGATGACTCCCTCTGCCGAGCGTTTTCCTACTATCAATCTGTTCATCGACCGAAGCATGATTTCAATACACCCGCCTTTTTCCAGGAGATTAATCTGTGCAAACAGCAGCATCACAATAATGACTGTTGGAACTGCATTTTCAATACCGCTCAGAATTATGCCGCCCGCTCCCAGCGGTTCGGGAACAGAAATAATGTCCCCAGGAGATATCGTACCGGTTAGCAGACCAATGACCAAACCGATGACGATACCGTAGCTAAGTGCTTCCAATAGATGTCTCTGCAGCAGACAAAAAAAGACAACCGTAATGGGAACCAAAAGAAACAACAGGGAGACAGGGTTGCTTTCGTCGAATTGGGCACTGCTTTGTTCCATTATCCTCCCTTTGTTACCCAACATCGAATATAGGGCAAGTGTGACTGCTGCCGCCGGAAGCACATATTTGAGTCTGTTCCGAAACACTCCGCCAAGGTCTACCTTTTGGGAGGAGGACGCTGCTATCAGGGTATCTGATACCGGTGACACATTGTCGCCAAATGCCGCACCTGACACAATAGCACCGATTAACAGTGCAGGTGTTGCACCCACAAGATAACCAATGGGATAGAGAATCGGGCCAACCACAAAAATGGTGCCGACAGATGTTCCCGTGGAGAACGCGATCAAACAGGTGAGGAGAAACGCGGAAGCAACAAACTTATTACCCAGAAAATTCATCTTTATCAAATAGTTTGCCAGCGTATTCACAACCCCGCTGGCCGTAATTAACGCCCCACAGATGCCGGCGAGGATCACCGCCATTATCAGGATTCCACCGATTTTATTTGTAATACCGTCGATAATGGCTTCGCAATAGGCGGTTTTATCCTTAGCCAAAAAGATACAAAAGATCATCGGTAACAAAAAAACCACCCAATATTCAGGGATATTTGCCTGCTTCATGGCGATATAAATCAAACCGGCAATTGCTAAAATAATGGGAGCAAACGCTGTGCCTTTTCCGCCATAATATGTAATCTTGTTTTCTTTCGTATTTTCCATGATTTTTATCCTTTCTGATTTTGGTATTTCCAAAATAGTTTCCCAATCACCTCACCTTTTCGATTATTTTCATTTTCCTAAGCATCTCACCATCCTTTCTTTTCTACCTGTTCTTAGGATATAATAAAATTCAATTCATTTCTGTTAAGCACTTTACAATTTATCCATTTTTATATCCATTCTTTTTCCGCCAAATATCATTTTTAGTTTTCCGCCCGGGTGCCGTTTCGTGACTCCCTTTACTTTCACGGTTCCCCTTACGTTTGGCGGAAGCTCTGCCTGTAAGAAAATCTGTTTTCCTTTTCTTTCCCATTCAATTTCGATCCGCCCATACACACTGTCATAAGAGGTCTTTGCCCATTCAAGACCACATTCCACATCCGGTTCGATCCGGACCTTTTTGTATCCGGGTTCCTCTGCATATAATCCGCCGATTCTCCGGTAAATGAAATCTCCCACACAGCCAAAGGCAAAATGGTTATAGGAAGCATTGGTTCTGGTTCCGTCCGGCAAAACAGCATTCCATCTTTCCCAAATCGTATTCGCTCCCATCTCAACCTCGTAAAGCCAGGATGGGCATTTTGTTTGAAAAAGCAACCGGTAGGCGGCCTCACGCTCACCGTTTTCATACAACGTATCCAGCAGAAATCCCACCGAAGCAAATCCGGTATCCAGGCAAAAATCATTATCTTCAATTAATTTTATGAGTTCTTTGATACCCATTGCCTTTTTCTCTTCCGGATATAGCTGCATCTGCAGCGCAAGCACATAAATGCCCTGACACGGGACCGGAAGTCTTCCCTCTTCATCAATATAGGTCCTGGCATAGGCATTGCGAATCTTTTGCTGAAGGCTTTTATAATGCAGGCTTTTCTCTTTTTTTCCTAATACTTCACATATCTCTGCCATCAAACCGGAGGTATAGGCAAAAAATGCCGGCGCTACATATTCCTTGGTCGCATTTGCGGTGTCAAAAGGCGCTCCGCCGCTTGGAAACAGCCAGTCACCAAAGTGAAACTCCGTATTCCAAAGATATTTCTGACATAACAGTTCTTCCATGCGATACTCCAATACCGGTTTTAAAAAGGAAGTCGCCGCCTGCCCCTCTACGTACTGCAGCCACTTTTCCATCATCGTAAAATTCTCTTCTAATATTTTTCGATTTCCATATTTCCAATACAATACGTAAGGAATGATGACACAGGCATCCCCCCATGCCGCTGAACAGATATGCTTTGTTTTGGAATTGGTCACATATTTGTCGCTGTCCATCATCGGTACTATATTACATATTTGTCCATCAGGCAGCTGCTCATATCTCATATTCTCAAGCCATTTCCCCAGAAAGCTCATCATGTCCATATGAAAGCATGCGGTAGGGGCATAAATCTGCATATCCCCGGTCCATCCTGCCCGCTCTCGCTGCGGACAATCAGTCGGAATCGACAGCATATTGCCCTGCTGACTCCGAAAGATATTCTCCTGAAGACGATTGATCCTTGCATCAGAGCAGGTAAAACTCCCCGTCCTTTCCAGGTCAGATCCCAGTACACACACGTTCACATCAAGCAGGTTTTCTTTGCCAAGGCCTTCCACTTTTACATATTGAAAGCCATGGAACGTAAAACAGGGTTCATATTCTGCCACACCGTCTTCCGCGAACAGATATACATCGGTCTGGTTTTTATTCTGACCAATGATATTCATCAGGAAGTTCCCGTTTTTATCCAGAAC
>Ga0154002_1000690_pt1 | contig 10262 bp, 11 predicted proteins | sample TSNY086MetaG_FD_102276 | JGI IMG/M metagenome (GOLD analysis project Ga0154002, IMG submission 102276) | Attine ant fungus gardens microbial communities from New York, USA - TSNY086 MetaG | ecosystem: Host-associated > Fungi > Mycelium > Unclassified | place: USA: New York, Robert Cushman Murphy... | reverse complement strand
TTATCCCATCAGTCAGGCTGCTGATATAACTGCATTCAGAGCCACAACTGTACCGGTGGGCGGAGATCAGCTGCCTATGATAGAACAGACAAGAGAAATTGTACACAAGTTTAATACGGTATATGCGCCGGTACTTGTTGAGCCGGATGCCCTGCTTCCGGAAAGCGAAGCTTGTCAGAGGCTGCCGGGAACAGATGGAAAAGCCAAAATGAGCAAATCCCTGGGCAATTGTATCTATTTAAGTGACAGTGCGGATGAAGTACGGACTAAAATTATGAGCATGTATACGGATCCGCTGCATCTGCAGGTAAGCGACCCGGGACATTTGGAAGGAAATACAGTATTCACTTATTTGGATGCTTTCTGCAGGAAAGAGCATTTTGAAAGATATCTTCCGGATTATCCGGATCTGAACGAACTGAAGGCACATTATGAACGGGGCGGTCTGGGTGATGTTAAGGTTAAAAAATTTTTAAATAATATAATACAGGAGATTCTTCAGCCCATCAGGGAGCGTAGAAAACAATGGGAACAGGATATTCCATCTGTTTTTCAGGTGCTTAAGAAGGGCAGTGAAGCAGCCCGGAAAGAAGCGGCTGAAACCACCTCTTTAGTGAAAGCGGCTATGCAGATCAATTATTTTGAAGATGACAGACTGATACAGTCGCTGGCAGATAAGTATGAGAAGGGACATATTCATACGCCCTGATTTGAATACCGCCCGGATTGACAGATGGAAGCAAGTATTTTTTGAGATAAGAAAGGAGCGTTTAATACAAACATGCAGCAGATGGATGAAGATGAAGAAGATGATCTGACTTTTTTGGATGAAGGTGATAAGAATCCTAAATACATGCTGATTATGATAGCCGTACTCGCTGTTATTGCTGTAGTACTGTGCATGGCGATCTGGTGGTTTACTCATAGAAGTCCCAAAGAGGAACAGTTTGCAGAGGACGAAAGCACCGGCTATGAAGAAGTGATAACATCTGAGGATGAATCGGAAGGCGATGAATTATTGACGGAAAAACAATCCGAACCTCAGGAAAATCAGGCAGAAAATGAAGTGGACGGCGGAGCCAGAGGCGGTATGCAGCAGGGTGATGAAGCCGGTACAGACTCCGGCACAAATGCGGTGGTAATGAGTTTTCAGGATATAAATGATACTGTGACTGCCAAGGAAGTAACCAACCTGCGCAGTGAACCCTCAACATCCAACAACAGCACCGTAGCCGCACAAATCCGTAACGGAGATATGGTTACCCGTACCGGTATAAACGCAGATACTGGCTGGTCCAGGATTGCATACGGCGACAAAGTCTTATATGCCGTCACACAATATCTGACAACAGAAGTAAAGGAAAAAACTCCGCAGCAGACAGATACCCAGGGTACATCCTCCCAGCAGGAAAGTACACCGGCGGGTACGCAGACTGATGCCAATACGGTGGTAACTTATGACGGCAGAGAAATGGTATTTACACCTTGTGATGACATTGTATCTCCTAAGATGGAAGTGAATTTAAGAGGTGAGCCCAGTACTTCCAAGGGGAATGACACAATTCATTACCGTTTATTGTATAATGAGCAGGCTCACCGTACAGGGTATAATGAAGAAACGGGATGGTCACGGGTGGAATATAACGGAGAGGTTCTTTATGCTGTCACCAGCTATTTGTTTGTGGTGGAAGAAACGACGGAATAAGAGAAGTACCGGAAAGTTTATCAATATGTTATAGTAGAATAAAGTACGAAGGATTTAAAAAGTTATGGAAACATTAAAACCATAACTTTTTAATTTTTTATTACTATATAAGTATTCTTTTTATGTTTTTGGCTTGTTCCGAGAAAATTAAGTTTACATTTGTATATCTTTTTAAAGAATTTTCTCCTTCTTTTATATGCTTCCATGAGTCTATATATGTTTTGTTGATAGCATATGTATTATCCTGAATAAAAGTCAGAAAATCTTCTGGATGATAGCGGTATTTCCTGGCAAATTCGGTTGCTAATCGGTCTTTGTCTTTCCCTGGAACGTTAGCTTTATCATGCAGCACATGATCCAGATTACAAGAAAAGAAATAGACACTATAAGGGATGCTTACCCATACTTTTGGTAAGGATATTAGTTTTTTGACATTTTCTGCTTTACGTTGATTCCTATCAATAATTTTTTGACAATTTGATGTTTTGATTGAATCACAACCATAATAAGTTTCAACAACAGATGCCTCCAATACTTTATCATTACCTATAAAAGCACCATCTGTATCAATTATATGGATAACTTCCAAATAGTCGGACGCCTTATATGAGTATGGCTTGCTATATTGTTTTACAAAATCTCCTATTTTTGAAGCAATATTGGAAGGTGATACGCCAAATTCTGTTGTAATATCACCCCTTGTAAACTCTACGATTACATTATCTGTTCTGATTAATTTACTCATTATAGCAGCAAGTGCTGTCTGATCCGATATTCCTTCAACAATTATAAATATGATTTTCCTTTTAGAAATCATCAAATTCACCTGCCTCTTTAAATGATAATGCTAATTCATAATTATTTGTTGGATCATATAATTCCTCTTTCTGACCACCCAAAGCAATATCGCGATAGTAAAAATATCGCATATTATTATTTGTCTGAACGTTTTCAAGCTGAATATAACGATTTTTTGGATTGGTGGTAGTAAAAAAAATAAATTTTTTATCTATTGTTTCAAGAGGGCGCAAATTGTGAGAAGTGAAAATTAATTGTCCCTTTCCTGACTCAGAAATAATTTTGAGCAGCTCACCCAACAAGTATTCAAATACCCCTGCATCCAGTTCATCAATGGCAACTGTTATACCTTCTATGTTAAACATAGCAATTAAAAGCTGTAAAACCGAAATAATCTTTTTAATTCCTTCAGACTCATATCGCAGCGGCAGAACATTTCCATTTCTAATGGATACGAGTTCAACCGTACATCCGTCAGTTTTATCAGGAAGAAGTGTAAATCCAAGGTTTTCCAGCCGAACATTAAGACCAGGAACAAGTTGCTCGAGTACAGTGTTCATATTTGATATTGCCTTTTGAATGATGTTGCATATCTGAGTTGAAACTATAGATGATCCTTCAAGTTTTATAGCTATGCTGCCTGTGGATAAGGATTTTTCATTATCAAACCTGAAGAAGAAGGGTAATGCAGCATTCAGATTAATTAACCCTGTACTTTTTGTGTCAACAACATATAAATAGAAATTACCATATTGCACTAATGCATTAATGACAAATAAATATTCAGCTACTTTGCAATTATCTTTAATTGCATGAAGTGTTTCTTTTAAAAATATAAAAGATTGAGATTTTTCTTTTGCTAATTGCTTGTTTACCATTAGTTTATTCCTGAGGTCTTTATCCCTGCCCATAATTTCATTCATCTTAGTGTTGGGAATAAAAGGTGAATCAGGAGTAGCGGTATTGATAAGAGGCTGCATCTTGAATTTGTTTCCAGATACAATTCCCGACATACTCAACGCTTCATTCGCGATGGCAGCACGATATCGTATAACTGATTCCGGACTTTCAATATTTGACTCACTATTCGCTTTTTCCCTTACTAAATCAAAACTATATTCAACCTTAAAATTTTCCGTTTCTGATTTGATCTCAAAAACATACACAATTTGCGCGGACTGTTTGCCTAAAGTAATATAGTTAACGCAATCATCCGATAGACTTCGACCAGTTAAAATAGTTTTTAAAATAGCCAGGGCATCAATAAGTGCTGTCTTGCCAGAACCATTCTGCCCATATAAGCCCATTATATCAACTGTTTGCTGCTCATTCTTTTTAGAACATGCAAAGTCAATCGATCCAAATTCTACATTTTTAAAATTGTGAAAAGTAATTTTATGAATTCTAACAATTGAATTATCCATAATAACTCCCATCTGAGCGCTCTGCGCACATTTAAATCAGGATGTTGAAAAGACATCTTCATCGTCTTATCAACCTAACTCCCATCTGTGCGCTCTGCGCACATTTATATCAGGATGTTGAAAAGACATCTTCATCGTCTTTTCAACCTACACCTCCAACTTATAACTACTATAAACTTTGTGTTTATAAAAGTCAATACATTTGTCGATATCAATACAAAATGTATTATAAATCATTTTACCAGATAAAAAACTACAAGTTATTCCTGGACATGTCAAATAAATAAAATGCGATATTATCTCGTCATACTGACATGGTAACATCGCATCTTTTTATATCGTGCTTTCATATTTGTAAAGAGTCGTAATAAATCTGCCTTAAACTCCCCCAGGGTATTTAACCGCATCAGTACCTGTTATCTATATACTTTCAATAACCACCCCGTGCGCAATCCCGGGAACACTCTGTCCTTCATTAAAACTGGTTTTACTCAGAAGGGCACCGGTAGGCATAAAGAGAATTTTCTTCCAGTTACCTTCCTCCAATTGCTTCAGCAGAAAAGCGGAAAGGGTTACCGCGCAGCAGCCGCAGCCGCTGCCGCCGGCATGGGTATCCTGGGAATCTCCGTCATAGATTTCAATTCCGCAGTCCATATGGACACCGGAAATATCATACCCCTTATCACGAAGCAGGTCAATTAGAACATGTTGACCGACTTTTCCCAGATCTCCTGTAATGATTTTATCATAATCCCCTGGCTGACTGTTATAGTCGGTGAAGTGCTGAAACAGGCTGTCGGCTGCTGCCGGTGCCATGCAGGCTCCCATATTCAGGGAGTCCTTCAGGCCATAGTCCACAATTTTGCCGATTGTCATACCGCTGATCCGTGCTCTGGGTGCTTCGCCGGGTTCACGGCCAAGTACAAATGCACCGCTGCCGGTCACAGTCCATGAGGCTGACAGCGGTCTTTGGTTACCATATTCCAAGGGATACCGAAATTCTTTTTCCGCACTGGCAAAATGACTGGAGGTAACGCATACCACATTATCTGCGTATCCGCCTGCGATAGCCATGGCACCCAAAGATATGGTTTCCCCGCAGGTGGAGCAGGCTCCATATACGCCAAACAAAGGAATATTATAAACCGAAATACCAAAAGAGGTGGCAATTGATTGACCAAGAAGGTCACCTGCAAATATGAAATTAATTTCTTCCGGTTTTAATTTTGCTTTTCCCATAGCCAGGTAAACTGCGTCTTTCTGCAGATTACTTTCCGCTTCTTCCCAGGTATTGCATCCGAATAAATCGTCGCCTCCCACCATATCGAATAGCAATCCCAAAGGACCGTTTCCTTCTTTGCTGCCCACTATGCTTGCACTGTTTCTGATATATACCGGTTGCTCCAGCTTGATACTGGCGGTTCCTAAATGTTGATTCATGTGTGATTATTCCTCCATTTGTATTCCATTTTTAAGTAGCTTTCCCCAATAGTACGGAAAAAATTCCAGGGGCGGTATTATTACTATAATATAATTACAAGTTATACTTGAACTTATCTGATGGGTTTTGCTATAATATGTTGTATATTTATGTTACTGTTTGCCCAGCAGGTGTAAGCTGTAACTAAAATTTTTGTCAAAGGGAGTGTATCGTGCGAAGATTAGAATTCAAAATGGAAAGACCGGGACTGCTTCAGACAGGGCAGAATATCACTGTTACCGAAGGTCTTTTGCCAAGCAATTATTATTATACAATTGACCCGGCACTGGCCATGTCTGCCAATATCCCCTTCCGTAACCGGTTAAAGAGCCAAGAAGGCAAGGTAATCAATATAGTGGAAAATGACAGAGGGTTTTATGTAACAGTTGAATTTGACGAGCCTGAAGTGGAGACTATAAATTAATAAGCAGGTGTCAGGGTTGAATGGTAGCAATAAACAGGCAAATATTATGCAAAGAAAAGAGGAGATATGTTTGAAAGAAGGTCACTTTCAAATATTGAATCGATGTCCGCTGAAGCGGACAAGGAGGGTAATTATGTTGAAAAAAGTTGAAACAAAAAAAGCACCGGCGGCAATCGGCCCCTATTCTCAGGGAATCATCGTGGAAAAAATGCTATATTCCTCCGGTCAGATTCCATTAAATCCGGAAACAGGAGAAGTGGAAGGGAATGATATTGTAACCCAGACTGAGCAGGTCATGAAAAATATTGCTGCAGTATTAGCGGAGGCTGGGTGCAATTATTCCAAAGTAGTAAAGACAACATGTTTTCTGGCTGATATGAATGATTTTGCCGCATTTAATGAAATTTATGCGAAGTATTTTATAGAAAAACCTGCCAGAAGCTGTGTCGCAGTCAAGACGCTGCCTAAAAATGTACTCTGTGAAGTAGAAGTGATCGCATACCTGGGTTAACCTTTCGGTTGCTATGTGATACGGAAGGAAACAACAGTTATGGGATTTCAGGATAATATTATTTTAATCGGCATGCCGGGTGCGGGAAAAAGCACGGTAGGAGTCGTTCTGGCAAAACGTCTGGGATACCGTTTTATTGATTCGGATATCGTAATGCAGGAGAGATATAACAAGCTTCTCCATGAATTGATCGAAGAACACGGTATAGAAGGCTTCTGGAAGCTGGAAAATGACGTCAATACTTCGCTGCAATACTCCAAAGCTGTCATAGCAACAGGCGGCAGTGCAATCTATGGAAAAGAAGCCATGAATCATTTTTGGTGCATGGGGAAGATTGTTTATCTGTATCTGAGCTTTCATGAGGTTGCCGACCGTCTTGGAGATCTGAATGTCCGGGGCGTAACATTACGGGACGGACAAGATCTGAAAGAACTGTATGAAGAACGTGCACCTTATTATGAAAAATATGCACATGTAACAATAGACTGCAATAATAAGGAAATCAGGGAAATTGTCCTGGAAATTGCCCGCATTGTATATTAAATGAGCCTGATGATATCAATAGCGGATACGATGCAGAACCAAATGCTGCATTAATATTGGTACTATATATATACTGTCTGTATAAAGTATAGCTTATTTGCAGATAATACAACAAAAGCAGCCTGATGTATCAAACATCAGGCTGTAATTTATAAAGGAGTACAAAGATGGATTATGTAAAAGCATTTATTATAGGCGGCTTAATATGCGTGGCAGTACAGATATTAATGGAAAAAACAAAGATGCTTCCCGGACGGATCATGGTATTACTGGTTGTCTCAGGTGCAGTTCTGGGAGTATTTGGATGGTACGATATCTTTGTGGACTTTGCAGGAGCCGGGGCCAGTGTACCGCTTCTTGGATTTGGTAATGTATTGATGAAAGGCGTGAAAGAAGCTGTGGATGAGATGGGATTCCTGGGGATATTTGCCGGGGGCTTTAAGGCCGGAGCCGTGGGTACCTCTGCTGCGCTGATATTTGGATATATTGCCAGTCTGATCTTTAATCCTAAGATGAAGAAATAGACGGGCACCTACCCGTCTATTTCTTCCAATGAGTCTTAAAGACGCATTGAGTCGCAGGATGTTCTCTGATCTTAGTCCTCTTCAATTACATGAATCTCCAAAAAATCAAAAGAAATTTCCTCTATAAAATTATCCTGAATAAAGCGGGTCTTGCTGTGCCGTTTGAATTCATTTACCGTTGAATCAAGCCATATAGGCTTACCCAAATCAAATTCATTGCATATATCATCTATTGCCCGGAAGATTTTGTGGGTACGGGTGTTTTGGCTGTCGTCAATAATGACAGTATCCCTGAGCATATGGTTATCTTTAAATATTTTAGCCCATAAGCGGAACATAGGGTTACCTCCATTTACTAATATTTTTACTCAGTATAACATGTCATGGAATAGAATAAAAGTCAGATTTGCGCAGTTCATTTGCGTTTTATTCATATATCTTATTATTTTGCATATACATAAAAGAGTATGGTATGAAATTATGATTTAGAAAAAATACCAACAAATATTAAAAAAGGATTATTTATTTGTGAAATATATACATTTTTATGATTACTTGTGTTATACTGATTATGAGCTTATCAGAAATAATAGTACTAAAGGAGCATATATGGAACTCAAAGCAGATAACAGTAATGGAATAGACAGTTGGAAAGAGGTTAATCTGATATATAATGCAGCTTTAAAGCAGATTGAGACCAAGATGGAGATACTGAACGATGAATTTCAGCATGTACACCAGTACAATCCTATAGAACATATCAAGTCACGGATCAAGACTCCGGAAAGTATTGTAAAGAAACTGAAGCGGAATGGTTATGAATCCACAATTGAGAATATGGTAAAATATATCAATGATATCGCTGGAATCAGGATAATATGTTCTTTTACTTCCAATATTTACCGCTTAGCAGAGATGATAAGCGAACAAAGAGACATCAAGGTGATTGCAGTAAAGGATTATATTACATATCCGAAATCCGGAGGATATAAAAGTTACCATATGATCGTAACGGTCCCGGTATATTTATCAGACCGTACGGTAGATACCAAGGTTGAGATTCAGATCAGGACAGTGGCTATGGACTTCTGGGCAAGCCTGGAGCATAAGCTTCATTATAAGTTTGAAGGGGATGCGCCGGAGTATATCAGGAACGAACTTGTTGAATGTGCAAAGATGGTATCGGACCTGGATGCCAGGATGTTAGCCCTGAATGAAGAAATACTGTCAATCAGTCGTGAGGTACATACTGAAAATCAGATTGAAATGCGATCTGAGCAGTCCGAAAAGCAGATTGAAAAGCGTACTGAGAAGCGGACTGAAAAACAGGCAGTGAATTAGCTATAAACAATAAACTCATTTACTTATTTGTATAGGTAAATGAGTTTTTTTGTAAAAAAGCGCTATAAAACGAGGAGTGCCCAGATACTTTTCAGCATCTGGGCTATTATGAAAAAATTTATCTAATGTGTAATGAAAACACTTCGTAAATGACATATTTACTATGAAGTTAGTATACCAATTAATTATGAATAAATTATGAACGGCTTGTTAATTATTGATGAATCTTACAAAAACAAATTAAAAACGAAAATAATTATATACAATATGCATAAAAACCCGAAATTTTCAGCAGATTGTTGGTGAAAGCCGGAAGAACAGCTGCCGCCGGGTATTTTTATAGTCGAATATAGCCGAAAACATTATTATAGTTATGTTTAATAATAGCAGTCATATTATTAAAATTACCTTCAGCAATTTCGATCCATTCGCTGTCCACAGCTGTAATAATACCCATGTGGTCAGGATAACCGATATTACAAAATTGCTGCAGCAAAACAATATCACCAATTTGTGGAACCTGTGATACATCAACCCACTTATTCACCTCAGACAGCTGTGCCCACTGCATCCAGGCAATCACACCGGCAAAGTTACAGGTTATCCTCACATCAGGATAACGTACCGGCAGCCGGGTGCCGGATAATATGACACAATGATACACAAAGGCACCACACCACACATTGTCCCAACTGTCAAGAGTCCAGCTTTCCGAAACAGGAAAGGATTCAACAATTGGCTGCAGAGTAGAAAGTGCTCCCGGCATGTTTCCATGATAAAATTTCATCGTCTCGGCAGCGGCGATCTCAGCCAGACGCTGGTTCCTGTCTAAATCATTATATTGGTCCATTCTGTCTCCTATGTATACACTTATGAAAATTAACTAATTATGGTAAAAAATAATCCGTTATCTCAATAGCTGCGTAAATATATTATCATTGTTTTTTCCCATAGTCAATGTCTGAGTGTGAAGCACCAGATACTACCAGAATGTTACTGGTTGGTACCCTCTGAACTGTAACACCAGAATTGTCTTTTATTTTACATTTATTTTTGGTATGATGATGTAACAGGAATAAAGGACATGTTCTTATAATCAGAATTACATCGGAAAAATTACCAGGGAGGAATCATATATATGATAACCATAAGCTTATGCATGATTGTCAAAAATGAAGAAACGGTGCTGCAAAGATGCCTGGATAGCGTGGTCGGTATTGCAGATGAGATAGTGATCGTGGATACCGGATCTGTGGACAGGACAAAAGAAATTGCTGCGTTGTATACGGATAAGGTATATGATTTTGTCTGGACAGATGATTTTAGTGCCGCCCGTAATTTTGCTTTTTCCAGGGCGACCATGGAATATATTTATTCTGCAGATGCAGATGAGGTGGTAAATGAGGAAAACCTTGAGCGGTTTCTTGCGCTGAAGCAGACTTTGTTGTCAGAGGTTGAAATTGTACAGATGAAGTATGGGAATCAGCTTGCTTTTGGGACTGTTTATAATTA
>Ga0154002_1000682_pt1 | contig 10307 bp, 11 predicted proteins | sample TSNY086MetaG_FD_102276 | JGI IMG/M metagenome (GOLD analysis project Ga0154002, IMG submission 102276) | Attine ant fungus gardens microbial communities from New York, USA - TSNY086 MetaG | ecosystem: Host-associated > Fungi > Mycelium > Unclassified | place: USA: New York, Robert Cushman Murphy... | reverse complement strand
CGGTGTGATCACGAAGCCGGATATTGATGAAAAGCTGCGAAAACTGGGAATTATTCCAGAATAGATAAAAGTCCGAAGCATGTGTGAAATATGCTTCGGACTCTTTTTTGTGCTCGGTAATTTTTTAATAATTCTCTGCTTTTCTTTCAAAATGAGCCTTCGGGTGGGCACATGCCGGGCACACTTCTGGCGCCTCATCACCTTCGTGGATATAACCGCAATTGCGGCACTTCCATCCAAGCGGTGCATCTCCCTTAAAAGTACCGTCATTGCGCAGATGCTCCAACAGCTTCAAATACCGCTTCTCATGGGCCGCCTCAACCTCAGCGACCTTGCGGAAGTTCTCAGCCAGTTCCGAGAATCCGTCAGCCTCGGCATCCTTGGCCATCCGCTGATACATCTCCGTCCATTCATCGTGTTCACCGGCCGCAGCCGCGACCAGATTCTCTTCCGGAGTACCGATGCCGGCCAATGCCTTGAACCATAACTTGGCATGTTCTTTTTCCTGCTCGGCGGTCTCCAGATACAATGCCGCCATTTGCTCATATCCGGCTTTTTTGGCGACGGAAGCATAATAGGTGTATTTATTCCGAGCCATGGATTCGCCGGCAAATGCTTCCAATAAATTCTGTTCCGTTTTTGTACCTGCATACTTTGATGTTGACATGTAAAATCCCTCCTTAATGTATAAACAGTTAAAATATAGATAAGCTTATTATATCATTTTCCCTTATGAAATAATACAAAAATCGGATGAAATATCACGATTTCTATTATTCCATCCGGTTTTGTCGTGATATTCAATTATCGATTAACCAAAATATCTTTTTAACAGACCCTCAAATGCCCGGCCATGTCTCGCTTCATCCCTTGCCATCTCATGAACCGTATCATGAATCGCATCCAGGTCAGCAGCCTTCGCCCGCTTCGCCAGATCAACCTTACCGGCAGTAGCGCCATTCTCCGCAGCAACCCGCAGTTCCAGATTTTTCTTCGTGCTGTTGGTAATGCATTCACCCAGCAATTCCGCAAACTTCGCAGCGTGTTCAGCCTCTTCCAGGGCAGCTCTTTCATAGTATAAACCAACTTCCGGATAACCTTCCCGATGAGCAACTCTGGCCATCGCCAGATACATACCAACCTCGGAACACTCACCTTCAAAGTTAGCTCTTAAATCCTTGATAATATCTTCGGAAACACCCTGTGCAACACCGACTACATGCTCGGCCGCCCAGACCATCTCACCGCTTTGCTCCTCAAATTTAGATGCCGGAACCTTACATACCGGACAGGACTCCGGAGGAGTATCTCCTTCATGAACATAACCACATACAGAACAAACCCATTTTTTCATATCATGCACTCCTTTTAATAATAGTAATTGTTACTGATATCAGGATATCATACAAACGTTTTCTTGTCAATCTCTTTTTAAGAAAAATCATCAGTATCATCAGTTTTCAGACAGGACGGACAATCTCCATAAAAATATACGGTATGACTGTCAACCCGGCCGCCCAGGCACTGCGCTGCCTTTTGTTCCAGCTCGTCAAAGGCTTCCATCGGAAGGTCCAGAACTGAACCACAAGTACGGCAGACAAAATGGTAGTGAGGGGTATTATCAGCGTCGAAACGGTCCTTTCCGTCACCGCAGGAAAGTTTTTGAATTTCACCCAGATCCACTAACAGGTTTAAGTTCCGATATACCGTTCCCAGACTGATATTGGGATATACTTTGCGAATGCTGGTATACAGCATGTCGGCAGTAGGATGATCACGCCGGGCCATCAGGCTGTTTTTGATCGATTCCCGCTGACGGCTATATTTCAATGTTTTCATACTGCGTTCCTCCAAAGTTCATCATATAATAGTAATTATTACTATTTATATAATAATACATTTTGCGAAAAATGTCAAGAAGAGACTATCTAAGTGAATCAGATAGTCTCTTTTGCAATTCGAATGAATTCTTTGGTCGCCTGCGACATATAATGGCCTTTGTGATAACCAATTGCCAGGACTCCGTGGGCTTTGGCGTAATCCAGTGAGTAGAAGCTGATGGCTGACTTTTCCAGATTTTTTTCATGGAACATCTGGCGGAAGCTTTCGTGACTGGAGATGAACATCCGGGGATAGAACGTAATTCCCATCCCTTTGGTGGCCAGTGCCAGAACGGTTTCGATATTTTCCGTCTCCAGGATGATCTTCGGGGTCATATGAGACTCTTCAAAGATATCATCGGCAATGGTGCGAACCCGGTTTCCTTTATTAATCAGCAGGAACGGGCAGTTCTTCAACAGCGAGATATCAACATGGTTGGACAACTGGGCCTTGATTTCTGGCAGGCGTCCGGGATATTCTTTTTCCAGCACGGCATCGGGTACCGCCAGCAGGACATCTTCTTCACAGATCGGGACGGTTTCGACATCGTCAACTTTGAATGGCAGCATACCGATAATCAGATCCACTTCCCCGTGAAGCAGTTCATTGTCCAATTGAGAGGAATTTCCTTCCACCAGAAGCAGGTCGATGTTGGGGAAACGCTCTTTGTAGCGCGGCAGAATCTCCGGCAGGATAATCCGGCCCCGGGTATGGGATACACCGATGACCAGCTGGCCGGTGGAAAAGTCCTTGATGTCATTTAGCTCGCGGTAGGTTTCATCTTTTAAATCCAGCATCTGCCGGGCCCGCGTTTTTAAGGTCCGGCCGGCATAGGTTAAAGTCAGCGGTGTGCTCCGGTTAAACAGAACCACCCCAAACTCCTTCTCCATATTCGAGATATGGTTGCTCAATGACTGCTGGGAAATATATAACCGCTTTGCGGCCTTGGTAAAATTCAGCTCTTCAGCGGCAATTAAAAAATATTCGAGATTCAGAAAGTTAATCATGTCCGGCACCTCCCAGATAGAACGGCTGATTTAATGTGGGAATGAAAGCCGCGGTCTCATGCAGTGAAGAATTTACTACCAGTTCTAACGGAAAATCGATTTCTTCCAGTAACTCCCAGGCCTGGGCGTGATTACCCACATCAACCTCACAATGGGCATCGCTGCCGATGATGACAGGAGTCTGATAATGGCGGCAGCACTCCAGCATGGTGATATAATTTTCCCGGGTGTTCTGCCGGTTGCACCGCGGATGAAGGGAACTGGAATTCACCTCCAGCAGGACATGGTGTTCTTTGGCTGCGGCTGTCAGGGTGTCATAGTCAATGGGGAAACGTCCGTCATCCGGGTGTCCGATTATCCGGACTGCCGGATTTTTCATGGCGCCTAAATATGCGGCCGTGTTCTCGGCGGTAGTCCCACTTTTATAGCAGGGTTCATGAATGCTGGCAATGGCATAATCCAGATTTTTCAGAAAATATGGGGCCAGATCGATCTTACCGCGGTAATCAATGATATTCAGTTCACAGCCCATCAGTATTTTTACCCCAAAAAGATCTCTGGGGATTACTTTGAAGTTGATAAAGTGAAAGGCATGGCAGGCACCGGGAAGGCCGGGAGCATGATCAGTTATGCCTAGCAATTCAAGGCCCTTATCGGCAGCGGAGTGAATCATCTCATAGAGGGTATTGTAAGCATGCCCGCTGGCAATCGTGTGGGTATGCAGATCCAGTATGTCATACATGGCTTATCCTTTCTGGCTTTTATACATAGTTCAGGTTACAACATATTGGTATGGCTGAACTTTAAGTCAGTATATCACATTTTTCCATAGAAAACTATAGAAAAAAGGCTGAAAATGTGGTAAAGTCATCGTATATGTCATTAATTTAAGAAGGAGATTTATGAAATGAACGTAGAAGTAAAAGAGACCATGGACGATTTTGCGCAGGAACTGGAAGCTTCCTATAAAGAGTTTGAAGAGCGCCGCAACACCTATGCCGAGCAGGAAGGACCGCAGGCGGAAGCCTGGGCCGAGCTGGTGCAGATGCTGCTGGATAAGACCGTCACCAAGGTAAAAGTAAAAGAAGCGGTAAAAGCAGGTCTGGTAACCTATATCGGTGACATCCAGGGCTTTATTCCGGCTTCGCAGATTTCCACAACTTATGTGGAGAAGCTGGAAGAATGGGTTGGCCAATACCTGGAGGTGGTGCCGATTACCGTAGACCCGGAGAGTAAGAAGCTGGTATTGTCAGGCAAGGTTGTCATGAAAGAAAGAGAAGAAGCTTTAAAGGCGGAGAAGATGGCCGCAGTTAAGGTTGGCGCGATCGTGGAAGGTGTGGTGGACACCCTGAAGGATTACGGTGCCTTTGTGAACCTGGAGGGCGGATTGACCGGCCTGCTGCATATTTCCCAGATCAGCAAACAGCGGATCAAGCATCCGGGAGTAGTATTAAAAACCGGCCAGAATGTGACCGTGAAAATCATCGGTATCAACAATGGAAAAATCAGTTTAAGCATGAAGGTGCTTGAGGCGGAAGAAACGCAGCCGGAAGAAGTCTTTGATTATAAAGAATCCGGAGCGGTGACGACTGGCCTGGGCGACCTGTTAAAAGGTATCAAACTGTAGAATTACAGAGTGAACCGACAGAGGAAAAGGAGGGATGTGTTATGGATATCCCCAATACCTATGATCAGCTTGACCAATGGAAATCGATTATGTTTTTATATGATTCTGCCTTAAAGGCGATTAATACCAAAATAGAAATTTTGAACAATGAGTTTGTACATATGTATGGCCATACTCCAATTGAGCATATTAAATCCCGACTAAAGACCCCGGAAAGTATCGTCAAGAAGTTAAAGAGTGACGGTCAGGAAGTCACGATTGGGAATATGGTGGAGAAGTTGAATGATATTGCCGGCATCCGGATTACCTGCTCTTTCCGGCAGGATATTTATCAGATTGCAGACATGATTGCCAGCCAGGAGGATGTCACGATCCTTTATGTCAAAGATTACATCAAACAGCCAAAACCCAACGGTTATAAAAGTTACCATATGGTTGTGACGATTCCGATTTATCTGAAGGACGGACCGGTGAATACGAAGGTGGAAATTCAGATCAGAACTGTCGCAATGGACTTTTGGGCCAGTCTGGAGCATAAGATATACTACAAATTTGAAGGAAATGCACCTTCTTACCTGCAGGCGGAACTGAAAGCATGTGCTGATATGGTGGATGTGCTGGACGCTAAGATGTTCTCTTTGAACCAGTCGATATTGGGTGGCGAAGAACAGGAAGAAGCAAAAATATGAATTTATGAAGACATTAGCAAAAGAGACATTGCAGATTGTCAGACAGAATTTAAGAAATGTTCTGTTGTTTGATTTTCTGTATCGGCTCATCGTATATTCGGCGTATCTGCGATTTGCCAAGCGCGGCTTACGGCTGGCCCTCAAGATGGCCGGGTACAGTTATCTGACGGTGAGCAATATCGGGCGGTTTTTAATTCAGCCATGGACAATTGTGCTGATACTGCTGCTCGGCAGTATCGGAATTGCCCTGCTGATGCTGGAAGCCGCCGGACTTATTACGGCATATCAGGGGTCAGCATATGGGCAGAAGCTGTCCCCTTTGCATATTCTTTGGGGCGGACTGCAGAAAGTACTGGAGGAAATCCGCCGGAAGAATGTGAAGTTGTGTGGGGTTTTACCGGTACAGTATTTTTTGCTGAATCTGTTTTTGATCTTCCGGATTCTGACCCATTTAAAACCGATGAATTTTGTACTGCTGGAGATGCTCCGGTCGCCATGGGCCATGGGCAGCCTGGCAGTGCTTGGTTTTGTTTGTATTCTGATAGCGATTCCCACGATGTTTGTTTTTTATGGCTGCATGATTGAGCAGAAGTCCTTTTCGGACAGTCTGGTGCGCAGTCTTGGTTTATTGAAACATCATATATTCCGGTCGGCCGGGTTGCTGGTAGCCGGCAATATACTGGTAATTATCTTGCTGGTAGTTGTGTATACCTTTTCTGTGTTTGTGGCAGCGGTATTTATTGTGAAGTTTACGGAACAGAACCTGGCGATAGCAGTGCTTTTGTCCGTATCGGATCAATTGGAACTGCTGTTTATCTTCCTGGGCGGAATTCTGATGGCGGTGGTAAATTTTGGCGCTTTATCAGTGCTTTACTACCAGTATGGCAACCAGCGATATCGGCAGAGCCGGTGGGATTTCAGCTATCCGGCGAAAGGAAGTGTTGACCGTAAATGGATTGGCGCTGCCCTTGGTCTCATTATGAGTCTCAGTCTGTTCTATATTTTTGATCTGGTCTATAACGGTTCGTCTCTGGCCAATACGATACTGATCGAGACGCAGATCACAGCCCATCGCGGCAGCTCCGGAACTGCTCCGGAGAATACCATGGCGGCAATGGAAGCAGCGATTGCGGAACTGGCGGATTTTGCCGAGATTGATGTACAGCTGACATCAGACGGTGTGGTCGTGCTGGGGCATGATGCCAATCTGAAACGGGTGGCCGGGCTGAACCGCTCCATTGGGTCGATGACCTGGGAGGAAGTGTCACAGATTGATGTCGGCAGCTGGTTTTCCAAGGAATATGCGGATACGCGGATACCAACCCTTGAAGAGGTACTGACCGGGTGCAAAGGAAAAATCAATCTCAATGTGGAAATGAAAAATATTGGAAAAGATAGTATTCTGCCGGAAAAAGTAGTAGAATTGATTTTGGCGTATGGAATGGAAGAACAGTGTGTCATCACTTCCGCCAGTCAGCCATATCTCCAACAGGTAAAGGAACGGGCACCACAGCTGCGAACCGGATATATTATCTCGGCAGCATACGGGGATTTTTATTCCAGTGATGCCGTGGATTTTATCAGTATCCGTTCCAATTTTGTAAACGAAAGCCTGGTGAAGTCGGTCCATGTTCAGGGTAAGGCGGTTCATGCCTGGACGGTTAACAGCAAGAGTGAGATGGAGCGGCTATGTATGCTGGGCGTGGATAATGTGATTACCGATTATCCGGTACTGGCCCGGGAGGTTATCTACCGGGAAGGGGCGAAGGAGACATTATTAGAATATTTGAAATTGGCATATCGGTAAATGCCGGAAAATGAGCAATGAAATCAGGAGGAACAACAGCAGATGAGTAATAAAAATGATACACCGGAAAAGACGGCGGGAATGGAATTGCAGGAGCAATTGTGTTTTCAGTTTCCGCATATTGGGAAAAAAGCACCGGAGCAGGTGAAGGCGGCAGCCGAATTTTGCGAAGGATACAAGACCTTTTTAAATGAAGGAAAGACCGAACGGGAATGTGTGACGGCAGCGAAAAAACTGTTAAAAAAGGCCGGATATAAGAAATTTGATGCCGGCAAGAACTATAATCCCGGAGACAAGGTATATCTGATCAACCGGAATAAAGCAATGATCATCACTACCTTTGGGAAGAAGCCGGTGAAAGAAGGGGTCAGAATCAATGGTGCCCATATCGATTCCCCAAGACTGGATTTAAAGCCTAATCCACTGTATGAAAAAAATGACATGGCGTTTTTGAAAACCCATTACTATGGCGGAATCCGCAAGTATCAATGGGGAACCGTACCGCTGGCAATGCACGGCGTGGTGATCAAAAAGGATGGCGAAGCGGTTACTATTTGCCTGGGCGAGGAGCCGGGCGAGCCGGTGTTCTGCATCAGCGACCTGCTGCCCCATCTGTCGGCCAAGCAGAATGAGCGGAAGCTGGCAGAAGGACTGAAAGGGGAGGAGCTGAATATTATCGTCGGCTCGATTCCTTATGCGGATGACAAGGTGAAAGAACCGGTGAAGTTACTGGCACTTCAATTACTAAATGAAAAATATGGGATCACAGAGGCAGATTTTTACCGGGCCGAAATCGAGATGGTTCCGGCCCACAAAGCAGCAGATGTGGGACTGGACCGGAGTCTGGTAGGGGCTTATGGCCAGGACGACCGGGTTTGTGCATACACGGCGCTGATGGCGGAGATCGAGACCGGGAAGCCGGCTTACACCACCGTGACCATCCTGACGGATAAAGAAGAGATTGGTTCGGAAGGAACCACCGGTTTGAATTCTGATTATGTGAAACATTACATAGAGGCTCTGGCGGCAATGGAAGGGGCTGATGCAAAAGAGGTATTTGCCAATTCTTTGTGTCTGTCATCGGATGTGAATGCGGCTTTTGACCCGACATTTCCGGAGGTGTTTGAGGCGAATAACGCCAGCTACATCAATAAAGGATGTGTCCTGACAAAATACACCGGGGCCCGGGGCAAATCCGGCGCCAGTGATGCCAGTGCCGAGACGATGGCAAAGGTGATTGGAATCATGGAGGAAGCCGGGGTATACTGGCAGAGCGGAGAACTGGGCGCAGTAGACCAGGGCGGCGGCGGCACCATTGCTAAATTTGTTGCCCAGATGAATATCGATGTGGTTGACTTAGGGGTGCCGATTCTGTCGATGCATGCACCGTTTGAACTGGCTTCCAAGTTGGATATCTATAATACTTATCATGCATTTAAGGCGTTTTATTGTTGAAAAAACACTGCGGAGCATCAGCGCAACCTTTCCTGTGCTATTGCTGACAGGACCGCGTCAGATTGGCAAAACTACATTATTGACCAGGATGGCTGACGAAAACCGCAAGGTGGTATCGTTGGATAACCCGACGATCAGAGCAATGGCAAAGAAAGAACCGGAACTGTTTTTACAGCGCTATGCCCCTTCAGCTGGGAGTTCCGGAGCTTTATATTGCTTCTACCGGGGAAGCCATCCGGGTGGCCCTGAAAAATGCCGAATCCCTGTACTACATGTCAGAAATAGAACAGCACAATTATGCCCAGTTTTCGACCGTGCTGGACAGTGCCTTTAACGGAATCACAAAAGTCAGTATCGCCGGAAAAGTTCTGGTAATCAACCGGGAGACCGGGTTGACGGTGCGATCATCTCCTGCAATCGCTTAAAGCGGCTGGATATTGGTGACAAGGATGTGATGACGGAGCAGTATTTAAAAGGTCATGTGGCATATGGTACCTTCGATGATATCAATAAAAATCTCAAGGATATGAGCAAGGAGAAAACCCCGAAGGTGCACCTTTGGGGTTTTCCCTTTGTCAGGCGCCATGAACAGTAGTTCCAAACAGTCCGTCAACATCGCTCATTACTTCAATTGACGAAATGTATTTGGTGTGATACCTTCCAGTTTTTTAAAGAACCGCTGATAACTTTGGACATTGTTATAGCCAACCTGCTGGGCGATATCCGTGAGTGTCATATTGCTGTTATGCAGTAGTTTCTTTGACTTTTCAATTCTGACAATATTGAGATAGTCAATTAGGGTACATTTTTCCTGTTCCTTAAACTTCTTGCTGAGATAGGGGTAGGAGATGTGATAAGGATCGGCGAGGTTAACAAGATTGATGTTCTCATGATAGTGCTTATCAATAAAGTTTTTGATTTCAAGACAGATATTCTGAATGGTATCAGTATTCTTTTTTCTGTTATTAATTTCCGTAGAGCAGATTTGAAAGATAAATAACTCGGCTTCTTTCAGGGTTTTCTTTTCATAGAATGGTTGGATTAAGTCCTTTTCATCCAGATGCAATGTTTTTTGCAGCGAGAAAAGCAGATGTACTAATAAATTCCGACATTTTTGATAATTCAACATTTGTTTGCACAGAAATTGAAATAACTGCTTTGTGTGTTTTTTCAGATTATTGATATTATTTGTTGCGATGGACTGAAGAATACCCTGGAGATACTGCTCCGGAAGCATAGTATCATTCATATCAGCATTCAGAATGGTTTCATATCTTACAATGCCGGAAGTGAGATTATAGTATATGGCATGATTTAAAGTAAATAGCACCTTCTTGTATACAAGAGGCAAAACATCAATAGATTGTTCACAGCAACAAGTGGCTGCCAAGTAATGATGAAATAGCTCTGTTTCATATTCTGACAAAATGCCACTTTCCTCAAATTGGATAAAAATATAAATATCCTTGGTCAATTTAAAACACAAACCCTGATTATTTCTGGAAGCTAAATGGTCCAGGGTCTCCATCAGATATGCCGCCTTTCCGTTTGCCATTGGTGAAAAAAGAAAGAGCTGGTAGATACAATTGGTAAATGAAAAACCCAGCAGGGATATTTTTTCGATAAATTCCTGACAAGAGATATTGGACTGTAGATAATCAGAAAATATAGTATTTCTGACTGTGTGTTCATAATTACTGACCATCGACATAAGTTCCTGCCGCTGGTTGTTCAGAGTATGAAGTGCAGAATGGAACAATGCTAACTCATCCTTGATTTTATCCGTTTTGCTGCCAGTTATTTCCTCTGGCGTGGTATGGGCAAGTGTTTCCATAATATCG
>Ga0154002_1000681_pt1 | contig 10308 bp, 14 predicted proteins | sample TSNY086MetaG_FD_102276 | JGI IMG/M metagenome (GOLD analysis project Ga0154002, IMG submission 102276) | Attine ant fungus gardens microbial communities from New York, USA - TSNY086 MetaG | ecosystem: Host-associated > Fungi > Mycelium > Unclassified | place: USA: New York, Robert Cushman Murphy... | reverse complement strand
GGAGCCGGAAGCGGTATTTTTGTCTTGTTGGGAGAACCCAAACCCCTTAAATCCTATCTATAAATTGCAACTGGAATAACAACGGCAGCAGGGCCTTTTACTACATCTTTAATTTCAGCAGGATTATTGAGGTTTTTGGGCATTTTACGTCTTTGGGTACGGTTTATAGGCATATTTTTAATACCTTCAAAAATTTCACCCAACTCAATTTTTTCTCCTTGGGATATTTTGCGTTGTATTTTGCATAGCGCATAGAACGAACCCACAAAATTATCTTGTTCGACCCTAAAATACTGTTCATCCAAATATGCTACCATTTGAAATTCCTTTGTATTCTCAAAAGAGAGAACACAAGCAATTTCATTACCCTTGTTTATCGCCTCAAGGCCTTTGAAGCTATCAATTTTCTTTTGTGCATCAGCATCAATTAAAGTTTGCTCTATAAAAGGTTGAAAGGCATTTGCAAGTGTTTCAAGTTGTCCGATAGTCTGTACAAGTTCTTTCATCTTTGAAAATCGGATATTTACTAATACCTCAATAAAATCTTCTCTTGTAATCTTATCCCATTCAGACTCATTCATGAGTTCATAGTATTTAAGATCGTTTTTCTCAAGGAACTCATATATGCGTTGAAACTTTGCTGCCTGAGTTAGCTTGACACTTTTTTGTATTTCTGTCTCATTACTGCCACTTGCCGCACCCTTCCCTGATAATGCAGGAATACCAACATTAGCTTCACCTTGTTTTGACGAACTTTTCCGTTCAGTTCGATGTTCTTCTTCATAAGAATACCCGTCAATAACAGATAGATAATCATCGAGCAATTGTTCGCTAATATATAAGAAATTTCTCAATCTGAACATACTATTGTCCTCCCATTTCTGATTTCATTGTGAAATGTAATTACTAAATTATACCATAATTCGTCAAAATAAGATAGTAAATTCAAAGAATTAAATTATGATATTATCGCATTTTCAAAAGCAACCGACGTTCCGAAAGCCAGATGTCATGTAATATTTTCTTGACTTCGGCCACATCATCACGATACAGGCTGCCAGTCTGGTTCATTCGCTTGACGATCTGGTTGACATTGGTGCCTATGCGTTGGAGCTGGGCGGCATGGTTCTTAACGTCGGTATGGTCTACATTGATGATGTAGCCGTCAATCGCAATCTTGCGTATGTAGGCGCTCATGCTTTCTGTCTTCAACAAAGCCATTTTTTTCTGAATAAAAGCTTTTTCTTCCTCGGTTACTCTAACAATAATCTGGACGTTGCGTTTCCTGTTTTGCGTTGCCATATCGTGACATCCTCCTTTGTGCCGTAATCACGGGATAGATCAAATTACTGTATCAAAAAGGTGCTGTTTTTGACGTTTTCTTGCTCTGTATGGCGTTTGAGATAATAAGGTAGTGTAATTCCATTGCCGCATCCATAGCCGCCGTACTGTGGCGAAAAGGTGTAATAATCACCCCGGTTGAAAACTCCGTGGAAATGATATTGATAACCCCCTCCACAACGGGATTTTCCATATGTAGGCTATGAAGCAAAGTCTTTGACATAGATGATATTTGCCCTGCCAAGCCCCTGCCTTTTCGTTTCAATCAGACCGATACCCCTTGTGTCCAATTCCGCTATCAGCCTGTTGGCCTTTGCCCTTGCACAATGAAGCTGCTCCATGACTTCATCCAACGTGAAGTAGATATATACTCTATCCAGTTTATCAAACCAGCCGTTTTTACGGGACAATCCCATACGGTCAAGCATAAGGCCATAAAGCACCTTACTATCCGATGATAATTTTGAAAATCGTTCATGCGTAAACAAGGCTTTGGGAATACGATAAAAGATAAATTGTTCAGACTGTCGGCTGTAATAGTATTCAAATTTGCTCATATACCTCCATTCCGGGGGACGCGATTAGCACAGGCGAAAAGCATTGTCAATGGTCAAGACAAGCGGCTACGCCGCCATTGACAACGCTTTTGACCTATGCTGTTCGGCAATCAAGCAAGGTTAAGGATTTCCTTAACCTTGCGGTTAAAAAGGGAAATATCCATTGTTTTGATACCTTTTCAATACAGAAAAAACGGGATACTGGAAAATCCAGTATCCCACTCGTTGCATATATCAAGTTCGTTAGGTATAGCACCGCCCAAACAGCTTGTTGGCTGTGTTTTCTTGTCCTTACTGAAAGTGAAACTCTCATTCATGATATTTCGGAACGGGGCAAGCTCGTCCTCGCCCTCGGCGCTATCGACACCATCAGAAACGGACACGAACCGCACATCATGCTCCAGGAAAAATTCTTCTGTGTAGTAGCCGACCTCCCGGTAATTGCGGCCCAAACGGGATAAATCCTTGACGAACACGGCTCCGATATCCCCGCTCAATTTCCTTTATCATGGACTGAAAACCGGGGCGCTTCATGGTTGTGCCGGTTACACCGTCATCCGAGAAAATCAAAAGATTACTGTAACCCTTTTCCTTTGCCACCTTTTCAAGCAGCATTTTCTGTGTCTGGATGCTATTGCTTTCACCCTCCTCGCCATCGTCGCGGGAAATGCGGAGCAGTAAAGCGGCGGTTTCGTTGCGGTAGTATTTCTCATATAACTGTTTCACAACAGCCTCCTTTCCGACAGTCAAATGAGTAGTATTTGTTACTCTTATTATACCTCGTTTGACCGCCATAGTCGAGGATGTCGATGAACGCTAACCGCGCTCTATATCCGCTTTCATCAGCTTTAACAGAATGGCAAGCATGGTTTCGCCCCGCTCTTTTCGGCCTGTCTTTAGACAGCAATTTCTCGGCGCGGCATTCCCGCAGGGGTATATATGAACGATACCCGGACGGATGGCAGCACCACCCTCATGCAATCTGTACCCGCTTGTCAGCGCATGTAAATCGCAAGTGCCTAACTCCGGCACAGGCTCGTCGCTGGACGGGATTGCCACACCCGCCCCGCCACCGATGGTGTTCTCGCTCTTGCGGCAGTCATGGCGCACCCTGCGGTCCGGCTCCTCTGCGTTCGGTACTTATCCGGGGTATCGGTTTGAAGTAGGGGGGGGGAAATCCCCCTCTATATACCATGAGATTTAGAAGCCAAAACCGGATGCGATTAGAAAATATTTTTTCATGGCCTGCAACCCGAGCTTGACTGAAGCCCGGACGGCGCTCTCGTCAACACCCTCCTCGTCGGCAATCTGCCTATAACTTTTTCCAAGTATGTAATGCGCATCAATCCTCCGGCCCTGTACATCGGGCAGGGAATTGAGCGCCCTGCACAATTCGCAGATTGACAGACCATACTCCATTGCCGTATCCAACGACAGGTTGGACGGGATGGCCGCATTTTCGATCCCATCCCCTGCGTCGAGGGAATACTGTGCCTTGTTATAATAGACGCGCCGCCAGTAGGATTTTTCATATCGCTTGTCGGCAAGGAGCTCCTCCGCAACTTCCTCGGAAACTTCAATATATTCGTCCGTAGTATACCACGGGTAAAAGTCTTTCAGATTGATCGTAGGCATATTTGACCTCCATGTTGATTTTTGGGGGAAACGAAAATCAACATGGGGCGGCGGGGATCGACAGCCGGGACAGTCGCCGCGCACCTCTGGCCACGATGGCCAGAAGCTCTGCCGGAGCTTGTCCGAAAAACAGGGCAAATAGAATAGCCGATGACGCACATTGTTCCCCTACTTCCGAGAGGAAACAATGTTATTATCGGGTAAAAATTCCCTCTCATGCTGTCGTTGAGGGAATTTTATAAAGCCTGTATGTCAACTTTGGGTCAGTTGCATGTCAATATCGGTGCAGTTTCATGTCAGGCTGTGGTCAGTTTTTTCTCCAACCAAAAGCGACCCGATTTTTAGTCAGGTCGCTATGGAAAACGGCAATTTATACGGCGATACGATAACCGATGCTGCGAACGGAATCAATATAGTTTACGGGTTCGGGATCGATACGGAGCCTTCGCCGTATTCGCTTGATGTGGCAGCGCACGGCGTTGGCGGTAATATCGCCCGAAATTTCCTCACCATAAGCGTACAGGTATATCTGCTCGTGTGTGAATACCCATCCGGCCTTTGACAAAAGCAGTTGCAGAATTTCAAATTCGCTTTTTGCGAGAGGAATTTCCATACCCCGCACAAACAATTTGCGATATTCCACAAGCATGAAGATGTCGCGGTGTGTGAGGATGCCGAGGGCCTGCTTGTTGTGGGGGGATAACTCCGAAAGGCGCTCCAAGATATCCTTATTTTTCTTTATGCTTTCTATCAGTTTATCCGGGTCAATGATAAACGTGTCCGCGCCCCGGATAATGCTCTCGGCCATTTTCGTGCCGCTGTCCTCTTGCGATAAAACCAAAAGGGGGATTTGCCTCGCTTCCCGCATTACATTTACCAACGACATAATATCGGAAACATCATAAGAGGCGATTACAGCGAGATATGGCCGGGTTGAAAACTTTTCTATTGCTTCGGGTATGGTATTCACCGATTGAAGAAATACATTGTATTTCAACCATTCTTTCTGTGACGCTTCAAAATGAGGGCGGCTATATCCTACTACTAATATCCAGTTGTCCAATACCCGCCCTCCTTTCAAAGTCGGATTTTTTCTCTGATGTATAATGTTACCGTTGGGCCACCTCTGGCCATGATGGCCAGAAGTCAGACGGGAATGGGGTTAGCTGTTGTCCTTAATGATAAAAGAAGCAGTACCAAGCCCGTCCTGTTTTTCGTTTTTACTGGTATGAATGTAACCACTGCCAATGTGTACTGTTTTCGGTACATTCTCATTTAATACAAACTCTCCGCCGTTATAGCTTTTGCCGTTAACAGTAATTGAGTTGCTTGTTTTAGTAGCAAAAACGAAGTGATAGTTACTTACGCTGTCTTTGGGCTGAAACAATACCTTTCCGCTATCAGATATTATATTTGCTTCAAAAGAATATGGATAATCATAAGTGTTTTCTGTCGATAAGCCAATAACATCGATATTGCCTGATACAGTTTGCAGGTTAAGATCATAAGGCAAATCGCAATTTTTTATTACCACATTGCCGCTAACTGATTTTACTGTTGTAATTAAGGTGCTCATATTTTCTATTGAAACATCACCGCTGCCAGTATTGACGTGAAGCGTAATAATATCGGCGTTATCGGGTATTGTTATGATGATTGCGCGTTCAGGCTCATTTGATAGAGATGATTTTGTGCGGCCTATCAGTATGTTTCCCCTCGTCCCCCCTCCATCGGTTATTGTATCGTCAACATTGTACTCATGGTCGGACATTTGATAATATTGCAGCTTCAATGTTTCGCCGCCGGTTTTAATAATTATATTCTCGGAAAGTACGCCGGTTGCTTTTTCGCCATTATCTGTAAGCCCCGATACTACTATTCCTCGAATATTTTTTGCTTCAAGTTGGGCTATGGTGTATTCTTTTTCAACAAGCGTCAATCTACTGTCCATATTCTGCTGTGTTTGTGTTACAGGGGCCGATTGTTGATTAGATGTGGGAATATTGACAAGGCCATCTATTGATAGACTTTGCGGGGGATTGGTTGTAAATCCCGCCATAAAAAGCACCACCAAAAAGGAAGATAGCACAATCGCCCAACGGGGTGTTTTCTTGAAGTTTAGCACGTTCTTTATCCTCGCTTTCATGGTTTTAACGCTACCCTCGCCAAAGGCGAGTGGATTCAGCAGTCCTGGATTTCGGGTATAAAGGTTTACAAGCGATGTGGAGTAGGCTTGCCGTATATCTTCGTTTGACTTACGTAAAACGGCCTCGTCACATGACATTTCCATATCTTTTGACATAAGATAATAGCTTATCCAAACAATCGGATTAAACCAGTGTATTGCAACAACGAAGAATGCTAATGGTTTTATCAAGTGATCCTTCCGCCGGATATGCACCTGCTCATGTTTCAAGATATAGTCAAGTTGTTTCCCCTTGACCACCGTAGGAATATAGATTGTAGGGCGAATAAATCCAAGAACAAAGGCCGTAGATATTTTATCTGTTTCAAAAATATTATCGCGTACAAGCGTAGCATCGTATACTATATGTTTTATGCGATTATAGCCAATAACGGCATTGAGTATTAACACAATCAATCCGCAAAGCCAGATGCATGTACCAATTTTCAAAAATATTTGTATTGGATTTATACTGGTCAGTGGTACGGCGTTTTCAAAGAACAGATTAACCGTATCATCTACTGCGGGAATACCACTATTGATTTTTGACATGGGCGCGGTAACTATGGCAGGCGATATAATTTCCGCATTTGTAGGCATAAGGCTTGTCGGGCTTTCAAAACCGAATGGACAAATCAACCTCAAAAGCACCACGGCCCACAACGCATAGGAAAAGATCTTCGGCACTTTCTTCAAAGGAATACGCGCCAACATAACCGCAACTGCAACAATACTCGCCGCTATACTCATATTGAGCAATGCAATCAATATTTTCATCATTCTTTCGCCCCCTCAATCATTTTTAATAGAGCGCGGGTGTCTTCCTCAGTTAATGACTTGTCTTTCAGAAAAGTTGCAATAAATGATGGTATCGAGCCATCAAAAGCCTTGTCAAGCAACATTTCAGCTTCATACTTTTGTACCTGCTCCCGCTTGACAAGTGCCGTGACCGTAGCATTTTCATTTTTAACAAACCCACGTTCCGCGAGCTTACGAATGACGGTATAAGTAGTTGGCCTTTTCCATCCAAGCCGTTCTCCGCAAATAGTTGAAAGCTCTTTTGAATGGACGGGTTCAACCTCCCATACAATATTCATAAACTTAAATTCAGCATCGTACAATTTCAAATCGTTCATGTGAGGGGCCCTCCTTGTTTATCGCGATAAACTGCATGACCATAGTTTACTCCAGTAAACTAAGTATGTCAATAGTCTTATCACAAAATAATACGCGATTTCCCACTTGCACAAAACCCGCAAGCAATTCTTGTGCATATACACACAAGAAAAATGCTTGTTGGGGCGCGCCCCAAACCCGCTCACTTCTGGCCATGATGGCCAGAAGTCCGGCGCGTTGCGCCTTGTTGGTTGCGTCATGCCGCTACCGCGCCATTTCTTTATTTTTCGTCCCTCCCGTAATGCCGAGCAGATGATCAATATTTCCCTTTGCAGCGACCACATCCCGCATATCCGTTTTTGCCGCCCGGTATTCACCATAAGCGGCTTTTTTCTGTGCGGAAAGTTTCCGGCCCTCCGCTTTCAGCGCGTCCATTTTGGGGAGCCTGCCGCCATTCAATAACCGTTTGAACATGGACCGCGCCGCCCGATGCAGAGAAATGTCGCCCTCATGCTCCGCCAAAAATTGCCGGCTGTACTTTGATGCCTTGTACCGCTCAAACATGGGCCGGGTCTTTGCGTAGTCCACCATTGCTGCCTTTAATTCGCCATTGACTGCAAGGGGATTTTCAAGCTCCTTGATCTTGCCGGACAGCTCATGAAAACGGTCTGCGGCCTGCGCCGCGTGTCGCTCCAGTTGTGAATATTCCAGTAAATCATTTTCCTGCAAATATTGAAGCGCCGCCGCCATTTGTTTTAGATTATACACCTGTGCCCACCGCTCATAGGCGGGGCCTTTGCCCTCGCGCATACGCGCTTGAATGTCCACAATCAGATTAACGCTGCCGGACGATCCGGCAGACACACGGCTCCGGCCTGCCGGGAGCGAAGCGCGGCCCTCGATAACAGCCCGAAGCTCCTCCGGCCCGTAGCCCTCCCCAAGCGTGGACGAACGCAGGCGGGTAAACCGATCCTGCCCATAGGCCGGAGCGCGAAAGCTGATCGCGCCGCCGCACCCGTGTTTAACCTCAAAGCCCGCCCCGTTCATCATTTGCAGGAATGCATCGAAGCTCTCCGGCCTTTCAGACAGACAAAAATCCCGGCCCGTTTTCGGGCAGCTCCAAATCCTGTGGCCTGTCTGCGGCCACACGTTTTTCGCGTCCCCCGGCATGGTGGGTATAACACACTACACTTTGCTTCGCAAAGGCGTGTGCCAAAGGGGCATCCCCTTTGGAAACCCCGGACACTACTTCGGGCCAACTTGGCCCGAAGTAGTGTCTATACACAGAGCTGAAACAACGGCGTTTGTTTCAGCTCTGTGTGCTGTAAATCATTCGGCTGCCGCCAATTTGATTTACAGCTTTTTGGTGAAAACCGCTCACGCTCTTTTCACCAAAAACAAGCAGAGCAGCGCCACAATTAGATGTCTTGAATAATCGTTTTCATCATTTGCAAACTGGCGATTTTAGTGTATAATAGAAATATCACAAAGGGGGGGATTTCTTATGGGCGTTGTTGGAAGCAGGCTGCGAACCTTGCGGGAGGGCTTCGGCCTCTCACAGAAACAGGTTGCGGAAATGCTGGAAGCCACACAATCCGGTATCTACCGTTACGAAACAGGCAAGGCCGAGCCGCCCATTAAAACCATGCTTTGGTACGCCGATTATTTTGATGTTTCAATGGATTATATTTACGGGCGCACCGACAATCCGCAGGGCAAGTTATACAAATACGAGCCACAAGCATTCAAAGAACGGATGAAGGATAAGGAAGAATGGGCGCGGTTCGTGGAAATGTGCTTTGACCCCAATTCCCCTATGAGCGCCAAGCTGAAAGAAACCATGATGCAGATGATGGGAGGGGACGAAAAATGAAGGGTGTTATCTATGCCCGGTACAGTTCGGACAGCCAGCGCGAGGAAAGCATTGAGGGGCAAATCTGCGAGTGTAAGGAGTACGCCGAGCGCAACGGCATCATTATTTTAGCCAGCTATGTTGACCGGGCCTTTTCTGCAAAGACCGACAACCGCCCGGAGTTTCAGCGTATGATGAAGGACAGCACCAAAGGCTTGTTTGATGTGGCAATTGTCTGGAAGCTGGACAGGTTCACCCGGAACCGCTACGACAGCGCCCACAACAAGGCTATCCTCCGCAAAAACGGAGTAAAGGTTGTTTCCGCAAAGGAAGCGATTGCGGAGGATTCCACAGGCATTTTACTGGAATCATTATTAGAAGGTTATGACGAGTTTTATAGTGCCGAGTTATCAGAAAAAGTTATACGGGGCTTGACGGAAAACGCCCTCAAACGCAAATACAACGGCGGTGGCATTCCTGTTGGATACATCATAGATGAAAACCAGTATTTCCAGCTTGACCCGCTCACCGCTCCGATTGTGCTGGAAGCCTTCACCCGGTACGCGCAGGGCGCGACCATCAAACAGGTTGTGGACTGGATGAACGAACAGGGTATTCAATCTTATCGCAAGCGCCCCATGAGAATTGATTGTGTCAACCGCCTTTTGCGGAACAGGCGCTATATAGGCGAATACAAATACCGGGATATTGTGGAACCGGACGCTATCCCCGCCGTTGTGCCGAAAGATATATTTGACAAGGTGCAGGAAAGGTTGAGCAAAAACAAGAAGGCACCCGTCCGGTTCAAGGCGGTAGAAGAACAATACCTTTTGACTACAAAACTTTTTTGCGGAAAGTGCGGGGCCTATATGGAGGGCGAGAGCGGGACAAGCCGCACCGGGAAAATCCATCAGTATTACAAGTGCGTTACTGCCAAGAACAAAAAGACCTGTAAGAAAAAGACGGTGAAAAAGGATTGGATTGAAAATATTGTTGTAGCTGAAACCCTTGCCATGCTCCAAGATGATAACGTGCTCTTTTACATCATCGACACCGCTATGGAATTACAGGCGAGAGAAAACACAACGCCATTCAACAGGGGATTTTAACTTCCTCTACCAAGCAAAGGCTTGACGAGTTGGAGCAGGCAAAAAGTGATTTAGAGGTCGGCATACTTCAAGAGGAAATGCAAAAGCCGCTTTTGACAAAGGAACAGGTTGCTTTTTTCCTCCACAAGTTCAGGGACATTGATATTACTAACCAAGACCAGCGCCAAAAGCTGATTGATATATTTGTGAATGCGATATACCTTTGTGATGATAAAATTATCTTTACATTCAACTACAAGGACGGTACAAAGACCGTCACAATGTCTGATATTGAGGGTTCGAATTTGATTGCGTGCGGTGCACGTATGGAAGATGGCTGGAAGCTATGGTTTATATAGCTTTCCGGCTGTTCCCCTGTTTCTCAAGTGGGGCAAATAGTTTTGAATTCAGAAAGGATAAAACAACAGATATTGTGGCTGAACACCAGAATACGTTGCCGCCGTGGCCGGCATTATTAACCTTGTAGAATTCCACATCTTTCCCCAAGCCTTTCATATGTTGGTAAAGTTCCAG
>Ga0154002_1000670_pt1 | contig 10363 bp, 10 predicted proteins | sample TSNY086MetaG_FD_102276 | JGI IMG/M metagenome (GOLD analysis project Ga0154002, IMG submission 102276) | Attine ant fungus gardens microbial communities from New York, USA - TSNY086 MetaG | ecosystem: Host-associated > Fungi > Mycelium > Unclassified | place: USA: New York, Robert Cushman Murphy... | reverse complement strand
TTTTTCCCTATTGGCATATTACCGGCTCTTATCTGAGAATAGAGACTTTTTATTGATTTTCAAAAGTTTCCTATCTTTTATTGTTCTGTTTATGGAGGAAATATGAGTAAGATAAAGAATTTTATAGATGAAAATGGAAAGGTCATTTCTTGGCCATCAAAAAGAACCCTACAGAAGGAAATAGTTGTATATATAGGAGATAAATTTAAAAAAGATATAGAATATACAGAGACTGAAGTTAATGAGATTATTAAAGGTTGGATTTTATTTAATGATTACGCATTGGTAAGGAGAGAGTTAATTGTTGAAAATATTTTAACTAGAGATAGTGTAGGAAAATGTTACCAGGTTCTTAAAAGATGAATTTCAGTTTAACAAAGGAGATAAAAATTTAAGTTTTTATTTTAACCCGACTTTCGGCATTTTGAAGAGAAAAAACTAAAAAAAGCTTGATTTTAGCATGGGTAAGCATTTAAGAATGGCTTAAAATCAGGCTTTTTTGATACCTGAAATCCGGAAAACAAAACTACTAATAAAAAGACGGGTGAAATTTATATCAAACATGTGCTCGTTGAATCCTCAAGGGTTCATGGCCAACCACGCCAACGTGTTATTATGGGGCTTGGTCGCCTGGACTTGCCACGTCGGGAATGGAAAAAACTCGCGCACGCCCTTGAGTGTCATCTCTCCGGTCAACTTTCCTTATTGGAATGTAACGATAAATATATTGATGATCTGGCTTTAAGCCTCGTCTCTAACAATAAACTGTCCCAAAAACTCAGCGTGCTGGAAACGGCGGCGCAGTCAGACTCCGATCATTACGTACCCATTGACTTTGACTCCATTTCTACCGAAAACCCCCGCTCTCTTGGCGCCGAACTCGTTTGCTGGGACGCCTGGAATTTATTGGAGTTTGATAAGGTGTTGAAAGACTGTGGTTTTTCACGGAATCAGGTGGCAGTCGCCAAGGCTGTGGTCTTTGGACGCCTGATTTCACCAGGCAGCGAGCGTCATACCATCGAATGGTTCCAAAAGCGTTCAGCCCTTTCCGAGCTTCCCGGCGCGGACGTCACCGGTTTTGGGAAGGATGTGTTTTATGAAATCGGCGACAAGCTCTACGAAAACAAGGATCAGATAGAAGCGTTTCTGTTTCAAAGGCAGCAGCATCTTTTTCCACATACGTTGTCATTACCCGTGAAGACCAATGCGAAAGGTATCTTGCCGAGTTTGAAACAGCCAGGGGTACCTTTACCCGAATTGATGAATTGAGCCATAAACACACCGCCTACGGCGGCGAAAACCATGTTTATGTAAAGAAAATCAGCAGGGACGAAGAGGACATATGCAGGATAATGTGTCTCAGTGATGGGAAGTCCCATAGCAAGAATAATGTCAGGGATTTTGCTACTGTGAATGAATTGACGGTTCTCTCAAATTTGGAGACACATAATGCACAAATGATTCGGGAAGGAAAGGAGAAAAAAGAGAGGTTTAGCATATTAAAGGAAATCGCAAAATATCAACTTAACATCTTAGATGTGGCAGAACAGATTAAAATAGACGAAAAGAGAATGTAAATCAACGCTGCCGCATTTATACATTAATGTAGTATTTGTGTACGAAGATTTTTTTGTTGGGATTCATAAAGGTGAATAATGGATTTTGAAGGCAATAATAAATGGGGCAAAAGATAATGAAAGATAATTTTAGCAATGATTGTCTACGGGATTATAGTTTGTGGTATTTTGGCGGGTGTGGTTCTAATTATTGTGTCAATTGCCTGAGTCAGTTTGAGACTGTGGATGTGACTGATATCGCCAAAGGTCTGATTGATGTGTGGAATCCTGCCGGCAGCGCTACGGTGTAAATGTGATTATTGATACTGTTCATGGAGCCAATACGGTTAAAATTCGAAATTACCGGATGGATCAAACCCCATATTACAGTGAGCTCGCAAAGGTGCCTGCCTATAAGCTGAGGCAGGTAATGAATCATTTGATGCTAAATGAGTTTCTGACTGTTACAAATGATGAATATGCCATTGCAAAACTGATGAAGAAATCTGGAGCAGTTGTAGTGGGTGATGAAGCTGTTGTTATGAAGATGGCCAAGGAGCAGGAACACCCAGCAAAAGTGAAGAAGGGAAAGAAATCAAAGAAGAGCAAAATATCTGGCATTTCAGGTGCCTCACAACGAAAATGAAGAACCGGTTGTGAAACCAATCGCAGTTAAAAAGACAAGTGCAAAAAAACCAAGCTGGAATTTGTTATGACAAAAGAATTAGAAGAGAATATCTATGAGCGATTTGTCGGGCAGATTAATGATTTGCGGGATGAGGATGTGATGAAGCGCTTGTTAATTAAGGCAGTGGAACAGAAGTTGATAGAGGCGGAGTGTTTTGAAATTCGTTTGACGAATGGGATCCCATTTAAGCGTCTGACTGAAAAGGGGCAGGATTTGGGATTGAGGCAGAGGCGCGATTGAGCGAGAAGGGAGCAGAATATGTTGTATTCTATATGCATGAGTAGGCATATATGGAAAGCAAGGAGCTGTGAAATTAAATTCAATAATAATCGACAGATACTAACAAACACTCCATAATAGAAAGAAAAATATTAAGGAGCGTTAAATAATATGGAACTACAGAAATTGATAAAAACATATCTTTTGTACTGTCAAAGAAATAAAAAGCTATCCCAGAAGACAATTAAGGCCTATATGATTGACTTGCGGCAGTTTTGTGATTTCTGTTTAGAAACAAACGAAATGTTTGAGAAAAGTAATTTAAATCAATTTATTGCATTATTACATGAAACATATAAAGTAAAAACAGTAAAGCGGAAAATTGCTTCTCTTAGAGCATTTGTGTATTATCTTCTTTATGAAGATATTCTTGACGATAATCCGTTTGACAAAGTCAATATACGTTTTCAGGAACCGAAACTACTGCCAAAGACAATTCCATTTTATATAATTGAACAGTATTTAACGGCGATGTATCGTGAAAGAAAGTTGACTCTATCTTCATATCAAAAAAAATGCATTACCAGAGATATTGCTGTGTGTGAATTACTTTTTGCCACTGGCATGAGAGTATCAGAATTATGTTCCTTGAAGCCGGAGCACCTTGACTTGTATAGTCGGACTGTTTTGATTTATGGAAAAGGGTCTAAAGAGCGAATTTTGCAGATCGGGAGTGAGGAAACTGTACAGGCGTTGAAAATATATATAGAGTCGCATAATGAAAAGATCAAGCAATGTGGTTTTTTGTTTGTCAACCGATTAAACCATCGGTTATCAGAACAGTCGGTCAGGGCCATGATTGTGAAGTATAGTGGATTAGCTGGTATTGACATACATATTACACCTCATATGTTCAGACATTCTTTCGCAACACTTTTGTTGGAGGAGGATGTTGATATACGATATATCCAAAAACTTCTAGGACATAGTTCTATCACAACGACCGAAATATATACACATGTGTCAATGCAGAAGCAAAAGGAGATATTGGTAACGAAATTGCCTCGAAATCATATGCAGGTACATATAAACTGAAGAGAGTTTTAGATGTTTTATTTTTAAGAAAATCATGGTATAATAAAGCAATCTTATTAATTAACAAAGGATAATCCCAGATTATCATGTGAAAAGATCAATTTATTAATTTTACTGGAGACCTCAAAAATGGATAAAGAGATTGATAAAAACTGGCGACAGTTGGAAAAATTAGCTTATCAATACGTAAAAAGTAAATATAGAAATGAGGATATTATCGATGAGGAATTAACCCAGCATTCTCATGATTCAGGCTTTGATGGTACATGGCTGCTATCTCCAAAACGTGCTTCCGTTTTAGCTCAACGGATACTAATGGAAGCCAAATTAAGAAATAACCAGTCCAGCCTGTCCTTAAACGATTGTGCAAAATCAATTATCATTGCATTTAACCTAGCTGCCAAAAAACTTTTTATTGTTACAAATATAGGATTTGCCCCACAGACGCAAATACATGTCAATAAATTTCGGAAGCGTTCGAACCTATTGATTGATTGTATAGATGGTATTGAATTAAAAACATATATTGAAACAAATTGGGATTATTTAACTAAAAAGTGTAAGCTAACAGAGGACTTTCTTAATTCTGTCGTCAATATAGCTAAACGCCTGCCAACTCGTAACGATTTGGGATTAGCTGCAACTGCAGAAGAAATGTCTTCACAGCTATATTTGCTAGATTCAAAACGTGAAGATGCCATAATTCAAATTATTCAGTACTTAAATGCGGCAAAAGGAATATGTATGATTACTGGAAATGCAGGTGTTGGTAAAAGTATAATTAAAACTATCGTCCATCAAGATTTTTCTGGCAGAGATTTTGACGTGTGCGAAATTGATTTGCAATTATGTACGAGTGCACGGGTTTTATATCTTAATTTGCTTGAAACTATTTGGGGAATTGATATTTCATTGATTCTAAAGGATAGTGAATTAAAAAGTTATATCAATCAGTTGACGAGAACCTCTGGAGGAATCGTTGAACCCAATATTGGTGATGCAATAAGACATATATTGCTTGTCAGCATTAATCAGTACGAAGAGCACAAGGACATATATCTTCATTTGCTTCTGAGATACATTGATATGGTTTTGAGAGGAAAAAAAGACGAGTTAAAAATGGTGATTTCTTTTGATAATCTCAATATGGCATCTGCAGAGATTATTGCATTTTTGCTGGAAGCAGTTAAGGTACTGAAAAAAAACAATATAAAAGTTCTCATGGAAGCACGCACACCATTTTTACTCAACGATATAACCGAGTACACATCGTCGGAGTTTTATTTTACCCAGATTAGCAAGTGCGCTGATTTAGTCATTGACTTAACCGCATTTGAACGGAAAGATTCCATCAAACTTATTCAAAATAATCTTCCTGAATTGGGGGAAAAGGTATGTAATAGTCTGGCTGATGTGTTGGCAGATAATCCTCTGGAAATTATGAGTGCGGTAATTCTTTTAGAAACATTACCATCGTTTGATTGCGGATTGCTAAATCAGTCCTGTAAAAAAGCATTGGATAACTATTGGGATGAAAGTGGAATTTCCAGAAATACCGTGATTACCTGTTTAATTAGAACATTGCGGAACTCATCCCGTTTGTCGGAAATTTTTGAATTGAGTGTTATTTTCAAAGGGCATATTCCCCTTATGATATTGGAAAAATTATATGGAGAAAGAGTTGCCAATGTAATAGCCGAAGCACTTGGAAGTACTATTTATGCTGAGCGTAATCTAGAACTAGTTTGTAACCATCTTCGTTTTGTTGATGCGATGAAATTATCTTCAAATGAGAATACATGTTTAAAGTTAGCAAATACGATATTAACCCTTTTTAAATCAGAAAAGTTGGACAAAAACAAATACTTTCTTCTTGAGCTAACTTTATTATATACAGTAAAGGATTTTGAATCCATCCCAGAAAAAACGATAGAAATCGCCATGTTACTGCGACATAATTTTCAGTTTAAAGATGCTTTATCAGAACTCCTGAACTGCTTAGAACTGTATAAACAAACAAGCCACTTGCGAATTAAAAACCCTGGCTTATATATTAAGGTGCTTATAGACGCATTAATTTGTATACGCGAATTACATGAGGAAAATAATGAGACATATGTTGAACTCTATAATTTATTGGAATACGCACTGATGTTTTTCCATGAAAAGGATACTCGCCCAACATTCGAACTGGAGTATAAGCTGATACTCTGGAATAAGTTATTCACTAACGGAGACTTCGAAGAATCTCTTACCGTCAGTAAAGAACTTTATAAGACATGGCTTCGGCAAGAAATATTTTTAAATGTCGAGAATGATTACATAGGACAAATTTACAGGGCATATGGATTGACAATTAAAATGACAGAAGGTGGCGATGCGGCAGAAAGAATATTTGAGAAGGGAGTAAGCCGATATCCCGATTCTTTTTATGCCAAAGCATCTTTACTGTCTCATCAGGGGAATATACTGTTGAAGACGCAACCTTTAAAGGCTGCTGAAACTTACCTTAAACTGTTGTCTACTGTGGCAGGTAAAAAATTCTCATTTCAAGAAGAACTTCATACGAAAATAGATGTAGCCATGTCTTATTTTCTGGCCAATGAATATTATAAAGGTAAAGCATTTGCCGAAGAGGGGATTGAAATAGCGTCTTCTATTGGTATATATATGCAAAAAGGGCGTGCCCTCAATATCTTAGGTTGCTGTCAAACGGCAGTCGGTAATTATGGTGAAGGTATTGTCTCTTTTGAGGAGGCTCAGCAATGTCTGACGCAGTCAAATGCAACAATTTATTTATGGCGTGCAAAACTGAATCTTGCAACTATTCTGTTAAGGGATGAAGCAACAGTTCCTGCTGCAAAGGAGTTACTGCATGGTGTGACTTCTATTCTGATAGAGAAATTTAAAAACAAGATAGAAAATGATGCGGCATCGGTTCCTTATAACGCCATACTGCTAAGCTTAATGTACTTTAGTGTGCTAAACGAGGAACTTGAAATCCAAAGAATACTGAATACATTTTGCAAAACACAGCTACCGAATGATTATGCTAAATTAAAGGACTTACCGAACTGGAAAATGCACTTTAATAATAAAGTAAAGTATTCTGGTTCGGTAGTCCTTGTCACTGGATAATTAAAACAGATGCTGCATGATATAAAGCCGCTTTTCTAAAACAGGATTAACCGGCTTTAATTGTGCAACCTCTGAGACCGCTTCTTTATAAGTGTCAAGAATAATCCATGCTGCAACAAGTTTTCGAGGAATACCATTCCTTGGAAGCAAGTTAAATAGATATTCCCACCAGTCTGACGATTCTTGAATCTTTACATTTCTGGTATATGTAATAAATAAGTCAGCAAAATCCATCCCCGGCCATCCGGGGTGTATTAACTCATTGTCCAACAGTATGGTTTCTGGCGTGAAAATTAAATTTTTATAATCACAGCCACCATGAATTAAAGTGGGCTTTAGAAGGCTTTCCAAATTGGCTGCATTCGCGGCCCATTCATATGAACTAAAAAACAAATGATGGATTTTTTCTTGTATAGTGGTACTGAGATTCTCATAATAATTTCTCCATCTGAGAAGTTCAACCCTGAGGGAGTAGTCAAAACAGTAGTACTGTCCCGGTATATACTCTGCTATTTCAGCTTTATAAAATCGGTCAATATCCTGATATCCGGTACCGTTTTTTAATTTGTATGTTATTTTTAAAAATAGATCTGATAGGTGTTCAATATCATTTTCGTAAAAATTCATAACGCAGTTAATTGTATTCTTTAACTGGGTTTCTCCCGATATGTCTATTGAATTGTATTTGCGTCGTATTATTGCGTGATGACCGTCATCTTTGCCTATTATATTGGGAATTCCTCTATACGTTAATGCTTGTATTTCTGCCTGATATCTCCTTTTTCCTGAAATCACTAAAGGATGTTCTCCATTTGGTGCCCACAAAGCGGAGTTGTTAATTCGATCATATGGAATCTTTACATAAAGTTCTTCTGTTATTGTTTTAACTGTCCAGAATAAGGATGATGCATCTGATAACACCAACTTTTTAATTGATAAGATATCTATAACTTGGTTCATTTGCATTATTTCAAGTATATCTGTATCGTCAATTAATATTTGATTATAAGGATAAGTTTGCAGCATCCGCTTAGGTGATATTTCCACTTTATCATAATAATATTTTGTTTTTGTACTTATTTCAGTGTTGTTATTTAGGGCAGCTTCATATGTAGCGATATGCTTGTTTTTGAAATCCCAGTTTTCAATTATTTGCTGACCCGATTTCTTTGCTTTTTCGCCCAAAATATTGGATAAGTAAGGCTGTTTTATAAAGTGCTCCATTCGCAAGAATAATTCTTCTGTATCTTGATATGAAACTAAAAAGCCATTGCTCCAATTTCGGATAATATCCATTGCAAAACCATTTGGTGTCGCAATAACTGGTATTCCTTCGCACATTGCTTCAACAGCAACTCGCCCGCCTGGCTCATATCTGGAATGTGTGAGAAGAACCAGGGTTCTGGAATAAAGTGTGCTGATTCCATTTTCATCAAGATATCCCCACCAAATCAGTTTTCCAGAATCCTCTAAATCTTTAACTGTATTCAGCGGAATGCTCAATTTTTTCCTAAATATCCGTATATCATCTGGACAACCACCAACAATCCAAAGCGGCGGGCATGCACTGGAATATTTTGTGTAAAGCAAAAACCACGTTTCTATGATGTTATCCAGACCTTTATCAACACTTAGACGTCCGGTATAGGTAAATACTTTTTTATTCCACCAATCAGATTCTTCATATGTATCAGTAAAAGAAGTGGGAAAATAAACGGATTCTATTTTATAATTAATACCCGATTTTCTAGGATATCCATACTCATTATGGGATGCATAAAAAAATGATGGATGGACATATTGCCCTGCAACAACTATTTTTTTCGCATCAATTGAGTAAAACAGAGAAATTTCTTTTTTCTCACTTTCTGCCACACAAATAATAAAAGATGCATTATGAAAAACTTTTTTTTCAGTCTCTATTCTATGCTTGGCAGTTCCGCTGGCTCCATGATGATTCCTTCCAATAGCATTTGAGATTACGCTATGTACATAGGGTATGCTTAATGATTTTGATAATCTTAAAGCAACATGTCCAGAATTCCAATAAACGCTATGTATGATATCTGGCTTAAAATCAATCTCATTTAACCTTTTGATCAATTGCTGGAATGTAATTTCATGCAGTTCATACAAATTTCTCTTGTCAAAGTTTTCATAGGTGCCTAATGTTAAACGTATAATTTTGCCGTTAGGGATAACCTTTTCGATATCTGGTTGGTAGGAATAGACTTTGCGTGTTATTAAAACGATATTATAATCAGATTCAGACAATTCCGTTAATAATTCACGCATATATGTGTGTGTCCCACCCCATTCACTGACACCTGGAGGCATTACTGGGTCAGCATGTAATGTGACAATTAAAAGATTTTTGGTCTTCATGATTGTCTCCTTTGTAGTTGATAGATAATCTGGGATTATCCTTTGTTAAAAGGATTTGTTTACAAATTTGCATATAGAGATATATAATAAAATCGTAAGCACTTATAGGCACTTACATAAAATCAAATACAAGAGAGGTATTACGAATGAAAAAATATGCATATTTTATAGGTAACGGATTAAATCGAGCCATGGATAATACTGCTTGGGTAGATATGTTAGAAGAATTGCGAGAAAAATATGATGTTGAAGCTGCTACTACTTGTAACAATTTACCGCTTGAATTTGAACGGATCTACTTAGATGCATTGAATAGAAAACGTGTTTCCAAAACGTATGAACTTAAGTCAGATGTTGTACATTTTTTACCACGAGTAAAGGAATTATCCCTTCATCAAGAGTTTCTAGCATTACCAGTTAATGATATTCTTACAACAAATTATGATTATTATATTGAAAAAGCAATAGATCCAAATTTTAACTATAAAAAATCCAAATCATTTACAAAAGAACGTAAACATAGCTTATACAGAAAAGTATCAGTTAATGGTAAAAATGTATGGCACATACATGGCGAGGCTGGACGGCCAGCTTCAGTATGCTTGGGGTATGATCAGTATGGTACATATTTGTCAAGAGTAGTTGAAGCATTGACTACACCGAACAGCGAGATTAGTGGAAAGAGACCATATTTACGTTATTTCTTTGAGAATAACTTAGAAGAAGATGGGATGTGGCTTACAAAATTTTTCACACATGATCTTTTTATTTTTGGACTTAGTATGTCATTTATTGAAATTGAGTTATGGTGGCTGTTAAGTTATAGGCGGCGCTTTATGCTAGAAAATCCACAGTATGGCATAGATAATAAAATATATTATTTCTATGTGGTTTCTAAGGGGAATTGTGATGATGAGCAAATTTCGTTATTGGAAAGCATGGGAATAGAGCTACGACCAGTACAGCTTATTAGAAATAACTGGGTTAGGCTTTATCGAAAGGTATTATCTGAAATACAGGATATAATTATCTGAGATCTTTATACCGGATAGAACTAAGTAAAATAGAAAAAAGAGCATTTAAAATTTGTCATTGACTTGACACAATCCGGCCGTTGTGCCCGGGACGGCGAACCGGGAGAATGTATTCTCTTCTATAGCGGCCAGGATGTAGTAACGAATCAGTTTTTTATTGACAACAATCAGGACAATCAGGAGCTTGACCCGGTGACCCGGGGAATTGTGCAGGAGCGGGATCGTGACCGGCTGCGGAAGATGACGTT
>Ga0154002_1000668_pt1 | contig 10373 bp, 6 predicted proteins | sample TSNY086MetaG_FD_102276 | JGI IMG/M metagenome (GOLD analysis project Ga0154002, IMG submission 102276) | Attine ant fungus gardens microbial communities from New York, USA - TSNY086 MetaG | ecosystem: Host-associated > Fungi > Mycelium > Unclassified | place: USA: New York, Robert Cushman Murphy... | reverse complement strand
TAGCGCTCGTGGTCCTACCCTCCCTCCACTTTTGCCAATCACAATTGACCTTGGCATGATTTTTTCAAAAAAATGGAATCCTGATGGCCTGGCAAGTCTATAGTTTCCGCATCCTTACTGGTTCGCTTATTTATTGTGATGTAGCATTGCTATGTAACAGGAGGTAGCCAAGGTCTTGGCTTATCCCTTGCGAAGCTCCTTACACGACATGGTGCAAATGTGTCGATTGTTGCAAGAGATCAAATCAAATTGGATAAAGCACTAAAAGAGATTGAGGTATGTAGCAGGGCTAGTTCCATGGTCTGATCGTGCCGAGCTGAGTCTTGTTTTCAGACAGAAAGACGATCGCCAAACCAGAAGTTGAGTGCTTATTCATTTGCACTCGATACTGCCAAGGCAGCGACAGAGGCACTTGAAGCTGTCTGTGAACCATATGATGGTGAAGCACCGGACGCGACATTTACTTGTGCGGGGGCTGCACGGCCAGGCTTTTTTGTAGAGATGACAGAAAAGGACTTGGCAAATGGAATGACCAACGGATATTGGATACAGGCTTGGACAGCTTGGGTGAGTGTAATCCGTTGTGTTAGCCTGCAAGTCCTGATAAGAGGCAAAGGCAGTCTCAAAGATGATGGTGAAACAGAACAGAAAGGGGAAAATCACTTTCGTTTCTTCGACCCTCGGACTCATGTCCTTCGTAGGATATTCTTCGTACTCGCCTGCGAAGCACGCACTGAGAGGTAGGTCCCAGGTTGAGGATAGGCCTACTAACATTCACGTATTGAAAAGGTCTTGCTGATACTCTCCATTCGGAAATGTTGCTATATGGCATTGACATCCACATCTTCTTCCCACCAACAATGTATACACCAGGATACGAAGAGGAAAATAAGTTCAAACCCAAAATTACACTTAAGATTGAAGAGGCAGACGATGGTCTTACCCCAGACCTAGCCGCGCTGGCGCTGTTCAAGGGTAAGCACTCTCATTGTCTATCAATGGAGCCACTTTCCTCTATCCGAATTGCTTGGATAATTCCTGCGAGGAAACCTCAAGCACTTCCTGTTTTCCTTCGTGACATATTTGAGTAATTCAGCTAAAAAGGGCATAATCCTAGGCATCCAGGATGGACATGCGCACATAACTGGTGATTTCACGACAGGGCTCTTCCGAGCATCAACGCGAGGGGCTGCCCCAAGGAACAGTTGGTGCATTGATGGCATTTATGACTTGATTGCATATGTGAGTATCTGGATCTGCTTCCGTGTCTCCGGAGGGATTATCAACTGGGATGGGCATATTTTAGTTCGGGGTTCCGATTTGGCGAGCATCTGTAGACAGAACAGTCACCGCGCACGCGGACGAACATCAAAACCATCTCAGAAAGCGGAATTTTTTCTCATAATCAATGTCATCTGTTGGTTTTGATACCGATTCCGCAATGCATGAATTTTGAATCCTGGACTCCGGTCGGACCTTCTTAACATATGCATATTAACCCATCCACGACGTGGTATTCCTTTAACATTGCTCATAGTTTACCTTACTGGATATATATTTTGATAGCGTCTGATGTCTGACTATGATACCTATGATATCAAAACAAGGTTTTCACTCATGCTTTCAGCATGTTCATACTATTAGAACAGGTACCTCAGTACTCAAAGTCACAAGAACTTTATGTACTCAAATACCTATTAGAATAGGTGATTACAAGTGATGCAACGCAAATACTAGATGAGCAGTATCAGAAAACTAGCTTCAGTACTTGAAGTGTGGGAAAATGGTCCAACCTCCTAAGTACCATGGTGGACTGATGCATACACATCAATAACAATTGTTCCATTGACCTTAACCTTACACATCCCCTAGATGTATGGCGGCCCAAGAACTAGCGTACATCTTATTTAATCCCACCAGTCATAAGCCATCCAACAAAATGACGTACCTTGTCTGAAGACACCAAGAGTAAATTCAACAACTAGGAGTAGCACACCGCCTCCCGGTGCAAGTCGGAGGACCTTTGGCACAAAACCCTTGTATAATGCTGCTATGCCCTCCTCACGCATAATCGTCACGAGTGCGGGATATGTCCAGTTATACTTAGGTGCGACTCCCGGGACGTGCTCTGCACCTTGTATACGAGACTTTACGACCTGTTGAGATATAAGGGGCTTCACATTTACTTGATAGTTATGGAGACAATGCTTACATCAAAACTGTAAATGCATCTTGTCAGTCAGGAAAATGAAGTGAAGGTAACAAAACATACGGGGTATTGAGAGCAGTTCCACAGAATCCACCGATGCTCCCAGAGATGAAGTTGTTCATTAATTGATCTCGGGCAGTCTATTGCGGCAAGCAGGATTTGAAAAGAAACTGATGTTATTGGTGCGGAATCAGCATACCTTAGCCTTTGGCAGGTATTCCTTCACAGTGAAGATGGTCCCGAAATAACCGCCATTCCAGTAGAGGTGACTATGTGGATAGTCAACATCTGATCCAATTTTATTTGGAGTCATGATACCGACCGCCAAAATGTGGACTCCATGCCAGCATAGAGACCAAGAATACCATTTTTGTGCACAATCTGCTTCACGACATCCATCGGGCCCTTGTAGGTACTTGCCAGATTTTTATCCTGTAATCTACCAAATGAATGAGTTCCCGAAAGAATTGAGACCAAAAGAACACACTTGATTTTGACAAGCTCGAATGGTACGACGACAAAACTTTCCTATTTTGAAAAGTCAAAACCTGATACGACAACTAACAATTGCAAGACATGCCGTTGCACCAGCGCTGCAACCAGTAATGATTGACAAGCTTTGAGTCATTTTAGATTCTCCAGACCACCCCAAGTATCTCTTTCCCCAGAAGTCATTGGCGGCACTAATAGCATAGGATAAGTTTAGCTCATACCAAAAAAATACAACCACACACAATTTTACGGCACGCTTCGGGGCTTCTAACAAGAGTGGAGGGACGAGGCCTAAGATATCTCATCAGTGGACGAAGAGCGGAGTCATCAGGTTCGTACCTCGATAAAGCCGACCAATACTAGGTGGACGGATTTTATTCAGAGAACAAGACAGACGAATGTTAGCAGACATACCCTTCCTCTTTTACAATCGAAGAAAAAGTTCCTGCAAGCCCTTTAGACTTGCCGGTGTCCAGCTGCATCCGTGTTTTGACCTAAAATATGCTCGCGTGACGACAGTTGGCAGGAAGAATAACACATACGACATCTTGAAAGAGCTGTAAATTTGATAAGACAGACTTCGTAAACGAAGGATATACCTAGAGGATAAAATGTCAAGATTTCCGAGACTCCTGCAATAGCACCGGCCGCAAAATTAGCAATGAAAGGAAGAGCTATCCTCAGTCTGATGAGCAAGAATATTGAAATGTAGTAGATGTTTAGAAGACTCACGCTTAGGCTTGTGCTCTCTCTTTTGGTCTGCCGCCATTACGACAAGATATTTGAAGGCAGTGACGATCTGAAAATTAATACTTGGGAACTTTATCGAGGGAGTGACACAATATGTGACAACAGATGTGATGATGGCACTAGGCGTGTCAGCCGGCGGCAGATGCACGATGGTCTACATCCACTCCTGGCAGGAATTCCAGGATGCCGCGGAGGCTCTGTACACAAAATCTCCCAATAAGGTGCATACATAGCCTCATATGTCCTAAATCTCTGATCACTGTTTCTTAGGCTCGTTACGTCGTAAAATGGAAGTCAACTGAGGGGAAACTCGTGCTGAAAATCACAGATGATACCACGGCATGTACTTAATCGGTATCATATACGCTACATTCGCTAACCTTCGTTCAGTGTATCAAATTTAAAACTTTCTCTTCGATCTTCCTCAATCGATTTGAGGCATTGAACCTTTCTTTGATCCAGAAAATGCAAAATCGGCACCAAGAGCATCCGAAGTCAGCAGAGGAGCTACGTGTTCCACTAATGGAGGAAACTACAGCCAAATCATCGATACCTGCTGCTACTATACAACTTGCCCCCAGTGCTTCTGGTGTGGCCAAGAAGAAAAAGCCAAAAAAGAAGAAATAAATAAGGCGAACTGATCGCTTTTTCGTACTTCAGCTACCTTCTAGCGGCCATGGTGAGGAACCTCGGTCTATTTGATCTGTTAATTCTACTAAGAAATATCTAGTAATCGTAACTTTTCTTCCTCTCTCAATCTACAAAGCCACATTGGACGAGAGCTCCCAATTTTACCGACTGCTTATGTCACACCTGCTGCAATATCTGTGGTTACTGTGCCCTGAAACTGCTTCTTTTCAACATCCCTCTTCCCTCTGAGGTCAGCTCGGACCACCTATTTAGTTGGCAGCGAAGGACAGATAATCTGGATAGCGTTTTTGATCCAAAATTGGGACCAGTAACATATTGGCTTTTGATTTGACTACATGCTTTATATGCCTACAGTCCGATGGTGGTAAGCTGACCACAGACCACAGCTGCTTTGCTTGAGTTTCCCCTCGCTTCCCTCACACACATGGGTCACTGCCACTGCCATTCCAGTTGGTTCCATAAGCAATCCTTGAGATTTGAAACATATTTCTAGTGTTCTGGAGTTCCAATCTTTTGGCCTCGTCTCATCGCGTGCCGAATTCGAGGTTGAGCGGTTGTCCCCTGTCGAAGTGGACCAAGCGAGGGCCCCGGTTGGGTCTTTAACCATGTATCAGATGTACGCGACTTCCGTTGAAATTTTCTCCAGGATTCAATCATGAATTGGTGTCTGAGTATCTGTCAAGTCGTGCCTCCGAAAATTCTTGGGCCTGACTTCAACCTCAGGGTTGTGTCACCCTCTGTGCTGTGCCCACAAAAATTGAAGGAGGTTTGGTTTATTGAGAGAAGGGGATTCCTACAGGAGGTAGGCTTAGTTGATATTGAAGCTAAAGAATTTGTCTACTCTGTTGCTACTTAAATAAACTGGGGGAAACTATGTAGTACTTGGTCATCTGGGAGAGTAGAGCTGAGGTATCCATCTAGAGACAAGATTTTGATTTGAATATTAGCAAGGGTACAGATAGGGCCCACTAAGGGTAACCCTAGGTCATCAACTACCCTCATCTCTACTCCTAGGAATATACTCTACATTGTAAGCTTGAAAGTGTCATATCAAGAGTATACTTCAACAGTATCTATTATTCTAAAAGCAAAGCACAATCATTTATCCCGAGTTTGAGACTATATCATACCCTTGACTTGAAGGGTAAGGGTAGAGCTAAGGGGCCTCTTACCCCACCCTTACTGATTTGTATCCCTGTTCACTGTGATCTGAGAAGGTCACTGTTCGAGATCCGCGTCGGAAATCTTCGGAGTCGCCCTCCATTGAAGAGTCAGATGACCCTTAGACTAGATCATATAAACTATAAACTAACCTCAGAATGCTACAATTTTCGGGCAGTCAGTATTGGTAGACAATGTAAATGATATTAGGCTCATACCACACGGCTCGACCCCGATCCAAACTCAATATCTGACAGATGAATAGTGTTTGCAGATACTCCGGAAGTGGCTTTGAGAGATCGCCTGCTGTTCAGAGTTGCCAAGAGACTGTTGGCATAGACTAGGATTCTTCAAATTGAGTGTGATGTACAAAATAGATGCAAAATGAATCAGGCACTGTACGCACGTTTACCAACAACGAAATCAATAGCCAGCCACCAGAGTGTATGTGGAGATGCAGAGAACTTTTAGGTGTGATTCAATTACAAGAATAATCGCACAGGATCGCACTCACGGCTATGACCTCGCCAATAGCGACCACACTAAAATCGAGTCAAAATTTTGGCCAGCTACCGTAGAAAATCCACACACGATGTTAATAGGCACCGATTGATGGCATAAACAATGAGTTTGGATACCAAAGCATTTGTACTAGCAGAAGCTCAGCTTGTTGGGGAATTTGGTCTTATGAAATCATACCGTTTGAAGCTTGTTTTATTTCCGTGTAGGAGCCAGCATAAGGCACCTGCAATGAGGATGTCTGAAAGCACAGCAGCGATGGCAAATGGAGTGGCTGCTATGAACTTCATGCGACTTAAGCTCGGCGCTGTACCAGTAGGGCCTCCACGTACTGTTATCTCAGAAAGCCTTGAGAGTTCCTTTTTTATGAATCTAGATCGAGATAAGACTTGGAGTCTTGCGGATCGCAAATAATGACGGTTACAAATATACGAGAGTTTCTGGGCCAAAAAATAAGTCTAACAATACCACCTAAAAGGACAACATACCCATCCCAAATGCCAAATGGGCTACCACAGTCACGCCCTACGACGTAACATACACATTTGGTCAATGATGTACCTGGCTAGATACTCACAATGATGCTAGTGACGAACCACCTCAAACCCGGTCTGCACACTGACAGGTGGACATTGAGAACCCCAACTCGGAAACAGTCTGCCGGTAAATTAAATCTCACATATATGGATTTTCCTCGTGAAAAAACTGAACAGAAACACTGCCATATCAGCGGGAAACAACTGCAGCTGCAGGGAATTGGCTAGCGTACCACTGGACAATAAAAGCGATAATTACCTAGGAGAATCGCATGATTATTGATTCATTGAAGGAGATTGGCCGCTCACATTGAAGGCAACTGACATCTGAATAAACTCGATCATTGATAAAGTATCAATCTCTGTTTTTCACACCGACTTACGAACAACGACCTATGAGAAAAGGTCAATTTTCAGCACGTATGTTTCGAAGTGGGCCAATCTACCAGTGACCGACTCCCAGAGCGAGAGGATTATTGTAGTTGATTACCTACCGTACATGGTCAGCTCACTCATTCCTGCGTCGGAGAATCTATCTTACCAAGTAGTAATAGATGCAATAGGCAACTGGTATTTCATGATCAGTCTTTCAATGCCTGTCAGAAGGGATTACATGTCCACACCGATAGCCATATGAAGAGAATCGAGTACCCTTGATCCACATGGCTTGTCAGTCACCCTCATATGCAAGTCAGAGATAATCGTCACCAAATTAGAAATACCTACAAGACACAGTTAGCTTAAAAGCAGATAAGACCTGACTAACTCACCAGAAATTTAATATCGAATCCATCGTTTGTATAATGAACATAATAGAAATATGTCTAGATTCGCGATCAGTAAACTGTAAATATTACCACTTCGCGCACAGTACCTGCAGGGTTGTGAGTCCATACAGTCTTGAAGTACCCGTCCCAATCAGTTTGGTCAGTGAAATAGTATTCAGAACTGGACTGGCGTACATTGCTGTGAAAATAACTCCAACATAACCAGCACCTGATGTTGATTCTCGTATAGGTCTCAACGCAAAAAATATACTTCACTGACCGTAAGTGTCCTGTAAAGTGATTTGAGGGACCCCGGAGTCCATGTTTCGCTTTCAAAGAAAACAGGGAGTAGGGTCAGGTAGGGCTCAATTACAGGCACTTATTGAATGGATACGCAAAATCGTGTGAAGCGGCTGGTGGTGTTGGGAAGGCCCGGGAGAAGCCTGACGCCAGGCTGTCCTGGATCCTGTGACATGTGAGTGCCTTAACCGATATACTTGCGAGGAACGATGACAATGTACGATAGCCTCACATCTCCTCGGAATGTATGGAGATATTGTCTGTAGTAGTTCGTCTTGGGGTGGAATTTGAGGATAGTTTTTGTATCCCATTGGAAAGTTCTCCCTCAAGCAACAGCAGTCGGAACCCCCGCATTTTCCGATTGGACAACTTGACTTGTTGTCAAGAGCATGACGTCGGACCTTTTTTGAAGAACTTGCGCGTATACCCGTTTAGATAACCGCCGCATCGATAATCCTGCGGCAAATGGGATTGAAGCTCATTGATGTTGAAAGTGTAGTTGGGAAATGAAGAGGGAGACTACTTTGCTGATATGCCTTCAACTGAATTGCAGAAGTTACATTTCAGCGTCAACTCTAGATGAAGCAGATCCCTAATTGGTGCCGGGGGATAAACAGCGCCGGAGAATCCAGCTATCAATGAACATTAAAAAAAGTTCCCAGGAACTCCGTCAGGGCCATTGCTGAAGCCAGATCAGCTAGAAAGCTGGGGAAACGATATCACTTTTGATGAATCTCAATTTGACTGACTGAAACCAATCTAACACACAGGGAGATCCATTAAATATCGACCATCTTGACTCAAATAAACTTCACCTATTTTTTCTGGGTTAATATGTTTTGTTCCAGAGCTGCAGCACTGAGAATTTGTCGATGAACTCAGTGATCAATGCAAATCATATTACTGTGTACCTATGCTCAAACAGTAAATCAATGAAACATATCACATGCAGTACAATACTTTCATTGATTGCGGATGTTCCTGCCAACAAAGCACTGATCGCCAAGAGAGTCCTACTTTGACAAGAAATACTAGCATTTATGATAGCCCTGTGACCACTTACAATCCCTTTGAGTTTCTTTGGTTCCGTCCACATGATCACCCACTTGGCAAACCTCCTCTTGGGCTTATCACTCACTAAATTTGCACTACCTCCGGAAAGCCCGACCGATGTGTGCTTTGAGTCCACGACCAGCAAGACACTGGTAGACGTTATTAATTGCCTCGGCAATTTCACCGTGCGCCATGAGTTTTATGATCAAGATTCCTATAACAAAGCTCAACCGACTGCTCTTCAACGCGCGGCGTGGTCCACTGCAGTCTTGACACTTCTGCGCACCAATCACAATTGTAGCTCAGCAATTGTCCCTTCTCCTCTCAAAAACGCGTATAATGTTGTTCCATTTACGGACTCGGATGGACAGTCATTTTGCATTCTGTATGAACAAACTATCCTATCGTACCCCAAATTTTTTGAGAAGGGATGGGGACATATCATTGTCCCATCCTCACAGGATGATGTCGCTCGACACATTCATCTTTCAGCCCCTCATCCTATTTATGATGGCGACACGAGTTCCGGAGCAACTCATCTTTTCAAAGAAACTGGTGCAAAAAGCCTCCTCATCCCTGGTCGCACCAGGAATGCCTACAACGTTTCTTCAACATGTATCAGGCCAACCACGAAAACTTCTTCCTTGATGACGGATCCCGCACATAATGATGTATGTGATCTAAAAGCCTGAGTCACTACATTCATAAGAGTGTCGGCTTACCGTGGATTACTATTCAGCTCGAGCCTTTTTTCAATGCAAATGTGGCTATCTTGGATTGGCAATCACAACAGGGGGGATGTCCCTCAGCATCATGTGCCTTCATACAGCTTCATGGGAAAGCAGACACGACATGCGTTGAAGATGACATATTCCTATCAACAGGTCTTCGTAAGCACTATAATATTTCCTCTCCCTGACTTCCAACAGCCAAGCCTAATCCCATTTGTGATTCTAGGGAATAGTAGCTGGTATACAGACGACGTCGATCGTCCGATAAAACGCCTCAAGAAAGAGCTTCTCGGAGCGTTTAATTCCGGCTCTGACTCAATAGCACCTGTTACAGTCTCCCTCCCTTCTGACAGCAAGTGCATATTGACTGCGACGTTGAACGTGGTTGGAAGATATTTGAACCACTTCCCATCCTCATCTTCGATTGATGTCTGCATGCAAAGTGCTAAGGCAGATACAACTCGAGGTTTTTTCATTCATGTCGAACAGACGTGGCGGACTGCCTCACAGGTTGCTTGGATTCGGGCGATAAACAACACGTTCACTAAGCTAAAAACCTTGTAGAATCGGATTTGGTAGTACACATTCTAAATTCTAAACAGCTGGTGTAAGTAAGGTCCGAGAATAAAACGTAATCAATGAAAAACTTGTTGGATAGAGACATTTAGGAAGCTTTTTTTTACATAATAAAATAAACAGAACTATAGCCCACCGCAAGGGTCGAACTCGCAGCCTTCAGATTTCAAGACCACCTTGCCTAAGAGTCTGACGCTCTATCCGATTGAGCTAGGCGGGCCCTTGTTAGATTGGCAGAGCTAGTTTATATAGCTATATATCTTTGAAATAAGCAACGACCTTAACAACATTCGATTTCACAGCCTCAGGAGAGTCAACTCAAGACTCTCAATAGAAACGACAGCTAGTGACCTTTGGCAATTTCACCACATCTTCATCTCCAACTGATTCCTTTCTCTATCATCAAGATATACCCATCCCATAAACCGTCTTCGCACTTCTCAACTCCTTTTACGTTTATAGCTTTCACAAATGAACATGGCAACGACGACATTTGCATCCCTAAACACGCTACCTCCTCATCCGTTCGTTCATTCTCTCAATTAGGAGGAGTACTCATATACTGATGTAGTCAATTATCAATTTCACCAGCAGTCACCCAAGTTCATCTATGGCTATTGCCATTCAC
>Ga0154002_1000655_pt1 | contig 10447 bp, 11 predicted proteins | sample TSNY086MetaG_FD_102276 | JGI IMG/M metagenome (GOLD analysis project Ga0154002, IMG submission 102276) | Attine ant fungus gardens microbial communities from New York, USA - TSNY086 MetaG | ecosystem: Host-associated > Fungi > Mycelium > Unclassified | place: USA: New York, Robert Cushman Murphy... | reverse complement strand
ATATCGTGGGTTCGGGGGGCGCGGCATATACATATTTATCTTCTTTTAGGTTGGATAAAAATGCAGACACTCTAACTACTCATTTTCAGAAGGAAAACCCTATTATATTCAGGTAATAGAGAATTTGCGAAGAAATAGAATTTTATGTATAGAAGAAATGAGGGATTTACTAAAAATGAAGAAAATAGGGATTTGTATTATTATAATATTTATCTTAACAGGGGGTATTACATTTGCCACCGTCTTGAAAGAATGTATTAACATAGATTCATCGGATCAAACACAAAGCAGTTCGCCAGAAGCAGAGACAGAACTATCAATAGAGGAAGAGCCATTTGCAATTCATGAAGCAGGTGAACATAAACCGGAGGCAATGTATAAATTAGGAATTGGAGATAAGGATATTCAGGATTTAGATGAGTCTGTTCTGAAGGAGCGTGTCTTCTGGTCTTTGTTGTCCACTAGATATTCAGACTATAATGCATATAATCAGGAACTTTGTGACCAATTAAGAGAAATGTATCAAACCCAAAAAGATTTATTTCCTAAGATTCAAATAGCCTCTCCGGAAGTTGGGGCAAAGCGGATTCCAACAGAGTTAATTGCAGAAGCACAGGGATATTTTCTGGTTAATGATATAAAGGGATTCTATGAAGCATAAGGAGTAGAGTGTGAAAAAGAGATTACGGACTTTTCTTCTTTTGAATGGACGATGGATACGGCTGATTCTTTTACATCCTGTCAAGTTGCGTATTCCTGTGATTTGGATGATGACGGAGAAGAAGAATTATTGTTTTTTGTCTGTGGGGGAAGTATCAGAAACGGGTATCTATATCAAGCTAAGAAAAATGATCAGGGAAAGTATATTGTATATCCTGAAATAGAGATTCCGGCAGGTGGAGAGAAAATTATCTGCTATCAGGATAAGTATTTTCTAGCGGCACAGCGATATTCTCATGATGGTGTCAGAGAAGAAGTAATTTTGTTTTCTTTCAACGGACAAGGTGTGGAAGAAGCTGTAAGCATCAAAAATTCTCCGAAAGACAAGTTACAGGGATCTCGGTTTATTTTGATGAAGAGCAGAGACTTGTGGGGCTTGGTTTCGGGGTTGGATCCGGCGGTTGAAGAGGCATTTTCGGTGTCTGGTTATTTATCTGATAAAGGTTATCTTTATAAGGCTTATGGAAATGAACCAAAACTACCAGTGAATATTTGGGGGCAATTTTTGAACGGGCAGGAAGACGTTGATTTTGAACAAATGCGGTATGTAGATATAAATAATGATGGAAAAGAAGAGATTATCAAAAGAAAAATATGTGAGTCGTTCTCGGTGAATAATAGTAATCATCTGAGCGTTGAAATCTTTGAGGAAGATGGATCAGAATGGAAACAGTTGGATTATCAGACATTCAGAGAAGCTTTAGGGCCAGTGTCAATGAACCATGAGTTGATTCAGTTTTTTGTTGAAAGCTATGAGGACAACCAGTATCTTGTCATACTGGAAAAGTATTATGGTACTAGAAATTATAATTATGATGTATATTTACTACAGGATGGCGAAGTAGAGAGAATGTATCGTTTTTTATATACCATATTTTACAATATTGACACGACATTGTTGGAGCCGGGACGATCATATTTTTAGTGTAGAGCTGAAGTTGAATATATGAGCCAAAGGAGGTAGTGATTCTGAAAGTAAAAAGCTTAGCTTTGTTTTTGAATCAGTGTGGCCATTAACTGACTACAGCAGTTATTACGAACGCTATATTGAAGTGTTTGGCGGAGGTGGATGGGTGCTGTTTCACAAGGATCCAGGCAATGATTTTGAGGTTTACAACGACTTTAACGGTCTGCTGGTAAATCTCTATCGTTGTGTACGGGAGAAATCGGCTGAATTGATGGAAGCCTTGCGGTATGTGTTAAGAGGATTGGTGTCCCTGGTCCTAATGGCAGCCCCATCAGATATCAGATAATCAACAATATTGTCCAACTAACTAGTATTTGTATTTTGAAAGTACAGCGTTTTCAAGCTGTTTCATAGCTCGCTCCAGTGTACTTCGCGGACAGGCGGCATTCAATCGCATAAACCCCTTCAAACTACGACTAAAGCTCCACCCCTCACTTAAGCCCAACTTCGCTTCCTCAATCATAAATCGACGCAGTTCCTCATTGCTCATTTCCAGATTCCGGCAATCCATCCAAACCAGGTAGGTTGCATCCGGAACATTGACTTTAATCTGCGGAATATATTGATCAACATACGCTTTAATGTAAGCAAAATTATCTGCAATATACACCAACAGCTGTTCCAGCCACTCCCCACCTTCATTAAAAGCTATTTCCATAGCTACTGAACTGAAGGCATTATTTCTGTGAATACCAAGGTTTATCCAAACACGATCATAAATCGCTTTCAACTTCTGGTTCGGGAAGATCGTAGTTGAAGCCTGTAAACCTGCCAAATTAAAGGATTTCGTTCCGGAGATACAACTGATTACATTATCTCTTGCCGTTTCCGAAATCATTGCTGTTGGAATATGTTTCTTTCCATTGAGAACAAGATCAGAATGAATCTCATCAGAAATAACCAATACCCCATTGGCATGACAAATCGCAAACATCTCCTCCAGCTGGGTACGATTCCAGACAATCCCCAAGGGGTTATGAGGGCTGCACAGCAGAAACATTTTCACGGATGGGGTCTTGGCCTTTGCCTCAAAATCAGCCATGTCAAGCTGCCAGCTGCCATCCTTTTCGACTAATTGATTCTCAACAACAATCCGTCCCCAGGACTCTATCACATCATAAAATTCAGAATAGACTGGTGTCTGAATCATTACGGCATCGCCCTGCTGGGTAAAAAGACTCACCATCATTGACATGGCTGGCATTACTCCCAGACTAAAACTTACGTTCTCTTTGTCAATCTTCCATCCGTGCCGCTGTTGCTGCCACCCCAGAATCGCTTCAAAGTACGAGTCAGGTCTAGAAGTATAGCCCCAAATCCCTTCTTTGGCCTTTTTTACGCACCCATCGATAATTGGCTGGGCTGTCATAAAATCCATGTCTGCAACCCAAAGTGGAATCACATCCGTGGTGCCGAATTTTTTTATCCTCTCGTCATATTTTGCTGCACGAGTCCCGTTTCTGTCAATTACACGATCAAAATCATATTTCATATCTTCACTTGCTCCTTATATAATATATTTAGGTTGATAAAGGCAACCGATAACCCTTTATTGAATGTATATTCATACAGAGACTACTACTTGATGACTTTATAAAGCAATTTTTGTGCCAACACAATAAACATCCAGTAACTATGTAGTGTTCGGGGTTTTCGCGATTACTAAGGGGAATAAATTTTCTCAGAAATACTATATTGCATCGTGGTCGTCGATTAATGAAATACTGTTCTTTAGATATGCTGTTTGCACAAAATTTATTACCACTTATTAAGGAAATTTTAGAACTACCATAAGATAATTTCAGAAGGTAATAAAAGTTGTCCGAATTATTCGCAAATTGCTCTTTTAAAAGAAATTGGTCAAGGGAAATACGTCTCCGTAAGGCAAAGCAGTGGCTCACAACCTATAATGTAAACGTCAAATAGAAATGCCGATATCGGCATTTCTATTTGACGCTTACGGTTTACTGCAATTGCGGGCACATATACGATGATCAAATTAGGGAAGCATTTGTGGCAGCGGCAGATAAGATCATTGCCAACCCACGAATAATGAGGAGGCGACTGATGTTTTCAAAAAGAAAACCAATGTGCAACCTTATAGAATTATAATACCTATTTCCTTTAAAGACTCAATACCATCATTATAATTCTGCGATTGGTCGAAAATATTTGGAAAATCTTTTGCCTTAATCTGTACTGGATGTTCTGCTGCTTTCATTTTCAAATCAAAGAGATATTTTGCAAATTCAATTTGTGCGGAGGACATATCGTAATCTTCAACATTTTTTTCTATGATACGGTTTGTGTCTGCTAATAATTGGTCTTTCAATATATGCATACCATTTTTCATCATATCACTTTGCATATCAATGCTATAAAGGGTATCTTTTAAAATCCAAAAGGCCGATGTAATAAGTGGGACATCTTTATTCCCTACGTTTTCCAATAAATACTGGAAAGACTCGTTATTTGCTAAGGTATAGATGTGTTCGGGCGCTCCATTCAAATAGCAGTCGGCATCTTTTAAGAGAGTTAATCGCTCATTGTTTTCATCTCTACATGCTGCGACACAACCATCATTATAAAAAGTTACGGTCGCCCTTGTACCCGCCCAATCATTTGTGCTGTAATTGCTACCATCCCATGAATGAAGCGAACAATAATCAGGATTCTCTAAAGTCATTACAGCATTTATTATTGATACCAAAATACATTTATCATAGAAATCTCTTAATACAATATTCATTCAAACACCTCAACTAATATTCATACTGTTTGTTCAACTTATTGGAATGAACCGTCTCTGCTTATCAGAGGCATTTTTATTTTACCACACCACCAAACCAAATGCAAAGGAGAGCAAGATCTGCTTATTTGCATTCTTATTGCTGGCGTAAATCCTGGATCCCATGTATTCTGCCATAATGAAACTCCTTATTCTATTCTTTTTTGAAATTCCTTATTACTCCAATAAAAGCCTTAACCTGCGGCAGTTTAGCAACAGCGTCGGAATACATGATGTAAGTCGAACGGACAAATGGTTCACCGTTTCCAAACACCAAAGGCTTGATAATTCCTTTAAAACCATTCAGACAGATATCCGGGACAATTGCCCATCCAATTTTGCGGTTGACCATTTCAACACAGGTGGTAATACTGTCCACATGAATGCCGCGGGATTCTGGTGCCAGATCATTTTCACGCAGCCACTGAACGATTTCCCGCTCAAAGGCAATGTCTGTTTTTCTGCCAAGATAGGGAATGCTTTTTAATGGCTGGTCTTTGTACTGCTCATGATAGATGGCACAGACATTTTCACGTTCAATCAAAATTTTATTTCCATTCCAGGGGTATTCACCACGTAGAATAGCCACCTCTATCTTTCCCTCGATAAGCTGCGTGTAGAGTTTGCGGCTATGCTCAGTCGTGATATGTGTGTTCACATGGGGGTACATATTACGATAAGCAATCAGGATATCAGGAAACAGATATAAGGCATAGTTTACTGAAATACCGGCATTTAATGAACCACATATATAGCCTTTACTGGCATTGATCATTTCCCGCATGGTTTTCAGTTCCGCGGCCGCCTTCAGTACCCGCTCCAAAACAATTTCACCATCCGGAGTAAAAACAATGCCATTTCGGGAGCGTAATATGATTGTAGTATCAAGTTCTTCATTGATAGCAGAAATACGTTTTGAGAGCGAGGACTGTGTTACATAGAGTAACTCAGCTGCCTTGGTGATGTTCCTTGTTTCGCTTAATACCGCTAAAAGTTCAAAATCTCTTTCGTCCATTTGTCATGCTTACCTCCCTCTTTTCCGTTGTTTTAATAGTAACTGCTAATACCCATTTTGTAAATAGATATCATGATTCCCATTTGGAATGGAAGTGCAGGAAAAATGGAGCTTTTACAAATGGTATGTTGTTATGGTAAAAATGTAATAAGGAACAAAAAAACATGAAAATAAATACGAGGAGAAGATTGTATGAAAATTCTAAAAGCGGCAATAGCCGGTACTTTAGAGTCCAGTGATGCACAGGTTTGTGTTGGACCGTCCGATAGTGGACTGGCACTGTCCATTGACAGTATTGTTATGAACCAGTACGGTCGCCAGATTAAGGAGACTGTGCAAAAGACGTTAGCAAAGATGGGAATCGAATCCGGTGAAATATCAGTCGTGGATAAGGGGGCACTGGAATGTACTCTGATTGCCAGAGTTGAGTGTGCCGTTTACAGAAGCTGTGAATCTGCTGATAAAAATATTCCATGGGAGGTATTGTAATATGATCACACGCCCTACTCCTTTGAAGAACCGCTTGCGTCGGACGATGATGTTCATGAATGCACAGAAGCCAGGCTTAATTAAAGATGCATACATATATGGATCCGACAGCATTATCCTTGATTTAGAGGATGCGGTTGCAGAGAATCAGAAAGATGCAGCCAGGTTCTCTCTTTACCAGGCAGTTCGAAACATTGATTACGGAAACACAGAGGTTATTGTGAGAATCAATGGATTAGATACTCCACACTGGCAGGAAGATATCCGCTGTGTAGTAGCAAGTGGAGCAGATGGAATCCGAATTGCAAAGTGCGAAAGCGCCCAGGATGTACATATAGTGGAAGAGCATGTATTAGCAGCAGAAAAAGAGTTTGGTGTAGAAGAAGGCAGAACCCTTCTTATGGCTGCTCTGGAAAGTCCTCTGGGAATCATGAATGCTTATGAGATTGTAACAGCTTCAGACAGGATGTTCGGATGCGCTATTTCTGGTGGTGATTTCCGCAAGAGCATGCATGTTCGGATTGAAGAAGGCGGTATTGAGATGCTGGTTGCCAGAGGACAGATGCTTATGGCCGCCAGAGCGGCCGGAGTACAGTGTTTTGATACAATGTTCCCGAATATTGATGACATGGAAGGGTTCAGACAAGAAGTTATCCAGAACCGGAAGATGGGTTTTGATGGAAAAAGTATTGTTAGTCCGAAACAGATTAGGTTTGTACATGATACCTTTGCCCCAACAAAAAAGGAAATCGCTTATGCGGAGAAGCTGGTCCGCTCATTTAATGAGCAGGCCGACTCTGGAGTGGGTGTTTATACGGTAGATGGCAAGATGGTCGATATACCGTTCTTTGAAGATGCAAGAAGAGTTATTGCATTGGCAAAAGCATGCGGTGTTTACGAAGGTGATTTGTAAACTTATGGAAGGAAGTGAAAAGGATGATTAATGCAGTTAACAGAGATATTCCGGATGAGCTTTTAAAAGATGGTAAAGAAGTTTATCAGGGAAAGAATTACATGGATGGCAAGTATGTTAAGAAAGACTCACCCAAGTCAAGGCGTTATGTAAAACCACAGGAAAGTAAGATTTGTGAAAGCATACGTGAAGCGTGTGAAAGGTGCGGCGCACATGACGGAATGACATTTTCGTTCCATACAGAGTTTCGTGACGGTGATTATGTAGCAAGTATGGTGGCAAAAGTGCTGGTAGAAGAAATGGGACTTAAGGATATCAATGTTGCAGCGACCTCTTTAGGATCGGCGCAAGATATTTTTGCCGACTATATGGAGCAAGGTAAAATCATTGGCGCACAAACTTCCGGTGTGCGTGGAAGGATTGGAGAAACCATTTCTGCCGGAAAGTTAGCTACCCCGGCGATTATCAGAAGTCATGGCGGACGTCCAAGAGCAGTGGAAGCAGGTGAGGTACATATTGACATTGCATTTTTGGCGGCAGCCAGTTCAGACTGCTGTGGAAATGCAAGTGGAATTAATGGGAAGAGCAACTTCGGATCAATGGGATTTGGCATCCATGATGCTCATTATGCAGACCATACAGTAATTGTTACAGACACATTGGTTGAGTTTCCCAATAGTCCGGCATCAGTTTCAATGATTGATGTAGATTGTGTATGTGTAGTGGATCGTATCGGAAATGTAGATAAGATCAATACGAAAGAAGCAAGGCTGACGGATAATCCGCGCGAGCTGATGATGGCGGAAAATGTTGCAGCGGTGATTGCGTCAACGCCATATTTTAAAGATGGTTTTTCCTTCCAGACAGGTGTGGGTGGTCCATCTCTTGCGGTAAACCGGTTCTTAGAGGATCACATGAGAGAACGTGGCATTACCATGAGTTTTGCACTGGGTGGGACCAGTACACCGATTTGCCAGTTGTATGATAAAGGATTGGTAAAGCACTTGATGGATACTCAGGATTATGATCAGGGAGCAGCCAGTCATATCTTCAAGCATAAAAATCACCATGAAGTGGATTTGAGTACCTATGCAAATGCGGCGAATAAGGGAGCATATGTAAATAAGCTGGATTTTGTAGTACTTTCTGCATTAGAGGTGGATACCTCTTTTAACGTAAATGTAATTACCGGTTCAGATGGGGTGTTGCGTGGTGCACCGGGTGGACATCCGGACGCAGCGGCAGGAAGTAAATGTTGTATCATTGTAACTCCTTTGACCAGAGGGCGTATGGCAACAGTATGTGATGATGTTGTTACAGTAACCACACCGGGAGATTGTGTGGATGTATTGGTGACTGATTATGGAACGGCGGTAAATCCACTAAGGCCGGATCTGATTAAGTGTTTAGATGATGCAGGAATTAAGCATGTAACAATCGAGGCGCTGAGAGATAAGGCATATCGCCTTGTGGGTACACCGGATAAGCTGGAATGGGAAGACCAGGTGGTAGCGATTGTAGAAGCAAGAGACGGGACAATTTTAGATGTAGTAAAAAAAATAAAGCCATTTGAGTTAGATTAATGCGGTTAAATAAAATGATAACAGGGGGTACTACAAATGAATTTAGCAATTATCGGTTTTGTGTTAATGATAGTTTTGATGTTTGTACTGATTAAAGATAAGTTGACACCAACAGTAGCGTTCATTCTGCTGCCATTGATTGCCGCAGTTGTTGGTGGATTCGGAATTGAGGAAATCAGCGGGTTTGTTAAAACTGGTTTGAATACGATGTTGAATACAGCGGTATTGTTTATTTTTTCAATTTCTTATTTTACGTTGATGTCAGATGCTGGTCTTTTTGATCCGATTATCAATTTTCTGATTAAAAAAATCGGAAAAAGTATTACAACGATTCTGTTTGCTGTCGTTATAACAACCTTTGTTGCCCACTTAGACGGCTCAGGAGCTACAACATTCCTGATTGTTGTTCCGGCATTCCTGCCGATTTGTAAGAAGCTGAAGGTAAGACCGGAAGCTTTGCTGGGAACCATGTGCGGAATGTACGGTGTTATGAATCTGGTTCCGTGGGGAGGTCCCACCATGAGAGCGGCTTCCGTTATTGGAATTGATGTTTCTGTTTTATATCAGTTTATAATGCCGTCAATTGCGATACTGGCAGTTGTTGCTTTTGGTATAGCATTTCTGATTTCCAAAATTGAAATCAGAAACGGTGCCGGCATACCGGAAGCTGGTCTGATTACAGAAGCGGATGGTGGGGAAAAGGTTACCATCAAAAGCAAAAAACTCTATGGATTTAATTTAGTTCTTACAATTGTAATGCTGATTCTGCTGTTTGTAGATATCGGTCTGCCTCTGCATCTGGTATTCATGATTGCTTTCTGTATTGGGTTGGTTGTCAATTTCCCCAATACCAAAGAACAGACAAAACAGATCAAAAGCTATGCCGGTTCTGCAATGGTAATGACCATGACCCTGTTTTCTGTAGGTATTTTCATGGGCGTTATCAAAGATTCAGGAATGGTTGAGGCAATGGCTTCTGCAATTGTCAGCATATTACCGGCAGGCATTGCTCCGCATATGCACTGGTTTATGGCACTATTCTCTGTTCCATTATTGATGGTTTTAGGAACCGACGCTTTCTATTACGCATTGATGCCGATCATTCTTGGGGTGGTTGAGCCCTTCGGTATCGCTCCGGAAGTAGTTGCAGCGACCTTCCTTCTGACCGCAACATTGGGAACCCCGATAAGTCCGAGTGTTGCAGCAGTGTATGTGGGTCTTGGCCTGGCCGACACCACAATCGGTAACCATATCAAGTACTCCTTAAAGATTTTATGGCCCGCAAGTATTCTTGTCCTGATTGCTTCAACTTTAGTTGGTGTCATTAAATTTTAACCCTTAACTGACTATAGTGAAATGCTTGCGTCAGTGTATAGGGGTATCTTCTTGCAGTCATTTTATATTATAAGGAGCCAGAGATGGGATATATGAAACAGGCCGGAATTATATTAGTCATATCATTTGTAGGAGAAGTAATAAAGCAAATGGTTAAAATTCCAATTCCGGCAAGTATATATGGTTTTGTTATTTTATTTATTTTATTGCAAACTAAGGTAATGGGAGACGATAGTGTCAAAGATGCGGGTTCGTTTTTTATAGAGATTATGCCCTTAATGTTTATTCCCGGGGCGGTAGGGATTATTGAAGCCTGGAAGCAGATTGAGTATAGGTGGCATATATACAGCGTGATTATTATTGTCAGCACCGTGGTTGTAATAATATTTTCTGGAAGAGTTACAGAGTTTATTTTAAAAATGGAGAATAGAGATGAATCAACTGATCATTAGCATATCAGGTTTTGGGGTGATCTTGTGTCTGCTTGGCTATTGGGTGGGAGTATTCATAAAAAAGACTATGCCCTGTTTCGCGATAACTCGGAGCAATTAAGCTATTTGTTGACACCTGCTACTGTCAGTCTGGCAATTCCTTTATCAAGGCAGATTCAGTTGCTGAGGAAGAACTATAAAGCGGT
>Ga0154002_1000653_pt1 | contig 10462 bp, 7 predicted proteins | sample TSNY086MetaG_FD_102276 | JGI IMG/M metagenome (GOLD analysis project Ga0154002, IMG submission 102276) | Attine ant fungus gardens microbial communities from New York, USA - TSNY086 MetaG | ecosystem: Host-associated > Fungi > Mycelium > Unclassified | place: USA: New York, Robert Cushman Murphy... | reverse complement strand
ACTTCACAGATCCTTTGTATCTCCATCACTCTGAATAAGGGATATTACGTTATTCAATTTTTCTTGTATATAAAATACTAACAGATACATCCGGCACTGTCAAGGAAAATTTTAGAACTGTGCCCGCCGGGCCCGCCGAGCTACAGGCTTCCGGATAACAATGCGGAGGTCGGGCAGGGTTCTGGAAAAAAAAACCGATAACGGTGATTTTTTGCTAATTCAGTCTTTTTCTAATTGCAGTTCTGCCAACATGATTTGTTCTAATCGTTTTATATCGGGAAAAACTACGTTTTTACCTCTATAAATGAGTTGCCTGAGCTGTTGTAGATTGGATTTTACTTCTTGCGAAATAGAATGTTTTACCGGCACAGGATTTCCGTTTCTGGTGTGAATATGGTCTAAATATTTTTTTGTAATGGGGAACATGTTTTGGAGAAGAAAAGCAGCAGCCCTACCGTCAAATTCCCCCATTACAATAGTAAGGCATTTTCCATATCTGGCTTGTTGTTTATCATGGATAGCCTGAAATTTTTCAACTCTTGTACTCATTGGAACTACCCACAGCAGCCCGGCGTTTTTACGATCTTCCAGACAAAGAAAAGTAGGGCGATATGTACCATTCTCTTTGTTTTGCATGAGTTTTGTGTCTTGTACCTTAGCAAAGTAATCGTCGTTGATATGATAAACATATCCCTCTTGAAATTTCATAATTTACCACCCAATTATAAGTGTAGCCCTATCTTTCGATAGGGCTACACTACTATTTTCGTGCCGATCATTTATAACGCCGCCAACGGTGGGCGGTCAATATTTGTCGAGCCGATCATTTATAATGCCGCCAACGGTGGGCGAACAATATTTTCTGTGTGGAGTATTTCTACCCTATAATAGTATTATACACATTTTTAAAAATTATGTCAATAGATTTACTATGTGTGGTTGTCTTAATGAATCCATGCTCCATTGGCACCAACCCGGTATCCATCCGGAGTCGTGGCATTCGCCCACATTGCACCGGTGCTTAAATCGCAATAATACCATGCGTTATTAGAAGAAATCCAGCCGGTCCGCATATAGCCGGCACTGTTAAAGCAATACCAGGTATTGTTAATTTGCTGCCAGCCATTGACGGTATAAGAACCGTCAGAATTACGGTACCACCAGCCCACACCGTCCTGCAGCCAGTAGCCGGACTGTGCTTTGTTGCTGCCTGGTCCATTGCCATTAGAAGTGTTGGTAGTTGTATATTGTCCGCTCTGAATCCGGGATAACTGAGCATCATCAATGTACATGCTATCGGATTCCACCCATTCGCCTCTTTTAGAATTACTTCCCACACTGCGTACCCGGAAGAAGTATTCACCGGTTCTGGTAATGTTGTTGGAAAAATTATAATAGGTATTGGTTGTCGAGAAGGCTTCAGTAACCGAAGAACTTCCACGATACAGACGAACCTGATAGGTCTTGGCTCCCTGACCTTCTTCCCAGGTTGCGACCGGGCTGTAATCACCGTCCCACTCCACCGATTCAATCGACAGATCACCGGTCAGAGCCTCTAACGTAATGGTAACTATCATCGTCGAGTTGCTGTTCTTTCTGGTTGCCGATACCGAGGCCACATCGGCATCGCCGGAAAACTTAAAGGCACTGGAACTGGTAGTTGAGAAATAGTGATTATTAGCCGCTTCCAGGGTCACTTTGATCTTCGGTTTATCACCGGCTCCCCATTCACCACTGTCATTGGTCACTTCCCAATCGTCAATGGAATACTTGCCATCCGTTGCCGTCACCGTAACATCGCTGTTATCATCCCCCACCTCAATCGAAGAGTCCACCGTCAGGTTAATCTTCGTAATCTTCGTCCGGTTCTCTGCTGCCAAAGCAGTGCCGGAAAATGTTGTTGCCAGCATACCGGCACTTAAAAATGCCGCCATACCTTTTTTCCATAACTTCATATTTTTTCCTCCACTTTAAAAATTATATGATATAACCAGATTACAGGAAAACCATGTATATTCTGTGAATAAAATATAACGATTTCAGGTCGGAAAACTAAACAAAAGCTGACATCACAGAACAATGTCAGCTCTTTTACTTATCCGATTTTCAATTTGAACTTCTGCATCTCCTTATCTGAATCCACCTTGACAATCTGGGCTCCCAGGGCCTGCAGCTTGATCTCAAAGTTCTCGTAACCACGTTGTATGTATCCGATCTCATCGATCGTCGTATATCCGTCAGCAGCTAATCCAGCCAGTACCAGGGCAGCGCCGGCTCTTAAATCCGGCGTTTCCACAAAAGCACCGGTAAAACCTTTTACACCGTCAATCACGGCTACATTGCCCTCAACCTTGATATTGCCGCCCATGCGGGATAACTCATCTACATATTTAAATCGATTTTCGAAAATGCTTTCGGTAATCATGCTGGTTCCTGCAGCTAATGCCAGGGTTACCGCCATCTGCGGCTGCATATCGGTAGGAAATCCCGGATATGGCAGGGTCTTGATGTTCGTCGCACGCTGTCTTGGCCTGCCGACCACCCGCACTTCGTCATCACCCTCAATAATCTCACAGCCAATCTCAATCAGCTTAGCTGAAATCGCCTCCAAATGCTTGGGAATCACGTTCTTAACCGTAACATCGCCACGGGTAATTGCAGCTCCGCACATAAAGGTTCCGGCTTCGATCTGATCCGGAATAATGGAATATTCGGTACCGTGCAGCTTCCTTACCCCTTTGATCCGGATAATATCCGTACCGGCACCTTTGATGTTGGCTCCCATACTGTTCAGGAAGTTGGCCACATCAACGATATGAGGTTCTTTGGCGGCATTTTCAATCGTGGTCTGACCTTCCGCCAGGGCCGCTGCCATCATAATATTGATGGTGGCTCCGACAGAAACCACATCCAGGTAGATATGGCTGCCAACCAGGTCAATGGCGTGGGCAATCACTGCGCCACGTTCAATATCAATTCTTGCTCCCAGGGCCCGAAAACCCTTCAGGTGCTGGTCAATCGGCCGACTGCCGATATTACATCCGCCCGGGAGCGGAACTTCAGCACTTTTATACTTTCCTAACAGTGCTCCAATAAAATAATAGGATGCACGGATCTTGCGGATATAATCATCATCCACCGCAACTTCCCGAATCGCCGAAGCATTGATTCTGACTGTGTGACTGTCAATTCGCTTAACGGCTGCACCGATCTCCTGAATTGCCTCCAACATCACATTGATATCCCTGACATCCGGCAGATTATCGATAATAACATCTTCGTCGGTCATAATAGAAGCCGCCAAGATACCAAGAGCAGCATTCTTCGCTCCACTGATCATAACATCGCCAACCAGCGGATTGCCGCCTTTCATAATATATTGTTCCATCCCCACACCTCTATAAATGAGTTTCCATATTTTACAAAAAAATTAACATTTCTTACATACTTTCTTAAATGATTATACCACATAAATCGAATTTGTAAAGAGATGGAAAGATTTTTAATCCAACTGAACTGCGCAAACGAAATCATTCCCACGTCCCTTCAGATATTCTGTGGCGTCATTTAGGCCTATTTTGGTGGTTTCTTTGGTTTGTGGGTCATAGGCCATAACATTGTATTGGTCAAAACCAGTGAGCACCAGATAGCTGCCTTCGCCAGTATAAGCCACGACCGGGATGCCCTGATCAATGAAATACAGCACCTGCATCATACTGCAGCCACTGGCATCCAGCATCACCACACCGTCATTAAAGCTTTTACTGCCCGTCATGTCATCCAGATGGCGGGAAAGCGGGGTCAGGGCGGTGACCGTATCCCGAATGTTTTTGGCATTGGAACGGTTGACCCGGTTCCATAAGATATTTTGCTTCTGATCAGTCACGATTCCCATCCGGTCATAAGCCATCCACAGGGCTTCGGTAAAACTACCGTACCGGCCCAGCAAATGGCCGCCGCTGTAAGCATAAAACCGGATTTCCTGATTCTGGTATGCCGATTTTAATTCCAGTACTCCGGCCTCTTCTGTGGTAATCTTCCTGGGGTTAGAGATCTTTATGTTGTGGGGTCCTTTGATCTCCGTTTCCAACTGGACAAAATACACTTTTCCTTTGTCCGCGGAGGCATACCAGCCAATACCGGCCAGTGCACCGGGACCCATTTCCTCATTCGACACGATCGTATCGGACTGGGATGGGGCATATTGCTGATTGCCCAGTGAATACACCCGGTTCAGATGAATCCGGCTTTCCTCTACCGATATATTGGCAATATAAGCCCCTTCTTTTTCATAGCGGGTATCGACCTGCATCTGATCATTCATAATCTCCAAAGCATACACCGGCAAATCGGTGATTCTGCCATTGATCACCCAGGCCCCCCCTTCTTTTGCCATTCCATAGACCAGGTCACGGCCGACAAAGCCCAGAACCCGGACCAGTTCCCCGGCTTGGGCATGGATCTCTTTTTTCTCACCGGTCTCCAGATCCATCAGGTGCAGGACGGTTGACTCATAAAGCGTTCCGCCTTCCTGCCAGGCAATCCGTTTTTTATCAGCACTGACCGCATAACTGCCTTCCACCAGACCGTCGGCAACCACCATATATTCATTGCTGGTCAGATCAATGGCATAAATCGCCTGGCCGATATGAAGATACAGCCGGTCCGAGGTGTTCCGGCTGACAATCTGCCCTAAATCTTCCCGAAGTTCTTCAAAGGTTGCCTGAACCGGGATAAAGAAACGTTCTTCCACCGTATTAATATCTTCCTCATAATGGTAACAGACAATTCCGTTTTGCCCTTCATGGGTCCCGCTGTTCATATATCCATATACCAGAAAATCAATATTGCCACTGTCCTGCGCCTGCAGGATCTCAATTGCATGCTGGTTATATCCGCTGCGGACATCAGCCAGTTCTTCACCGCGGAAGGAAAATATCTTTACCGCCTGGCGCTCCTCCTGGTTGTAACTCCACAACTCCCGGTTGGCCAGAAAGGCAACGTTCTGCTTATTCGGGCTGTACCGGACCGCCATTTGATCGTCATTAGAAATCCCCAGGATAATCCGTTTGCCGGAATAAACTGTGGCTTCGCCGGTGAAAACCTGGTTCACGGTCCGCTTATAATCCATCAGATAAATGCGCAGGGCATTCCACTTCATGGTAAAGGTTTCTTCCACCTCATAGTATTCCGGAGTTCCCTGGTCGTCCTGTCTTAAAGCCAGATAGCGAAGTGACACACTGCCCATGATCCCATTTAATTCTTTCAGCGATACCTGCACCTCTCCGGCAGGCTGCATTTTGAGCCGGCCCCAGGTCAGCTGGGAAAAGCTGGAACGAATGGTGGTACGGCCAAAAGAGCTGTTATCTTCCATGCTGTTGGATTCCAGGTAGGTGACCAGCTGCCGGGCCTGATCATAATCAAAGGTCCGGGCCGAAAAATCCACCGCCAGGTCAATCATCGAAGAAATTGTCTGATTTTCCGTCCACATGATGCGGGTATAGTAATGAACCGTACCGTATTTTTCCGTCTCAACGTTAATTCGCAGCAGATATTCCCGGTCCCGGGTAAGCAGATTCTGAATCGGAAGCACGGCGGTAGTTCCGTCCTCGCCGGCAGTCCAGTCCCCTATTCGGGTATTTTCCACCAGGCGGTCCAGATCCAGGCTGCGGATTTCATAACTAAGCCCCCGCACCACCCCGTCAAACGCAGAGATATGAATCGGCAGCGCCCGGTCTTCCGGTAAAATCGTCAGACTTTCCCTGGCGGTTTTATTTCCCATGTCCTGGCGATAGCCATGCATATTGTTCATCTCCCGGTCATACATCCGGACACCAACCACCGGCAGCACCGGTTCATCGATTACAGCATAAGCAGAGTTCTCCTGCTTTAAGTTCTCACGGTTCAATATAAAATAGATAATCAATGCAGCCGTAAATATTACAAAAAGAATTGCTGCCCGCTTCATCGTTTTATTCATAAAATATTCCATCCTCTAATCGTAGATTTCCCAATTGCTTATTATTTTATCTATAATTCAGGCAAACTACAACCCGTTCTTTTCTTAAATTTGTTTTATTCTTGTTTTTTTTCTTGCCAAGCAGGAAAAAAGGCGCTATAATAATGCTACCCTTTCTTGGGCGGTTCTATTTACATCTTATAATCTTAAAGGAGGTATACATCTATGGTATACGAGAAGTTTCTGAAAACAATCAACACATCTCTGCAGGAAAAACTGAATGGCAGCTATCAGCTCACGGTTCTTCGGATTCCGAAAAACAACGGGAAAATTCTGGATGGAATCAGTATTCAGCGCATCGGTGAACAGATGGCCCCGACCGTTTATCTCAATTCCTATTATGAATCATTTGAGGATCGGACTATGACCCTGACGCAGATTCTGGACGACATCCTGCGCCTGCTGAACTGCAATCTAGCCCCGACCACAATCAATGTGGAGCAAATCTCCGACTTTTCCTTCGTCAAAGACAAAATCATGTTCAAAGTCATCCATGCCAAATCTAATAAAGCGCTGTTGGCAGACCTGCCCCATCTTACCACGCTGGATCTCGCCATCATCTTCTACCTGTTTCTGGAGCGTAATGAATCCGGACAAATGACCGCTCTGATTCATCATGAACATAAGAAGTTGTGGAATGTCAGCGAAAAGGATTTGATGGAACTTGCCTTAGTCAACACCCCTGCCGCCTTTCCGGCCAATATCAAGAACATGATGGAGGTCATGAAGGAAATTGCCAAAGAACAGCTGGGTGATGACTACAATGAGGGAATTATGAATATCCTCCTGAAAAGCGATGAGCCCCCGGCTCCGCTTTATGTATTATCCAATCAGGTCGGACTCAACGGTGCCGGCTGTATCCTTTATCCGGATGCACTAAAGAACTTCGCAAATTCCCTGGGCAGAGACCTAATTATTCTTCCATCCAGTATCCACGAAGTCCTGATCACTCCCGACAATGCAGAAATGAGCTATGAAAATTTTGCTGAAATGGTCACCAGCATCAATCAAAATGAAGTGCCGCCGGAGGACCAGTTATCAAATCAGGTTTATCTGTATCAGCGGGCCGACGAGCGTCTGCGGATCGTCAGTCATTCTGTCAGTCTGGTCGGTTAGAACCGGTTTCCCACCTGATAAACAAGTACTGCCGCAAACCAGGCAAGCACAATTTGGAAAAATACCACACTTAATGTATATTTCCAGGAGCGGGTCTCCCGTTTGATTGTTCCAATGGCCGCCACACATGGCGTATAAAGCAGGCAGAAGGTCATCAGCGCATAAGCATTGACCCCGCCAAAGCCGGCGGCGGCCAGTGTGGCGGAGAGTTCTCCCATTCCTGCTGCTGAATTGATATTGCCAATTCCATACAGGACGGAAAAACTGGATACCACCACTTCTTTTGCGGAAAGTCCCGAAATCAGCGCCACCGCAATCTGCCACGAACCTAATCCGGCCGGCTTTAAGACCGGAATCAGGCCACGGCCAAGTAAGGCGGCAAAGCTGCCGGAGACATCGTCAATATAGCCCGCCGGTCCAAAATTCAGCACAAACCACAAGATGATGGAGGCCAAAAAGATCGTTGTTCCGGCCTTAGTCAGATAATCCTTCACTTTATCCCAGACATAGATCGTGACTGTTCGCAGATTTGGCGCTTTGTATTCCGGCAGCTCGATCAGAAGGGTGTCCTCGGTTGCGGAATGATCTGACCGGTGCAATACCCAGGCAATCAGGATTGCCATAATCAGGCCGATCAGATAAAGGGAGTAGGCGGCCAGCAAAGCCCGTCCGGGGAAAAACATCTCGGCAAACAATACATAAATTGGCAGTTTTGCCGAACAGGACATAAATGGGGTCAGCAAGATTGTCCGCTTACGATCCCGTTCACTGGCCAGTGAACGGGTTGCCATCACCGCCGGAACGGTGCAGCCAAAGCCCAGCAGCATTGGTAAAAAGGCTTTTCCGGACAATCCGACGCGCCCCATGATTTCATTCATTACATAGGCCACTCTGGCCATATAGCCACTGTCTTCCAGGAAGGCCAGAGCCAGGAATAATATGAAAATATTGGGCAGGAAGGTCAAAATTCCGCCGACCCCGGCAATGATTCCATCCACCACCAGGGAAGTCATCCAATAGGAGGCGTGGATATTCTCCAGAAACGTCAGGACAAATCCAGAGAACAGGTCCAGGCCGCTTTCAAAGTAGTCTTTTAGAAAATCACCAATGGTAAAGGTCAGAAAGAACACGGCAGCCATAATCCCCAGAAAGATGGGGATCCCCCATATCGGATGGGTCAGCCAGCTGTCGATCCTGTCGGTTGAGGCGGATTTCTCATCTTTGCGGAACAGGCATTCGTGGATGATTTCTTCGATATAATCGTATTTTTCACTGATGATTACTTTTTCGTAATTTTTCTCGATGATATGGCTGACGTCGACCGGATGATCATTGACCACTTCTTTGTCTTCCTCCAACAGTTTGATGGCATGCCAGCGCATATTTTCCATCTCACCATATTTGGCTCGCAGGATGGTTTCAATCTGGGTGATCCTGGCCTCGATTTCATCATCGTACCGGACTACTACGCCATGGGGACCTTCTTCGTAATGGTGAACAACCGCATGCATCAGTACATCAAGGCCGGTACGTTTGCGGGCGGATACGGGCACCACCGGAATCTGGCCCAGCATCTCCGGCAGGCGGTGGGTGTCAATTTCCATTCCCCGTTCTTCGATGATGTCCATCATGTTCAATGCCAGAATGACCGGTTTTTTCAGTTCGAGAAGCTGCAGGGTCAGGTACAGGTTCCGCTCCAGGGATGAGGCATCGACGACATTGATAATGACATCTACTTCGCCTTCTTCGATGCAGCGGCGGGTAACGATTTCTTCGATGGTGTAGGAGGTCAGGCTGTAGATGCCCGGCAGATCAATGACCTTGATCGGTCTGCCTTTGTAGCTGGTGCTGCCTTCTACCCGTTCGACAGTTACGCCGGGCCAGTTGGCTACTTTTAGATTGGCACCGGTGAAAACGTTGAACAGCGTGGTTTTACCACAGTTGGGGTTGCCGACGAAGCCGACCCTGATTTCTTCTTTACTGTTATGCATGGGAACTGACCTCCTCAATTACAATCCCGTCGCTGATTCGTTTGCCGACGGCAAGACGGGTTCCGCGGACTTTGAAGATGACGGAGCCGCTGCCTTTTTTGTTCAGGATGGTGACAGGGGTTTGTTCGTTCACGCCCAGAGCTTCTAAGCGGCGGGTTATGGTGTCGGTGACCTGGACGGTTTTGACAGTGTAGGTTTGACCGATAGTTCCTTCATTTAGCTTCATGGTGATTCTCCTTGTGTCATTCCTCTAATTCTAATAACATTTGCTTTACCTGTTTCATACGGTCGCGCAGAATGGCGGCTTCTTCAAAGTTTAGTTCGGCGGCGGCCTGATGCATCTTCTTGGTTAGTTCTTTGGCCAGTTTGTTTAATTCTTTGAGCGTCATGGATTCCGGATCTTTACCGGAATCTTTTTCGGCAGAGGCGGCCTTGGAAATGGCAATCAGGTCGCGAACTGCTTTTTTGATGGTGGTTGGGGTGATGCCGTGTTCTTCGTTGTATGCCTCCTGGATCGCGCGTCTTCGATTGGTCTCAGCGATAGCTACGCGCATGGAATCTGTGATCTTATCAGCATACATGATCACATGGCCTTCCTCGTTTCGGGCGGCTCGGCCAATGGTCTGGATCAGGGATCTCTCGGAACGTAAAAAACCTTCTTTGTCAGCATCCAGGATGGCTACCAGGGCTATCTCCGGAATGTCCAGGCCTTCTCGCAGAAGGTTGATTCCGACCAGAACGTCGAATACATCCAGACGCATGTCACGGATAATTTCGGCACGTTCCAGTGTTTCGATGTCGGAGTGGAGGTATTTTACCCGGATTCCTACTTCGCGCATGTAGTCGGTTAAGTCTTCTGCCATCCGTTTTGTCAGTGTTGTAACCAGAACTTTATTGTGTTTTGCTACTTCTTTGTTGATCTCGGAGACGAGATCATCGATCTGGCCTTCTACCGGGCGGACTGCCACCTCGGGATCCAGAAGGCCGGTCGGGCGGATAATTTGCTCTACCCGCATCAGTTCGTGTTCAGCTTCGTAGACATTAGGGGTAGCTGATACAAACATCATCTGGTCGATCTTGCCTTCGAACTCGGTAAAATTCAGTGGACGGTTGTCTAAAGCGGACGGCAGGCGGAAACCGAAGTCGACGAGGGTTGACTTGCGGGAACGGTCACCGGCATACATGCCTCGTACCTGTGGCAGCGTGATGTGGGACTCGTCCACGATAATCAGGAACTCATCGGGGAAATAATCGATCAGGGTCCACGGCGGCTCGCCTCCGACACCCCCCACCAGATGGCGGGAATAGTTCTCAATGCCGGAGCAGAAACCGGTTT
>Ga0154002_1000651_pt1 | contig 10480 bp, 8 predicted proteins | sample TSNY086MetaG_FD_102276 | JGI IMG/M metagenome (GOLD analysis project Ga0154002, IMG submission 102276) | Attine ant fungus gardens microbial communities from New York, USA - TSNY086 MetaG | ecosystem: Host-associated > Fungi > Mycelium > Unclassified | place: USA: New York, Robert Cushman Murphy... | reverse complement strand
GCTTCAATGACCATCATGAAGCTCTCTTCAATGCGCTTCTTTTGGCTATAAATAGATCCAGAGGCAATAAGATCCCATGGAGATACAAGGTCCTCAATGTTTGTATATGACACTAATCTTTACCTATAGACTATCATCTGTCCTTGAATAGAACAAAGGACTGCCCTAAGATGGTTAGGTTATCTCTATTTCAAGAACAATAGCACTCCTATATGTAGAACAATAGGTAGTGATTATGTGGTAGGCTGTTCTGATGCACAGACCACCACAATCATGTATTTAAGGACTGTATGTCTAAGAATAAACCTCAGACTTAACAATATCTTTTGCCACTGTCTAAACTTTGCTTTTTTGAGCCTTTTGATTATTAAATCATCAACTCACAAATCAGTAAGTGGCCATTTGTGATATAGTTGTACAATCTAATAGAGAACTCTATTAAGTTCTTTCTGAACAACCACCCTGGTTGAGCTCTAAGTCTTCATGACTCTATGCTAACATATTGACTATGCAGTAGCAGTAGAGTTCTATGAAGCAATCAAGTTCACAATATAGAGTAAGAAAGAGAAAGGTGATGCAGAAGGCAACCAGGAAGACCATGAGAGAGAGGAAGAGAGAGATTCCTATAAGTATACTGCCAAACATAAATGCAAGGAGCAGTGTCAGGCTGAAACTGATGTTCAAGGCCAAGATGATGGCCACAACATTTGAAATGGCAATAGTGATTTCAAAGACAATGACAATTAGCTAGACAATAAGAAAGAAAAAAGAGAAAATCAAAATATCACTCATTTCTCTTAGATACTAAGCTTGTCTTGATGAAAAAAGTATATATCATCCTTTTTTTTTTTTTCAATTCTTGTAAAGTCTTTAACATTTGTTTGATGAATAATATAGGATGAATGAACCCTGTTGTAAGGGGACTATACTAAGTTGCACTCCTGATGTACTAGTAGTAGTCTACCAGAGTGACCCTGCACTAATTAAATAATAATTACATAACATTTAATTAGTTGCCTACTCCTGCATTCCTGACCCTGACCCTTAGGACATTCTGTAGCTAAGGGGACTTGTATATATAGTGTAGAGTACCCTTCTAGGAGCTTCATCCTATTCTTTGAGGATTTTCCTGAAAGATGAGTTGTAATATACTCCAAAGTATAATTATAAACTGAGGATTCTCCTAGAAGCTCCACTCTAGTTGCCCTTACACCTGTTTTAGTAGTATAAATTTATTGAGATTTTTGGTCTCATATATTGTTGGTTAATAGGGTAAACATCTGTGACAGATTTATATCTTTTCTTCTGTTTCTACCAATTTTTTATTGTGTATACAGTAGTCAATTTATTGTTCATGTTCTCTACATAGTTTTACAATACCATGTCTGTCAAAACAAATATAACAGTACTAAGAATCATGTGCAATGAATTATGTAAATCTGACATAATTTGAAGTCTTGACTTCACATGCAGGCTCAACTGTAAGAGAACCCTACCAATGCCACCCCTGAGACACTAGACTCACAGCCCAGAGTGACCCTATGCTTAATTAAATATTACATAGTAATATTTAATTCTCTTTAGCTTAGCTCAGAGACTCCTGACCCTGACTAACAGGACTATAGGATCAGGGACATCTCAACAGTAGGAGTATATATATTATAGAAGTACACCCCAGGAGCCTTATCCTAATCTCTAAGAATTCTCCTGGAGGTGAGTTGTAATATATTTAGAAATGTAATATTACTAAGGATTTTCCTGGAGTCTACTCCACTCCAGTCACCCTCATATCAACCTTTTCACTAATTCAAAACTTGTCAGCCAAGCTCGACATTGTAAGTTATTCTTTCTAATTACTTTTGATACTTTGCAGATATTTTGTCATACCATTGTTCTTTTTTTGTTTTGTCAATGTTAATCCATCATTGATACTGTTTAATTGATCATCATTGTCAATGTCTTGTTGGATATTGTTTGATCAATTATTATTGTTGGTACATACTGGATCATTGATCACACAAAGACCCCTATCTTGATAGCCATCTTATTATAAATTTTGTATGTTGTGCTCATGACTTTCATTGAGCTTGCATCACACACCAGTCAAAAATCAATCATGACTGTACAGGGCTTTCATTTTCTACAAATACTGACATTTTAGTGCCAAATTGATCCACTCTTAATCTTAATTAGTGTTGTGATGGGGTAATTGTATGAATGATCTGCAAGGTACCAACAATGATAATTGATCAAACAATGTCCACCAAGGCATCGACAATGATGATCAATCAAACAGTATCGATAATGGATTAACATTGACAAAACAAAAAAAGAACAATGGTATGACAAAATATCTGCAAAGTATCAAAAGTAATTAGAAAGAATAACTTACAATGTCGAGCTCAAGAATGCCTAGTAGACTTGAGTGGTGGACAAACCAAGTTCATATGAGAGAGAATCTTGACCTTTTGGATTTTTTGCCTTTGTTTGATTTGTGTTCAAGAGATCCCTCGATCTCGTTGTGATGTAAAGGCAATGTAAATCATGTGCGCAGCATGCAAAATTTGATTCAAAAAATGAGCTCACTATCAAAACCTACCACAATAGGGTCATCAATAAAGTATCTGGATGAGAAGACAGTAACTGTAAATAGACGGCAAGCATGTGTCAATAACCTGACAGCCACAATCATCACCCAAAATCAACAAAGTACCAATAACGATTGATGGTTGATTAAGGTACCAACATTAGTGATCGACTGAGGCTTGATACAATCAATGCCCCTAACTGATGGATCGCGATTGACAGAACAAAGTGTATAAAGACAGTTTAATATCTCCTTGTGGCGATCGTTCATGATATTGACCTTTTGAGATACAACTACCTTTTCTCATTTTTTGCATGGGCAGGAAGTTTGCTGCACTAAATATCATATCTGATAGAACCATTAATCCCAGTCATAAAAGGACTGCGTGAGGTCAATGCAAGAGTAAACTGGACTGAAAGGGTGAAGAAGAACTTCATAGGTGATCATGGCATAGAGATCTCTTGAGCAGCAGACTCAAAATTCCTTAATAGAACGTGGAGCAAAAAATATAAGAATTTTGGTAGGTCAAGGCTTAAATACTGCATATAAGAGGTCTCGACATCGATATTAACCTCATCCTGCTGCCCACTGTCATATATCCTATTGATGGTCTTCCCCACATTGTAAATTTCAAACCCTCTATATACTATCATTGCAGTTTTTTATGCCCAAACTTATCAAGACCTTAATTAATTTTTTAAGATCTTCCATAGAATAAGATGTTTGTGCAGGAGAGAATATGCAACAGAGAAATGGAACAATTCAAACCAAAATTCCTATCGTATGGTAGAATAATAAACCATGTATTGATATAGGGGTGGAATCTCATACTTGGAACGTACTGGACGAAATTCTGCAGTTATCACATCTCCAGATATGCCTTCACAAGGACACATATATGTGAATAGGGATGCTTTTTGGACAATTCTCCGAATGTGGAAAATCAGATATGACTGACGATATTCACTTTAGAACCTTCTCTAGTAGAGGAATTCAATCTAGGATGCGAAGGCTTACCAATGAAAATTGTAAAATATGATAGATAATCTCAGGCATCACCCAGTGTGGTAGATGATTATATATTTACCTATAATAGTAATAATCTATAGTACAGTGATGAGACATGGTTTGCATGCCTATAGCTCACCTCAGACGTCCCCTGGTGTGGTAGACGACTGAGCAAAAGCTATAGTAAATTAAGTATTTATACTGAATGTAATGTCTTGGATTCATAATACAAACTGATGATAAGAAAAGAAAAAAAACGTCATAGAGTTGATTCAGTTCTGCCCAATAATAAGAACTCTATTCAACCCAAGCACAAAATTTTCCATCCCTTCTCTGTCACTTGAGCCGCTCAACTTACAGCTGAGCTGAGCTCCATGCAATGAATGTACGTTTAACTTTGTATTTTCAGGCTTGATGAGGCTGAGCACAACGGTCAGTCTGCGGCAATGTGTTGCTTGGTAATTCTTGAAGAAAGCATGAGGGACAGAGATTGATTTGTGATATCTAGTTTGACAACCAGTGAAACACCAATACCGTTGCCTAGTAACATAATCACATGTCATTGCGGAAAGGCTACCAGCCAGCCTGATTGCTGATAGTCGACCACAGTCAACAGCACCTGAGATTGATTAATCAGCACATACATTTGAGGGTCTCTCAGACTTTCCTAGTGTGGAAGTGAGCCACCAAATGAGTCATGTAATCTCCCAAAGTTTGATACTTTCTCCCTCAGTCATCTACCATACCAGGTGACATCTGAGTATTGTATTTTTATAGAAGCCTCAGACACTGAGATTAAAGCATACATTTGACATCATGTACAAACACACAAAAACATCACATATATCCACAAATCAAACACATAGATTCATAAATTAACCATTGCATACATCCAACATATGATATGACCACTTCAGGAGTTGACCGCTTATACTGTGACCATGGGAAACTCTCTGATAATATGGCACATTTGGTCTGAGATTGCAATGCTTTTCATTGTGTCATAGGATTCCTCTTGTGTCTCTAAATCCTATCAAGGCTATCAGTCATGTTATGGAAGTTGAAAAAAAGGAACCAATGCTGTATATGACTTGGATCTCAGAGAGTACGGCATGTGCAAACAAAATGCAGCTGCTTTAAGTCAGACAACATACAGGCATTTTCAGTTAATGATCAACTGATGGCAGTCGCTAAAGATTCACTCACGATCTATTACTGTTCTAGAAGGCAAGTGTTTCCATAATCGTCGAACTTGATATTAGATTTATGCATGAGTCCCTCCTCTGGAACAGGCTCACAAGTGAGTATTTTCCGTCACTGGAAATATTTTTGAGTTCAATTCCCTCACGAGCTTGAGCACAAATAAACTCAATTCATCATCCATTTTGGGTGAGCTTTCAATGTTGTTCATCCCTGATGCTATTGTCCATTTGAATTTCAAGGCGACCATTGACATTATCTGAGAATTTGACAAGACTGGGATTTCTTGCACTTTCCGATGAATTCTGAATATCAATCTAGTCACTGATCAACTGAGCCGATCGAACAAAGCAGTGCTCACTAACAACTTGAATGGGGGTATACCAGGAATGGCCAGACTGGATTTTCCATTACTATAACTATTGGAGAGTGAACGAGTGAGAAGGAAAGGAGTGTGGGATGTTATCATGAGAAGAACAAAGACACATGAATCATCGAAGCAGCACAGCCATCATTGTCCCAAGAATTGAACCATGTGGGGAACTCAATCCAAGTGGAGAAAAGTGGGAGTATTGACTCAAGTTACTGTACCAGTGACCACAGTTCAGATTGTATTGTTCGATCATCATGGCAGCTAAAATCTTTATAGATGAGATTTATCTTGCCAAGTCACATGACAATGAACCATGTCCTCGTCTCAACACTCATGTTGACACTTGACTCTGAGCTTGCAAAACAATATCAGTTTGTCTGACACTGCAGATGCTCAAGAAGATGCTGATATCGACAATCTGTTTTGATCTCACGCCCTGGAGATATGGTGACTACAAAATCACGGCATCTGAGAACGCCAAATTCCTGGGATACAACTGAGGTGCATACAAAAATTGATATTATCGAGTGCAAGGGTAGCATAGAGATAACCAGGTATCAAGGCCGAATTATACACAACATGATGCACTCAGAGAATCATGTTTAATTTGAATAGGAGAAGACATGTCTGTTATTGATAGACAGTGAATGTCCTTAGTGATCACCCTAGTTGGATGTTCAAGAAGAACTCAATGGAGTTCTTCATTGGATTACAGCTTTACTTATACTACTACTACAGTGGCTGTACCCTAGAGTTCCATGATCACATGTCCTTTCCAGAATGTTCTATGATCACCTGACCCAGTCATGTGATTTGTCTTACTAAGTCCCTACACTATTTATATCCTTATTCTGTTGTATGCTTTGAGGTTTTGGACTAAGTGTTCAAATGCATGGGAAACCTTTTCCTGTTTGGGGCTCTCATAACACCCTCCTTGCTGTGCTTCTCATGGCTTAGCCATGTGCGCTGCCTTTCTTTCTTCCACTCTCCTTAACCTCCTTTCCTGCATCTTTTGTGGCTTTGCCACACACACTGCCTTTTCCTTCCTCACCCACAATGGACACTTCTTGCATTTGTGCCCCTTCTCCCCACACTTGAAACACTCAACCTCTACCACTCCTACTTTCCTTATTGTCTTCTCCTTTTCCCCACACTGCATTACTCTACTTCATAACACTTCAAACTTATTTTGGGGAACGACTGTCCCCTTCTCCTCTTTCCTCTTATTCCTGCAATTTCGGGCCAGGTGCCCGAACCCTTTGCAACACCTACACAGTTTCCCCCTTCTCCCCTCAAGTTCTTCCCTCAGTTTGGCAAGGGTGCGTTTTTCTCTGAGCATCCTGCTCATCAATGAATTGTATTGTTGCAAAGACATGGTATTATATCTCTGCAAGGGTACAGATTTAATGGTTGATCTTACTACTGTTACGTCTGTTGGGGCACAAGATCTTCACCCAACCAGACACCTACTGCCCTACTGGCTACTGCCCTAATAGTACTTTGTCTATCACCCAATGGATGGGATCCCTAATCTAGACAGCCCTCTAGAGGTAACCGTCACTCCTCTGTGTGTACCAACTCACAATGGAGTTGCAGCACAAGGTTTATACTGAGAAAAGGTTACAAGTATACTACTTAGACACTGCTCATTTGTAAGGTCAGGTCTTAGAAATGATACCTGAGTTTGGTACCACTCTTCTACTGTCAATCCCTAACTAATTGACAAGTCCCCTTAAGTCAAGGGCCCGGCTATGTATGGAGGTGGCTACTAATCACGATGATCAGCAGCTGAGAGTTGATTTGGATGAGATAAGAGATTGAGCAAGGTCCAAGGTGGACAGTGCTCGGATATGAATCGAGTTCTAGTGTAAGAAAGCTAAACTCCAAGCCAGAATGAAGCCAACTGCTCTTTGCTCAGCGATTGACAAAGAGAACTCGATAGAGTCCCCATTAGATTTGCTACACTATATACAATTACTGTTGTGGTTATGCACCTTGTCTCCCACAGCCCTCATGTCCATCAGCTGACTTCTTTGTCGCATGCTGTGACTGTGACCTGTGACATGACCATTCTGTGACCATAGTCACACATTTGTGACTTTGTGACTTTGTGACTTGTCACATGATATTTCCCATGCTCCACCTTAGTAATAAAAGAAAAAGAAAAGGAAAAGAAATATTAAATAATAACTTAGCTGTTTTGCCAAGTCATGACAAAGTGCAGGCATTTGTAGAGGATCAACTGCAAAAAGGATACATCTAACTGTCAAAATCACCACAGATGTCGCCAGTCCACTTTGTGGCTAAGAAAGATGAAAAGAGGAGGATGGTACAAGACTATCAGCATGTAAACCAATGGACAATTGAAAATAGGTACCTACTACCCTTAATTGCAGATATCTTGGACGGAGTAGGGAGGAAGAAAGTATTCACCAAACTTGATCTTAGATGGGGGTACAATAATGTAAGGATCAAGGAAGGAGATGAGTGGAAGACAGCTTTCATGACACATATTGGAGCATATGAGCCTACTGTAATGTACTTTGGCTTAACGAACTCCCCTGCCACCTTTCAGACAATGATGAACAACCTGTTTCGAGATCTGATAAACCAGGGAGATACAGCGACATTCATTGACAATATCCTAGTGGCTACAGAAATGGAGGAGGGGCATGATGAACTAGTAGAGGAGGTACTAAGGAGGTTAGAGGAGAACAATTTATTTGTAAAACCAGAAAAATGTAGATGGAAAGTCAGGGAGGTGGAATTTCTAGGGGTAGTAATTGGGCCAAAAGGAGTAGAAATGCAAAAGGAAAAGGTAGACAGAGTTTTGAATTGGCTGGCACCAAGAAATGTGAGGGAGGTACAGAAATTCCTGGGCCTGGTGAACTATTACAGGAGGTTTATTAAAGACTTTTCCAAAATCGCAGCCCTGCTGCATTTGCTAGTTAGGAAGGAAGAAAAGTGGAGGTGGGGGGAAGAGCAGAAAGAAGCATTTGGGAAGCTAAAGGAAAAATTCACAACAGAACCAGTACTAGCTATTCCAGATTTAAATAGGGAGATGAGAGTGGAGGTGGACTCCTCAGACTATGCTACAGGGGGGGGTTCTATTAATGAAATGTGAAGATGGGAAATGGAGGCTGGTGGCCTTTATCTTTAAGTCATTAAATGCCATAGAGTGAAATTACGAAATCCATGATAAAGAAATATTGGTGGTAATTCAATGCTTGGAGGCATGGAGACATTACTTGGAAGGGGCAAAAGTAGAATTTGAAATCTGGACAGATCACAAAAACCTCCAGTATTTTATAAGTAGCCAGAAATTGAACTGTAGACAAGCTAGATAGGCCCTGTACCTCTCTAGGTTCAACTTCTCCCTGAAGCATGTGGTGGGAAAAAGCATGGGTAAAGCAGATGGACTAAGTAGAAGACCAGATTGGTAGGTGGGAGTAGAAAGGGACAATGAAGACAGGGTACTAGTAAAACTGGAGTGGATAAAAAGGGCAGAAATGTTGGTAGAGGAAAATGGGTTGAGAGAAAGAATTAAGAAAGCACAGAAGGGGGATGAGAAAGTAGTGAAGGCAGTGGAGGAGCTTAAGAAAGTGGGAATAAAAAATCTAAGGGATGAAGAGTGGAAAATAGAGGAAGAAGTAGTAATGAAAGAAGGAAGAATATACGTCCCAGAAGGGGATCTAAGGAGAGAAGTGGTGCAATTGTACCATGATATGCTGGTAGGAGGACATGGAGGAAAATGGAAAATGACAGAGCTGGTCACCAGAAATTATTGGTGGCCAGGAGTGACAAGAGAAGTTGGGAAGTATGTAGAGGGATGTGATGCATGCCAGTGGTGTAAGAATAAAAGTGAAGCCCCAGCAGGAAAATTGATGTCCAACACTATTCCAGAAAAACCTTGGAGTCACATTTTGGCAGACTTTATCACCAAGCTGCCATTGGCACAAGGGTATGATGCCATCTTAGTAGTATGCAATAGGTTTAGCAAAATGGTCCATTTCATAGCAACTACAGAGAAAACATCAGTAGAGGGGCTGGCTAAGCTATTTAGAGATCATGTGTGGAAATTACATGGCCTACCAGAAAGCATTATATCAGACAGAGGAGTACAGTTTGCAGCAGGAATGATGAAGGAGTTAAATCAGTTACTAGGGATCTAGACAAAATTGTCAACAGCATACCACCCTTAAACTGATGGACAGACAGAGAGGGTGAACCAGGAGTTGGAGCAGTATCTAAAGGTCTTCATCGACCATAGGTAGGAGCAGTGGCCTGATTGGTTAGGAACTGCAGAGTTTGCCTATAATAACAAAATTCATACAGCAACAAAGGTTTTGCCCTTCAAAGCAAATTACAGGCAAGATCCAAGGATGGGATTCAAAGAAAGGAGAAAGGGGAAGTTCGAAGCAGCAGGGAATTTTGTGGATAGGATGAGAAAGATTCAGGAGGAAGCAAAAGCAGTGTTAGGAAAAGTGCAGGAGGAAATGAAGAAGTTTGTAGATAGAAAACGGGAGGAAGCAAAAGAGTACAGAGTAGGAGACTGGGTGCTATTGAGTACAAAGGATTTGAAGTGGCAAATAATAGAGAGAAGGTTGGAGAAGCTGACAGAATGGTTTGTGGGCCCTTACAAAGTAAAAGGAATTATATCGAGCAATGCAATAGAATTAGACCTACCTAGTTCTGTTAAAATACACCCTGTAGTAAACATGAGTAGGGTACGCTTGTATAAGGACTAAGTAAAGGGGCAGAAGAAAATACTGCCCAAACCGGTCATCATTGAAGGAGAGGAGGAATTTGAAATAGAAAAAATATTAAATAAAAGGGTCATAAGGGGGAAGGAGAAATTCCTAGTACAATGGAAGGGGTACATAGCAGAGGTGGACACATGGGAAAGTAGGGAGAATTTGGGAAACGCAAAGGAATTGGTAGAAGAGTTCAAGAGGGAGTATGGGGAAGAGGCTGAGGAACTCAGGTAACAGGAAGAAGAAGAGGATGAAGAAATTTTTGTGAGAGAGTTACCAGGGAGGTTTACTACAAAAACATTATATGGATGGTCAAATAGGGAGTATGAGAGGCAGAAAGAGAGAAGATGGGAGGAAAATTGGAGACGATAGAAAAATTCCTTGAGACAAGAAAACTTGAAGGGGAAACTGTATTATGAGATGGTTCCCAAAAAAGAAACTATTTCACATGCATTCACTAATTTGCTAGACAACATAGGCAAATACAACAGAAAGATATAAATAGTGTAGGAAAGTGTTATGTAATACTAGGTAGTTATTAGTAAGAGGTCTTGTGAT
>Ga0154002_1000649_pt1 | contig 10497 bp, 12 predicted proteins | sample TSNY086MetaG_FD_102276 | JGI IMG/M metagenome (GOLD analysis project Ga0154002, IMG submission 102276) | Attine ant fungus gardens microbial communities from New York, USA - TSNY086 MetaG | ecosystem: Host-associated > Fungi > Mycelium > Unclassified | place: USA: New York, Robert Cushman Murphy... | reverse complement strand
TTCTTCCTCAAAATTCCATTCTGTTTATATTAATAGAAAAGTAACATGTTCAATTGCTTCTATGCTTACCCCCTCAAAATTCCATTCTGTTTATATTAATAAAATCGACAAATTAGACGAAGAAATATATCTGATTACTCAAAATTCCATTCTGTTTATATTAATAGAATTCAAGGCTATAGTATTATCCATAGTTTTTGTTCCTCAAAATTCCATTCTGTTTATATTAATAGTGGAATGCCTCCCATGATCCAGAGCCATCATCTTTCTCAAAATTCCATTCTGTTTATATTAATAGCGAACAGGCAAAGCCATCATCATGAGTAATGACCTCTCAAAATTCCATTCTGTTTATATTAATAGTCTTCGTAATCGCTGCTTTCTTCGACGTTTTCTTCCTCAAAATTCCATTCTGTTTATATTAATAGACGGAAAATCGCGCACCGCCGGACTTTTGGTTGAGCTCAAAATTCCATTCTGTTTATATTAATAGCCGTCATCAAAAACCCCTCTAAACAACAAGGAGAATCAAGCAGTTTCTGTCGACTCCCTGTTATCCATAAAAATACACCAATGATCCATAGAACATTTACTCTCTTTTCCCTTTGGATCAATTGTAAAGAGCAGCTTTGTCGACCCCCTACAGTTTTCACCTTAGCACTGGTCGACAGTAAACAATATAACGAATAAATTCAAATGAATCTCGACATTTTATCATCTTCCATACCCCAGAACTCTTTTTCCAGCCATCGTTCATTTCTGCTTCCAAAAACAATCAGTGAATCCTTATCCTGGCGGATAAATGACTGAAGTTCTAACTGTAATTTAAGCTTTTGCGACACGCTTATCTCGCCTTCAAATACAGAATTTTGGATATGTGTTAAATATTTCTTGCAAGTTTTAAAGACTTTCGGCAAAATTCTCCGTCCCTGCTGATCCATTACAATATCATACACTAATATTATGTACATTTTACCACCATATTTCGAACCCTTCAAAAGGCTTTTCACCTATCAGATGTTTAATTAATTTATAATTTTCTAACCGTATCAAGTATTGATAAGATACCGCTCGCCCCAGCTCTTTATGGTGAATCGTCTTCTTCAAACGTTCATCCAATTCACTGACAATCAGCTGTGAAGCTTCTTTTTTAAGCTGCAGACCGTTCAAATCTTTTCGGAAACTGTCCTTTGTAATCTGCTTTCTGTTAAGCAACGAAAATATCAGACGGTCTCCGATAAGTGGTTTAAATATTTCAGCCATATCTAAACTTAATGAAAAACGTCTGGTCCCGGGTTCATGTAAATAGCTGATAGTCGGATTCAGTTGGGTATGATAAATTTCAGTAAGAACCTTCGTATAAATAAGCATATTTACAAATGAAATCAGACTATTCATCATATTATCCGGCGGGTGCATCACACGTTTATTAAACTCCATGTCCTGATCGATAATGATCGGCCATGCATCATAGTAAGACCTTCTAATATTTCCCTCAATCCCCATTAATCCTGCTATTGTCTCTGCTTTTGGGATTTGCCTGCGATATTGTTCAATTTGTTCCATAAAGCAGCTCACGTCTTTTCCTCGCCCGTTATAATAACGCAGGTTACGATAAATATTGAAAGATGCTGCCAATATTATTTTCTTTGCATACAAAATAATAGTACACCATAACACCTGTAATACGATTCCCCAGCTCCATCCCGCCCACTCCCTTTTAGATAATACCACCGATGACTTCGCTTCGTTTTTTATCCTTTTTCAGATCAAATCCGATCTCCTTATCATAATCGCACTCAACTACTGGAATAGTATACTTTGAGCTTCTCAGTTCACTGATTTTTTCGCAGGCCTCAAATTTCCATTTGGCAATCGAAACTGTTCTTTGATCTACCATCTCCTTTGCCGCAATCCGTTCAACCAACGTCAATAATCGATTATTGCTTTTTTGAAAGTTTTCATCTATCAGTTCCTTTTCTTGATCATATACTTTGCCAGGAATAATTGCTACTGATTGGATATTGCGTAACATATCTTTATCTCGTGCACGCTTTTGATAAGCATACAAATCATCAATATACTCGTATGCCCTTTGATATCTTGCAATATAGTCACTCTTCCCAGCTTGCAATTTTTCGATAGACAATGCATTTTCAATCATGTCCAACTTCTGCTGCTCGGTCAGAATATGTCCATTTACTTTTCTAAGCTCTTCTAATGAGAGTTGATAGATTGTTTCATCTACATACTTCATCGCTTGACCCTGTTTCTCAGTGAAAACAAAGCAATTAGCCGTTTTGAATGATTTGATCCCTTTACGGTTGCACCTTCCCAACCGTTGAAAGAGCGACATCAAATCCATCAGTTCAGTAAATAGATAATCAAAATCTATATCAAGACTAGCCTCCACAATTGAAGTACTAATCCAAATGCATTTCTTTTCCTGCCGATTTCCCTCATCATCGTAAGTTCTTCCATCCTTTAAAATCTCTCGCTCTTTTTCCGTTCGATCCTTTCTGATAAAACGGCTATGCAGCAGCTTCGGATGGTAATCTTCCACAATATCACAGGCCGATAGTTCGCGATAAAGCTGCTGTGCTATTTCAATCGAATTCACCACCACCAGGATACTGCTGTCCGCTTGATTATCTGAATCCGCTTCCAGGGCCTGGCAAAAACGAATAATTTCCATAGCCGATAAACACTCTTCGATAACCTGAAGATGATGTCTGCTCTGATCTTCGGAAAGGAAGGTTGCCTCCACTAAATCATTCTGTAAGGCTTCTTTTAACTGCGCTCTGACAAATGGCGGAAGAGTTGCCGTCACCACCGCAATCTTACCCCCCATTTTATGAATCCATTTTACCCCATAAATCAAGTAAGCTAATAATGCCGGATCATACATTTGAATTTCGTCAATCACTATCTTAGAATAAGAAAGGGTAGCCAGCTTATACTCGTAACCTGGGTACTTAAGGACGAAGTCAAAAATTTGATCCAATGTACATATTGTAAGCGGCAGCGACATTTGTCTGCTTCTCACACAATACTCCATCAAATCCCCTTCTATTTCATTTTCCTTCTGACGATTTAAGTATACCGACTGCATGTCGGAATGAAGCAGTGCTATCCGCTCTTCTTTCTCAACCATGATAATTTCATTTGCAATTCTGTCATACATAGCATTGATAGCCGTGCGAAGCGGTAACACAAAAAAGCCCTTACTATCACCAATCCACAAAAGACCAGCTTCCGTTTTCCCCATACCGGTTGATGCTGTTATAATCAGATTTTGATCTTGATGCGCATGGGTGAATTTCTGCAGTTCTTTCCAATCACTATTTCCGTTCTTCTGCTGCCAGCGGTCAAGCATCGAGGCAAGCCCGGCCTCAAGAAAGTCATTCCTTTTTTCACAGTCAATACCGGCACTGGCACTGTAATCACATTTATGCAGGAGCCCTTTGACCAAGATTAATTCTTCGTTTTTTTCTCCGATTAAACCATAAACATTATGCCTTCTATTAACTCGTTTCATATACGGCTCGATTCCTGTATTCTCCATCTCGTCTAAAATAGACTCCAGCAGCTTTGCACTATCATTTACCACCCTTGTTATATCCGAGTGATAATGATGATACATTACTGCACAGGCTATAATTTTGAACTCGTCCAACTCAAACTTGGATGGATTTATAAAAAAATACGAAAGAATATTATGAGGTATCTCTTTGAACTCATTAAATTTTTTCTTGGTCAGAATTCGTTCCTGAAATCGCGAATTCATTTTACCATAATCATGGTATTCACATACTGCATACAAAAGTTTGATTTTTCGTTCATCCCTGATATAACCTAATTTAAGAATCTGTTCAAGATTAGCCAGCAATCGATTGGTATGCTCTAAAACGGATTGGCCGGTCTTTGCCCAAGTGCTTTCTAAATATTTTTCCATTTTGGGTTCTCTTATACAAAACTGACGATATAATTCTGGCTGCCATGGTCTATCCATACGCTTCCTTCCCTGCTCTCTTCATCTACTTTATAGCCTGATGTATAAAGAACTCCTTTCCTGCTAAAGCACCTTTTTCCATCTCGGATTATATAATTCTTAGGCAAATAATAACGTGTCCCTCCTGCAGGTATTCCCTCTCTTTTTTTGATTAAGATGTCTTCTCCCACAATAGTGGTAATTGGCAGATAAGCCGAATACTGCGAATTATAATACCCAGCCACTGCTGTCAGTTCAACCACTTCTGCTTCGATTACCTCCACAAAGTCCTCGCTTCTGCCTAAAGATTGAATTGAACTCTGATGGAAGATGATATCTTCCAGAACCTCTTCCGCAGCTGATACGTGGATAACCAGCTCAACATCGGATAATACTTCATAGTATTTTGGCCCGCAGGTAAGGGTTCTGAATCTGGAATAAGGAATCTTATAATGTTCTTCCTCATATGCCTTAAATCGATTGTCAATTTCTGTGATGCTTGCTTTTATTTCCTTTTCCCGCAGGGCAATACGTTTATTGCGTTCTACACCAGTTTCTTTTCTCTTTCTTGCACTCAAAACCTTCAAATACTGTTTTGCTTGATTTATTGCCGGTTTTATCCGCTGCTTATTGAAGTCATCAATCTGTTCTTTTAAATCCTTTAACTCCCGATATTCTTGAATGCCATCCTCATCATAAACCTGAATAGTAATTCCTTTTCTAAAATCATTTCCCTGCGGCTTTTTAGCTTCTGCCACTTTGACAAATGCTTTTGAAAGCAAATCAGGATTTTTCATTTTAACCAACATTCCTCTGTCATTCTGCAGCGAATTCAAGAAACAATGATCATAATATACTTCCTTTTTAAGCGCGCCATACTTTCCCTGAATGCTGATGTCCATCTCGTGGTAAAAGTGGTATCCACATGCCTGATGCAGCATTCCTATCACTGTCGAAAACGGCGGCAGGGGATAGGTCATCTTGTTATCAATGGTCTCTTCCCGGCGGTAATTGGCGCTGGTCTGACGCAACTTCAATCTAACTGCTTTCATAACTGCTCCTTCCAGCCTAATTTTGATAGTATTCCTCCACATCTTTTTTTAGCTGTGTAAAGAATTCCTTCATACTCACCGGGTTTAGTTTCTGAACAATTTCATCCTCATTGGTAAAACTATCGCCACGCAGCATGGCACAACTATAGCCTTCACTTAATTTATCCGTCAGATCATCATTAACCGCTAAAGCTCCAGCCTTGACCCGGACGACGTTTTCAAAATAATGCGTCTTACGTTCTGATAAACCACCAATAGCAAACAATGGTTCGGCATTATCCAAATTCCCTTTAACTACTAAAGATAAGTTAGCAACCGCATCGATAAGTGATTTTACACGCTCTGCTTTTTCAACTGCCTGAGCCTCAGCATTGAAGTTCTCATCTTTTCCGACCATCTCCAAGTCTATGGTCAAACTATATTGTTTCAATGATTTGTCATACTCATATTGATATGGCATCAGACCAATTTCTTTAGCATTATTTTGAACATTATAGCCGTTATCCTTTGCGTAGGTAGATGCTAAATATAAATTATTATGAAATCTCGTCTCATTGATAAACGAATCGCAGCTGATTGCATCAGTCAGATAGAACGAACTTTTCCGCACATAAGTAGTACCTTTTGTTGACATATATCCGCCTTCTAAGGCTCTGCATGTTGCGGCATTAACATTCTCGGTCACATATTTCTGGGTTGCTCCATCCTGCTCTGCTTTCAAATCATCATATAGCCCGGCCTGGACACATAGCGCATTTTTAAGACTTTCACGGCTTCTGGTCGCATAGATCTTCTGATTCTTAAATACTTTCTGAACTGAGGAAATATTTCCCAACCCTTCTGAATAGTTACTGGTAATGTTTGCTATGACTGTAATTGTGAGTGCCTTTTTCATCATTATTTTCCTCCTAAGACTTTTTTGAAATTTCTAATGCATTTACAAATGCAAATGCAATGTCCTTATGTTTCTCCCCGTCTTCAAATAACGCATATGCAAATGGATATGAAATTTCACTATATGCTGAAAGCTGTAGCAAAATCTCATTTACCCGGTCATAATCATGAAATACCAAAGCGCTGGTTAACTTTGTACGATATCCCTTTATTTTATTTTCCGCTCCTCTGTCAGCCAGCCTTTTGGCTGTCAGATAGCCACATTTTCGTGCTAACTCTATCTTCTCTACTAATTTCTCTTTATTCATAAGGTTCTCCTTCCATCTGATATTAAACGATATCAATTTTTCTGTTACGTAACTGATGTATGAATTGTCTTTGGAATTTCTCAGCTTCAGCATCAGTTCAATCAGATCATCCAAGTATAGCTGGTTCAGACATCTGTCGAAAACTTCCTCCTGGACATTGAGCCAATAGTCTTTTCCTAATTCATGTCTGAAATTCAAAGCTGAAACATCTCCCATATCAGCCAATGCACAAAGTGCAGGTCTGCGGATAAATATGGTCTCATAATAATCCTTCGCCCTGTTTTTCACAATTACTTCTACATCAAAACAAATGAAGTCTGCCGCCTGCTGCAGATAATTCATTAAAATCACTCTGTCACTGGGACGCTTTTCATATTCAACTTCCAAAACTTCGTGCATGGTTTTAGTCGTCTGAACCAGGGCCTCTATACTGGTGTTATTGTTAATAAAAAAACTCTCATAAGAATTAGTAAACGAAAACGGGATAAAATCGAATTCAGGAATATCCATTGCATTTAAGCCGTTTAAGTTGAACTGAAATGTTGTTTCTTTGCTTTTCCGGTTGATGTCCACATTGAATCCTTTTAAACGACAATGAAGGTTTTCCTTTTCGCTAAACATCAGATTGGTATTAGCATAATTGGCGTATAGGTTTTTCTTGTTCCGAAACGTTTCTCTAATAATATCAATTCGGTTATTATCCAATAACGTCTGGATCTCCGCACGATTGCTTCCATCAAACCGATGCTTTCCAATCACTTTCTTCAGAATTGTATTAGCATTCAAAGCATCATTTACTACTTTGAGCTGTTCCTTATCCCATTCTTGTTCTCTTGCCATCAATCGCTCTGCTTTTATATGGGAAAATTCCTTCTCAAAAAAGTTCTCTGCAAACTTAAGAAATCTTTCTATCTGAATGTCCTCCTGCTTGTAGGCAATACCTGTAAAACCGCTTTCTTCATCCCAGTACTCTTTATCATAGGAAATCTTTTCATAACCATCTCCCTGAAATTCAAAGTAAAAACAAAGTCCTGCAATTGCTGCCGAAAACCGCCAGTCAGTCGGAAGCAGCAGGGTATTATATGTATCATGTTGGATTGTTAACTTCACATTCTGCCTCCTTTATTCCATCTGATATTGGAGCGTTCCAAATCCACAGGAATGTCTGCTTCCCGCTCCGGCTTTCAGTAAATAATTTATTGCTGCTGTATCTCCCTCAAGCAGGAAATATCCCAGGCTGCATTCGATCTTATTATCATAAAATGTTACAATGACCTTTTTTGTGTTCACAGGTGTCATGATAAACTCGTCGCATATCTTTTGTGAAAAACCAGCCTGCATCAATTGATAACCGATTACTCGTCGGCACTCTTCTGGAAAAGCCTCATGCTCAGTTGAATAATAGTAATCATAGTTACTCTCTTTGGTATGATTCCTTATGCAAAGCGGCGACATCGTTTTAACCAGCACGCGCCTTCCTTTGGCCAACTGCTCGTTCAATTTCTTTACGGAAGAAATCTTTAAAGTATTTCCTTCAGCCAGTTGAAATTCTGTCTTTTGCAATTCCAAAAAAGCTGAATAGAATACAAAGCCAGCAAAAGAGTCCGCAGTAGAAAAATATAGTTTTCCCATTTTTTGCGGAACTTCAATTGTATTTTCTTTAAAAACTGCATCTGGAAGATAAACAGAAAAAGTAAAATCCTTGCTTTTTCCCTCGGTATAATATTGATCATAATACTTGCCATTATTGGCCTGAGTCAGAGCTGTTTTAAAAATATGCAAAAATGTTCTCCGATAATCTTTGGCTATTTCTGCTTTTTTTAATTCAAATAGCAATTCCAGCTTCAAATTTTGTCACCTCTTTCTTTTTTTATGTTTTAGCTATTCTTTTATCTGTTTTAATACTTTTCTGTGAAACCATACCAAAATCCATGCTGGATATATTAACGAATAATGATAGTAAATCTTCATACTCTTAAAATTCCCTTAGGAAACAAATTAAATTGGTGTACAAAAATAACATTTACATATTTGGCGAAATTATGCAATTCCACTCACCGTGAAATTCGTCTGGTTTAATGTTAACAGCACTAAGTTCTTCATCCGATACAGCAATACCTTTTTCATATTGCTGCATGTCAGATATACATTCAACAGTTAAACCCGCGTCGCTGGTCGTGGATGCAATCAGGTTGATTACAGTCAGCAGCTCATCAAGCGGCTTCCCCCGCCAATTGATGCTGATATAGGAAAGCAGTCGGTGTTCTATCTTGTTCCACCCACTTGTACCGGGAGGATAATGCATGACATGGATCTCCTTGTTCAGTTTGTTGTTATCTTCCTGCAGTTTTACCTTCCGCAACCTGACCCGATACCCGTTGCTCCCACCGCAGACACCCTGCTTACCTAGCTGATCCCTCCATAACCCATCGCTACTGCTTCCGTTGTCAGATATAGCTTCTTCTGTTTCTCGGCAAGCAGCGGCAGCATCGTTTTTTATCTTGTTTTCCGTTTTTTTATCCATATGTCTATTCTCCTAATTTCACAATCATATTATTTATCTTAATACTTGGTTTGCAAACAACTTTTTTTTTATTATATGGAAAATTATAGCAGATGTCAATGCTTTTATTGAATTATTCATATTAAAAAGCGTAACAGTTCAGCCCTGGGCTGAATCGCACCACATTTACACCGGCTAGAAAATGGCTGGTTTGCCTCTAAAAATACTGATTATGTTATCGAAGAGTGGCATCCCTTTACGTTTACAGGTTTCTATCACGCTCATGATGCTGCAATATATTTCACTGCCGAGCATCTGCTCGCCGGGCGGGGTATCGAAAACATAATCATAGACCCGCCGGTGCTCCGGCTCATAAAGAACCATTCCGGCCTCTTCGAGGTGATGTAGATAATTGCGGAGCGTCTGCTCATTGCCCCGAAGAGCTTTGAAATCATAAGAACCGATAAACTCACCGTTGCGCTTTTTGTAATCAAATACCTGCCGGATTTTCTTAGAGGTCTGATAACAATTTGTTATCGGAACAAGAATACTTGAAACGCTGTCGGGGTTTTTGTAGCTGTCTATGCCCTCTGCCAAGCTGATAAACCGCACATTCATTTTTACAAACATGCTTTCAATCAGTTCTCCGGCCTCGTAGTAGTTGCGGGAAAGGCGGGAAAGGTCTTTGATGATAACGCAGTTTACTTTTCTTGCGTAAATATCGGCAATCAGCCTTTGGAATTCCTCGCGGTTGGTGTCCGTTCCTGTGCAACCATCATCAACATACTGTTCCTCGACACTTTCAAACTCGTCAATGTGCTGTTGTTAGTAATCGTCAAGCAACTTTCTTTGATTTATGACGCTGTTGCTTTCGTCCTTACCCCGGTTCAAGTCCTCTTTGGATAAGCGGATATATTCACCGAGTTTCCAGCGAATTACATTGTATGGGAATGGGGAAACAGCGTTATTTGTTCCCCTGTCTTTCGTGCGTGCCATGTGTCCTCCTTCCTATCACATTACACCTATATTATACCATTTCGGGGTAATGCGAACAATGTTGTCGAAGCCGCAAAGCCTCAGAAACAAAGGGTTTATAGTACACTTCGGGCCAAGTTGGCCCGAAGTAAAAACGGCCTGTTACAAGCCGCTTTTTTGCCGTATCAGAAAGTTGGCAATCATATCTTGCAGGGATGGCCCATCATCTGAAAACTCGATTTTTACCGCCGTATCTCCATGACGGAAACGTCCTTTAACTGTGATTTATCTACCGTGGCAATATCCACGTTTTGCATTACGCTGATTTGTTCCAGTTCTAACACTATTCCGCGCCTCCTATTCAGAATCTATATTTAAGTTCCCGCTTGTTCTGTGGGGAAACACAAAAAGCCAACACTACAACAAAAGTGATGGCCTTTAATCTTTCCTCACACTTCGGGCCAAGTTGGCCCGAAGTGTGAGATAATTCCATTCATCAGTCGGGAGTATGCCGCGCCGCTATGTCTCGGCTTGTCGCAAGACAGATAGGAAACGGCGCGGCACTCCCTTTATATAAAAAACGTCGGCCCGGACGGGCGGCGGCAACCGCCCTCATAGAAAATTTCACCTCGCCCCATGCTTATAGCGCGACGGTCAATGCTGTGAAGCGTTCAAACCGCAAGTTATCATTATACCAATCGCGGGATTATCGCCGGGCGGGTTGCCATACCCGCCCCGCCGCAGTTGGTATAAATCGCTCTCACTCTGTAAAGG
>Ga0154002_1000639_pt1 | contig 10567 bp, 9 predicted proteins | sample TSNY086MetaG_FD_102276 | JGI IMG/M metagenome (GOLD analysis project Ga0154002, IMG submission 102276) | Attine ant fungus gardens microbial communities from New York, USA - TSNY086 MetaG | ecosystem: Host-associated > Fungi > Mycelium > Unclassified | place: USA: New York, Robert Cushman Murphy... | reverse complement strand
TAATGCCGGTATCCTGCGGATTCACGCCAGGATCATCAAAGATAATCTCTCCAATTCCTTTTGCCTTAATCGTTCCGCTGATTGGATTCTTGATGCTGTCAATAACAGTTGTCACTTCTGCATTTATATCTTTGCAGTATTCAAATGCCAGATTCGTTTTAAGCAGGCAGCAGTTTTGCAGGGTCAGACCTTCTATATAACAAAATCCCTGCAGGCTTTCAATTGTACAATTAATAAAAGTAAGATTACTTGAGTTCCAGCCGATATATTCACCGGTAATAAAGGAATCCCTGACCACAACATTGCTACAGTTCCAGAAGGCATCCTTGGAAAGCATTTTAGCATTGGTAATTTCCACATTTTTACAGCCGTCAAAAGAGTAATTTCCAACAATCCGAAAATCTTCTGCCTTGATATTTGCAGCATTCATGGCAAAATAATCACCCTTTACACTTACATCATTCATTGCTATTCCATCACACATCCACATTGTTTCACTGGCATTTGGCAGATCTACATGTTCAAGGACAATATCGGTTGACCTGCGGAATGTCTTTGGGGCTTCGATTGTCGTATTGGCTATATGAATGTGATCTGTATACCAGATGCCTGCACGTGCGCCGTCCTGCAGGAGACTGTTATTAACATCTGCCCTTTTGCTGTACCAAAATGGATATTTCCACTTAAAGATACTTTCTTCTACTTTGATATCCCTTGATTCTTTGAGCGGGGATTCTCCATCCTCAAAAACTGAATTTTTTACATAAAGATGCTGGGCGGCAAACAATGACCGCTCTCCCGTCAATACTTGTTGTTCTATTTTCTTCATTCCGACTCCTTCTGCTTATTTAAACGCTCTTCGCATATTCAACTTCTCACATGCCAAGCTTGGTAAAATCAGTCATAACTTCTGCTATTTTTATCTGCTGCGGACAGACTGCTTCACAGCTTCTACAGCCAACACAGGCATTCGGCTGCTTTTCCTTCGGTATTGCCATCAAAGCCATCGGTGCAATAAACCCTCCGCCGGTAAAGCTATGCTCATTGTAAAGTTCTACAAGTGATGGAATATCCAGTTCCTGCGGGCAATGGCTGACGCAATATCTGCAGGCTGTACATGGTACAATACCGTCCAGTATGCCGTCTGCAATGGACAGCAGTGTTTTCATCTCCTGCGTATCAAGGGGCTTGTATGTCTCAAATGTTTGTATATTATCCTTTAGCTGTTCAAGATCAGACATACCTGAAAGTATCATTACAACACCGGGAAGAGACTGCAGAAATCGGAAAGCCCATGCCGGTGTTTCTTCATCAGGACGCAGAGCCTTCAGCTTTTGCGTATCCTCCTCAGATAATTTTGCAAGCCTGCCGCCGCGCAGAGGTTCCATTACCCAAATTGGAATCTGGTATTCATTCAGTAAATCCACTTTCCCTTTTGCCTCTTGAAGTGACCAATCAATATAGTTCAGCTGGATTTGCCCAAACTCCATGTGTTCACCATAGGCTTTCAGAAAACGATTCATTACTTCATAGCTGCCATGCGCAGAAAAGCCTAAGCGACGAATACGCCCATTTTTCCTTTGCTTCATTAAATATTCAAAAATACCGTATTTTTCATCAAGATAAGCATCAATATTCAATTCACAAACATTATGAATCAAATAAAAGTCAAAATACGCCACCCTGCATTTTTCCAGCTGCTTTTCAAAAATCTCCTCAACCTTATCCATGTTTGATAAGTCGTATCCGGGGAATTTATTGGCAAGATAATAGCTTTCCCGGGGGTATTCACTCAGTGCTTTTCCCATGACTGTCTCTGAATTCCCGTCATGATAACCCCAGGCAGTATCATAGTAATTAACCCCCTGCTCCATTGCACAGGTTACCATTTCTGACACAGCTGCTTCGTCAATATTAGCGTCATCCCCGCCAATCACCGGCAGACGCATTGATCCCATCCCAAGTTGAGATAATTTTAGATTCTGAAATTCTTTATAAATCATTTTATATCCTCCATTTTCTTTTGGTTAATCTTGACGTAAAATAGTTGTAATGATAGAATCAGTATAAAACCTAAAGTCAGGTTTAGGTCAATAGGAAACCAAAAATTTTATAATTGGAGGAGTTATTATGAATTACTCTATCGGGGAAATTTCCAATATTACAGATATTGCCATTTCAACGCTGCGTTATTATGACAAAGAGGGACTGTTCCCTGCAATAGGGCGAAGCAACGGCGGAATCCGGGTATTTACCGAAATGGAAATAGACACAATAAAAATGATTGAATGCTTAAAATCAACAGGTATGACAATTAAAGAAATAAAACAGTTTATCAACTGGTGTCAGGAAGGTGATGCTTCCCTTCAGAAAAGACGAGATATGTTCCGGAAACGCCTTGAAGTGGTCAGCAGACAGATGGAAGAATTGCAGGATACAATGGATACCATTAAGTATAAATGCTGGTATTATGACATGGCTGTAACGGCCGGAAGCGAGGCTGCACCTAATAATGTACCCCTGGAAGATATGCCTGAAGATATCAGAGCATATAAGCTTGCATGCTTGGAATGTAAGTAATCGGGAGAAAGAAAGAGTTGGTGGTAAAAAAAGTGTTGACCTTTTTTACTTCCTTTGATAAACTGTTTTAGTGATCAGGTTTCAGATACTTGCGAGGACTGAGACCGAGGGAGGACCCGAGGGCCCTCTTTTTTATTCCTCACAAATACACACAGGTGGTTCAAGATAAACGATTGCACACTACCACATATAAAGGCCTCACTGTATATCACAGTGAGGTCTTTGCCAGACCATTTAATGGTTGGCGGATTCTTTTGAACTTTAGTACTATAACCGTTTCAGAAGCCAGGTAGCTCCCACAATAACATCATCCAGATCATCGCATTCCATTTCCTGACTTCTTACATATCCCTCAAAAATATCTTTTTTATCCGGATACTTCTCTGTCAGTTCATCTGCTCTTTTTCTGATCATTCTGTTGTTATAATCATTAACATCATCATCCACTATGGTATTTTCATAGGTTATATCGGCAATTAACTCTAAATCTGCTTCTTGAAACAGCATTTTCCATTGCGGTAATGTCAGGTACTCATAATTCTGATATTTCACATCATCCTGCTCACCTACCAAATAAGCGTCGTCTATCAGTATGTATCCCTTTCTGCGGACAACACTTTTCAGCATATTCAATGTCTTGGCAGGTTCACCTAAAACATCACCAACCGCACCCAAAATAGCAATGTCATATTCTCGTTCAACCTTTACTGTTTCATTAATATCCTGAACCACAAATTCACACAGATGGTTCACACCTTGCTCTTTAGCCTTCACTCCGGCCTCTTCGATAAAAGCAGGGAGCAGATCAACTCCTTTCACCCTAACACCCAGCTCTTTGCATAAAGATATGGATACCGCACCTTTGCCGCATCCCAAATCAATGATTTTTGTCCCGCTGTTAATAGCAATATTATCTTTAATTAAACAAGTCATATCGTGTGGGCTGCTTCCAAGTTCCCAAATGTCCTGAAGCAAATAGGGTAAATATGGAATTAATGCCGTTGTTTCTGCCGTAAGTGATCCGGCTAATTTCTGTTCTGTTTTATTATTCTCATTCATTATGTTTCCTCCGATTTGGTTTTGTTTATGGTATTAATAAATATGAAAGATACGTTTACACGGAGGACCACGAACTCTTACCAGGTTTTAGCAGGGAGGTCTTCTATAATTCATAATTATCACCACCAATCTATTATAGAATATGTTGTTTACTTTGCTGCGCTGATGCCTATCCACTGAGGCAATGCTGCCCATGGGTTTTGATTCCAGTCGAACTTTTCTTCTTCATATCTGTCCCACCAACTGTCACAATCCCCGATTTCAGGGTGAAATTCTTCCATATGTTCCAGTATAAATCCAGCCTTAATAACGGAATTGAATATGTCTTGTATTCTCCAGGCATAAGTAGGGGGATTCCCAAAAGGTCCCACATTTTCATATGGTTTTATTATAACTATTTCCTGATTGTTGGTATCAAACGGTCTGTCAAAAGGATGGGTTTCAAACATAATATAGGAACCGCCGCTTCGCAAGGCTCTATGGAAATGTCCATACATTTTCAATAAATCATGAATCCACACATGTACTCCGTTCGAGGTATATACAAGATCGTATTCACCATCGTTAATGCAATCCAAATTCATACTGTCAGCGCATAAAAATTTTATATCCCATCCGTTTGAATCTGCAATGTTCTTAGCATTAAATATCTGACGTTCAGATATGTCGGCAGATGTTACTTTCGCGCCGAGCAAATGAAAGGCATATACTGCCTCATTCCCACCACTGGAAGGTACAAGAACACGTTTCCCGTGTAAATCAGGAAACTTTTCGCGAATCATTGCGTACACCGGACGCGGGAACGCCCATGATGGTTCTTCTTTAATCCTCTTTATATCGGCTTCTACATTTATAAAATATTCATCAGACCTATTATCCCAACTGTCTATAACTGCGTCAGACATTATTTTTTCCTCCCGGTAATTTTTATTGTAATCTTCACTTAAGCCTTACGGCTTCCTTCACAATCAGGCTTGCTCTTTCGATTGTCCTATCAATTCTAAATCGCCGAAATACCATAACCACGCCTGATTTTCTGATTTGCCACCCTCATGTTATAGTTAATTCCCTCCTTTTCGCATGTCTCAACAAATGCATTCCACAATTTTCTACCGCGCGGAGACCTGCAATAGTAATAGTTTTTGTATTTTTCCTTATACCTTTCGGAGATTCCCGGAAAATTCTTCTCCGCTTCCTGAAAGAAATAATCACGCTGAACATCAGCCATGGTTACCTGGGTTGAAATGTATATGTATTCAGCGCCGTAATACTTGGCTTTTTTAACCATCTCCCGCACATTCTCCTCTGTGTCCGTTATATAAGGAATCACGGGATCCATCAATACGCCGGTTGTTATTCCGTTTTTAGCCAAATGCTCTATTGCTTTAAACCGTCCGCTTGTTGGCGTGGCAAAAGGCTCAATTTTTCTGCATGCTTCATCGTCCGAGCAGGTAATGGTAAAATTTATACTTACCGGTGAATGCTCCTTAATATCCAGCATAATATCCGTATCTCTGGTTACGAGGCTGCTTTTTGTAATGACAGACATTCCGAAATCAAACGCATTAATCAATTCAAGTGTATTTCTCGTAAGCTTTAATTCCCGCTCTTCCGGGCAGTAGGAATCTGACGCACTGCCTACCATAACGACTCCGGTTTTAACCTTGCGGCGCAGGTCATCGCGTATTATCTGCAACGCGTCCTTTTTTACCCTTACACAGTTAAAATTATCGGTCTTTTCGTAATAATTACTTCTGGCATAGCAATAAATACACCCGTGACTGCATCCCCTGTAGATATTCATTACATATTCATGAGCAAGATAATCCCAGTTCAAATGACCAGTGCTCATTACAATTTTCTTAGCGTCAATATATTCCATAATTCCCTCAACTCAATAACCATTACGAGGCTTAAGTGTCTCCACATCTCACTTCACAATCTTTACGATAAAATGAAATTCCATAGCATGTTATATTCTTATAACCTTCATTACGAACTTCCTCTACATACTTTTTATCATAGATCTGATGAACAGCCTTTTCTGCATCCTTCTCCAAATCATCTATATTATCTGAAACCTTAAGTTCCAAAATAAACGCTCTTCCGCGTAAGCTGGGGCTTTTCACCAGGATATCGCTTCTGCCATTTCCAGACTCCCTGTTTGATTTCACCAGATAACTACTGCTTTGGCTTAAAATTCCTGCAAGAAATCCATGATAGAAATTCTCAGCATTATCATAAAAACTGATTGTTGCCATAAGCTGTTCACATAGTATCTTACTCATTTGCGCTGTATTCTTCTCTTCCATTGCCTGATACAAATCATGAAAATCCAGTTTTCTTACTTTTTCCCGAAACCAGTTTAAAACTATATTTTCATATACACTTTTTAATTCTTCATTGGGCAACGCAGCCTGTATTATGATATTTCTATCTCTGAAAATCTCCCCTTTTTTTGTCAGATAGCCTGTGAAATAAAGAAAATTCCACAGATGTCCGCTGTTTTCTTCCATATCTTCATAAGTTATATCTTCATGGATTTGTATTTCCATGATTTCCCCGGACAGTAATGCTTCTATCTGTCCTCTTGTTTCCTGATTTGCCTTTTGTATCATTGTCCTGATAATATCATTGGAACTGGTATTGGCCCAGTAAGGACGCGGAAAGGCATTTTTGTCAGCATTCAGATCATACATGAATTTTATGACACTCCATGGATTATAAATGTCCGTATTTCCAAAAGTATACCCGTCATACCACATTTTCATATCATCCATGCGGTCTTCTCTCTCATAATAAGATATAACATCTCTTACCTCATCTGCAGTAAATCCAAAATGTTCACTGTATTGCTTATCAAGGATGGATATGATATTCAAATGGTTCAGTCCGGTAAAAATACTCTCCTTTGATATACGCAGACAACCGGTTATTACAGCAAACTCCAGCGCATCATTGGTTTTCAGGGCTGACTCAAACAGGGACCTGATAAATCCTGTCATTTCGTTGTAGAATCCCGCAAAATATGCATTCTCCAATGGTACATCATATTCATCAATCAGAATAATACATTTTTTATTATATACCTGATATAAGCACTTGGAAAGAAATGCCAGACTTGTCAGGTATTCAGCGTCATCTGCTTTACGGTTTCGCAGGGCAATAAATTTTTCGCGATTTGCTTCATTTGTTAAATGCTTCATTACTACCGCTTCATGTCTTGCATATTCCTCAGCGATTGCCTCCTTGATACAAACATAAGCATATGGAAAAGTAGTCTGTTTAGCAGATTTCAAGGTAAGATTTATAAGCGGATATTGCCCCATTTGCTGTATATATTTATCTCCGGCATTCATTATTTTCAATCCTGTAAATAACTGGGCATTACCTGCATTTTCAATCGCATTTCCTGTATCTTCAAAGAAATAACGCAGCATACTCAAATTCAAGGTTTTACCGAAACGCCGGGGGCGTGTAAACAAGTTAACCTCTGCCTTTAAATCAAGCAACTCTTTTATTAGAAGTGATTTATCCACATAATAATAGTCTCTTGTGCGTAACTTTTTAAAATTATCTACTCCTATAGGTAATGATCTTTTCATATACGGTACCTCCGTTTAAATAGAATCTTTAATAAGTATAGCATTTTTACACAGAACCCTCAATAAGGATTTTGCAGTGAAAATTCACAAAACCCCTTTCATTCAATTATATTTTCGTGTATAATACGTAACGAATATATATAATTTTGACTTCGCAAGTTCAACTACATTGAACTTGGTATTACCCTCTGAACGTAACAAAATCTGCGCTCTTTCACAAGGAAGTCTGAGGATAAAAGTTGAAAAAGTGCATTTCAGCCTATTGATTTGAGCGCGCGCATTGCGAACAAGTTCGCATTAATCGCGCATGGGGTATAAAAATGATTGATACGCAACTAATTATGGTAGAAGGTTTACCTTCAACAGGCAAAACCACAAATGCCCGATTTATACATATACAGCTTGAACGTAATAATATAAGCGCGAAGTGGATACATGAAGTGGCTATGCCACATCCAGTTCTTTTTTTTGATGAAGTCGGTTTGACGCATAAGGAATATGAAAGATTCATAAAAATATACCCGAAAGCGGCTGACATTCTTAATAATATAGCTGTGTTTAAGGAAAGCACTGTGGGTATTCATTTGCCTGAAATAGAATGGAATTACAAAAATGAAATCGGCGAAGATGTTTATAAGGCACTTTTAGAATATGACGTTTGGAATTTCCCTCTTGAAGTATACAAAAAATTCGCTTTGGAGAAGTGGGCGCATTTTACCGAAAAGGCGTTGGAAAATCGTGATGAAATCTATATCATTGACAGTGCGATTTTCCAATTCCAGATTTTCACCTTTTTGTTTAAGAATAGACCATATGAAGAATTGCAAAACTTTATTGACCAGATTTTAGATATAACACAGCCACTAAACCCATGCTTGATTTATTTATACAGAGATAACACCGATGCGACGATTGATTATCTCGAAAAAGACCGCGGAACGTCCTATTTAGATTATTTATGGAACAGGGACAAAGACCAGCCATATTATATAGGCAAGCTGCCCGGGGCAGAGAGCTTTAAGCAATTCCTGCGAGATTACGCGAGTATTGCGGATCTGTTGTTCAAATCATTTCCAACGAATAAATTATCCCTTGAAATATCTGACGGAAACTGGGCTTGCCGTGAAGATGAAATGCTCTCATTTTTAGATATAAATCGCATACCAGGTCCCGACGCATTTCCGCAAAACGGCGTTTACAAAAATGAAGAATTGGGTTTTGTGATAAGGGTTGATGGTCTGTCATTTATAGACCCGACCGGACAAACAAGAAAACTATTCCCGAAATCACAAAATGAATTTTATGTAGACTGGCTGCCAACAGTCCTGCAATTTGAAAAGGAAAATATAATTATTTCAGGTTCGCAAATATGTGAGCGTTGGACAACAACAGGAATGAAATATAGTAAAATTAAATAATAAGCATATCACCATACTGGACAAGGCACTGTTTCTAAATACCCAGTAGGAACACCTCCGGTTAAAACGTATAATACATAAAATTACCATTTTTATTAAAACCGAAATCTGCATAAAGTAAGACACCTGTATCAGATGCTGTTATCTGCACCACTTCACATCCATAATTTTTTGCCTCCTGCATCACCTTATCCAGCAACGCCCTGGCAATTCCATGTCTGCGGTATTCCTTTATAGTATACATACTTGATAACAGTCCGATTTTTCCGGAGGGACAACTATAATATGGCGGCTTTTCCACAAAAGACATGCCGCTTGTGCCAACAATTCTATCTGCGTCAATTGCCAACCACGATACAAACGTATTGTCCTTTAGATGCTTCCTGTAATACTCCCATAAATAAGGCTCTAAATCAATAACAGGTTCTGCACCTTCTTCCAGTAACTGGTTCAAACGCATCCCTATAAAAACCGATAAATCATTTACACACAATCTTCTATACTGTATTGCCAAAATATCACCTCCCTACAACCCGCGAAACATCTTAATTATCTCTATACCCTTTGCTGCATCGTCAGCAGTCGGATTAACAATTTCAGCTCTGTTGGACAGTCCGCAAATACGTCTTTTTTCGTTACCGAACATTACAGCCCTGTTGCTTTTACACTTGCACAATCTTTCGGGAAATGCATCACAGAACCATTGAAAAAGCTCAGTATTATTTTCAAGCTGCCTGCTCATTTCCGTTATATTTTTGGCATCATTAAAATAGATATATAATGCCAAATAATCAGGTTCGGCAAAGAATCCAAAAATATTTTTACCGGCAAGCGTATATTCAACCTTCCATCCGTGAGCAGTCGTTATACTTCTTAACGGTTTAACCTTATATTTTAAATTAAGGTTGGCAAATAAGGATAGGATTAAATCCACACATTCAGCGTGTTCTTTTAACATTGTAAACTTTACATCTTCTATTTCAGGCATACTTCGCAAATAACCTTTAAAATCCAAACGCAGATAATTCATATATTTATATTTGCTTTCGGGCGCAGAACATAAAACCCACAACCCCAAAAACATTTTAGGTGCTGTTTTGCATGAAATATGACAGGTTTCATTGATTTCTTCAACTTTTATGCCCATATCGGCAAGTGCTTTTATTCTTTGTCCGTTTTCTTTATAAATGTAAGTATTGTCAAGAGAACCAAGTGCGTTATTGTACATTGCTTTATTGACAATAAGTGAGAATGTATCCCGGCAAATGCCCTCCGCAGCTAACCCCAGCTGATAAAAATATTTCGGATAAAATTCAATCGCCTGTTGAAAAGTATTCCGGAGTTTACATTCAACCCCATCGTTTTGATGTGCTTTAATAACGGGTTTATTAAATTTCTCACTTTTTATGTATTCGTCATAGGGTGCAGTGGGAATTGCGTATTTTTCCGGATTTTTGTACATAAAGTGATAAAGATTATTCATGAAATCATAAAAATCCTTTTCGCCTTCGATAATATCTTTTTCATTGAAATCTGTATTCTTAATTGGGACAGCTTCAAATTCCGACAACATCATAATACAATGCCATATTGACTTTTGAGCACAACTGCCGTGTCCTGCATAATTTCTTGCCCCTGCAATATTCATTTCTATATCCTTTCTTCGCTCCAGGCACAAATTTATTGGCTGGAATGCGTATGAACCTGATAATCAAAATATCTGTATATAATCATAGCACAAATTTCCTAAAATACAATTCGATTTGTAAATAATAACCTTGTTCATAGCGTAACATTACTTTCGGAATAAGATGGAAATAATAGGTAATTATGAAAAAAGCAAAAGAAAAGCACCACTTTGGGTAAATTAGACTTTGTAAACAAAAATAACCAAAGGATGGTGCT
>Ga0154002_1000622_pt1 | contig 10667 bp, 15 predicted proteins | sample TSNY086MetaG_FD_102276 | JGI IMG/M metagenome (GOLD analysis project Ga0154002, IMG submission 102276) | Attine ant fungus gardens microbial communities from New York, USA - TSNY086 MetaG | ecosystem: Host-associated > Fungi > Mycelium > Unclassified | place: USA: New York, Robert Cushman Murphy... | reverse complement strand
TATTTATGGCTGCAACGGTATCATCTGTTGCTGGATCAAAGATGGGATGGAGCAAACGCCTGAAGAATTAGCGTCTTATATAACCAAGCTAATTAAATGAGTTCGGTTGCATCACCGATAGAATTCCGACTCAAACGGATTCTCCGACGCCTGCTTCCATTCTTTTGGATAATCATCATCATTCAGTGCCACAATACTCCCCACAATAGCGCAAATCGTATCCCTATCGCCAAGTGCTGAAACCGCCTTCCACAAAGCCCCCTCAAAACTATCCATAAAATGCGCCGCACACCAGATGGCAAGGGGTACCGTATCCGGTGCCATGACCGACATGCCGTTACCCAAGACAGAAACAGCAAAATCAATATGACTGCCTTTCCCAACCTGCAAACCGGCCAATATTTTGTATTTCGTATCGCTCTCCGGAACATTCTTTGCTACATCCTGGATAAAGTCATTGCCAGTCCCGCAGTACTCTCCATTTTTATAATTAACCATCAAAGCCGCCGCAGTGGCAACAGCAATCGCTCCCGCTATTCCTTCCTCGTTAAAATGTGTAATCTGCGCGGAAAGCCTGGCCTGACAAGCCACTTCGTCCAAATCATCATAAAAGTACGCACCGATTGGTCCCACTCTCATCGCTGCCCCATTTCCCATCGAACCCATTCCGTCAAATACTGCGGATGAAACCCTGCGCCAGTCTTCTCCTTCCCCCAGGGCACGCAAGATAGAATGAGCAGTTCCGCCATATCCCCGACGCCAGTCTTTTAAATAATTTCTGCCAAATATTTTACTTAACTCTTTCTGGTCAATATGCCCATGTTTTTCAAGCATCCTATAGATACCGATGCCCATAACTGTATCATCTGTAAAATGCCATGGTGCAGATGCCAACTGCCTTTCAGCAATCCTTTTATTTACGGTTTTCGGTTCACCGAAAAATGTTTCGCCAAAGCAGTCACCGACTGTCAGACCTTCCAGTGATTTGCGGGCCAGCAACAAGCGGCTATTCTTCGAAATATCTTTATTTATCATAGCAATTTCCTCTCTTCACTTTACCAAAGTAATTATCATATTTATTAAAATCAACAAGCACCTGATCCACCTTCTGCATCCGCTCCGTCAAATTCCCGGTCAGCGGAATATAGGGAATCCGCCGTTCTTGCAAATCGGCAACAATCTGTTTATGAAATACCTTCCGCTTCTGATCCCCGCTCCGGTCCCAGGTGTCATCGTATGGAATGTCATCTTCACACAGGAAGAACAGATCATAGCGGGAAGCATTCTCCAGTGCCAGCCGGGTTAAAAGCGCGGTTGCCTGCCCATAGTAATCCAGCGAAAACATATAAGTTGTGATGGCATTGGTATCCACAAAAAGATACCGGTTGGCTCCCAATACCGCTGCTTCTTCCCGTTCCATATGACCGACTGCAATCTCATCAAAAGCCTCCAATGTAATCCGCCGATCCACCTGATGTTCCGTCCAAAAATCCCGGCCATATTCACTGGCAAAGGTGGTATCATATCGTTTTGCCAGAGCTTCCGTCAAGGTTGATTTACCGGTAGACATTGCCCCTACAAAAACGACTTTTGCAATCAGGTCCGGGTAAACCATATCACTGATATACTGGCGGTACTGATAGGGATTCCCCCGAATTTTAGTACCCGATACAGGAATTGCATTTCTGGCTTCATCCACTCGTCGATCCACTGCTCCCAGTGCCCGGCTTACATGGCCGCCATAAAATTCACTGGAGTAAAAATGAGTGATTTTCTGACCGTTCAGCATCTCCAGAATGTATTGTTCCTGAATGATTTCAAAGCTGCGCTCACTGGAATATCCATCTGGTCCATCCCAGCCCTCAATCACCTTTACCTGCGGATACAGCTTCCGAATCCAGCCCGCCCGAGTGGAAAGAGGAACCGAGATAACCGGAGTATCATAAATCAATACATATACCTCATCCATTTCCTGTAAAGCTGTTTCAATCATATACTGGTGCCCCTGATGTAACGGGGCAAATTTCCCTAATGTCAGACCTGTCGTTTTCATCTTTAGTTCCTCATGAATTTTCTGCAATTGCTCCTCTGTTCCAATTCACATATCCATAGATTGCATTGACCAGATAAGCACTCCACATCACTATCATCATGGCTCCATCGGAGCTGCCGGATCGCAGACGATACCACCATAAGACTACTGTAAACACGTTCAAAACAATGTATAGTAACCATTGCTCCTTATACCGCAAAACCATCAGAATGGTGGCAATTACAGACAACACGTTGGTTGTTGCATCTACGTACGGGTTATTCTGTTCTGGAATTAGTGACAGTCCATAGCCAAGTACAAGTATTGATAAAATACAGGTCACTCCGGTCAATACCATGCCTTTTCCTGTCAATCCTTTCATTTCTACCGTATAGCCATTCATATTCTTTTTCCACATCATAAAACCAACTACATTCATCGGTACAAAAAACAGCAGGTTCAGGGAGACTTCGCCAAACAAATGATTGTTCCAGGCCAGCCAGGCATAACCGAACGTATTGTACATGCCAAACAGATACGTAGTAATATTACCTTTTGCCGCCAGCACAACACATAAAACACCGGTTATGAATACCGAGAAGCCAAACAGATTATCGTTCCAAATGATTGTCAAAACCAAAGCCAATGCAGAAAATGCCAATAACCATACTGCCTCATATAACTTCCATCCCTTCGCCAGCGTTTTCATCCATTAACACCCTTTCAAAGATTTTTTCCACCTCGTCTCGGTCTCGAAGTCCGCTTAACCATCTTGTTGGAATTGACGAGTATCCATAATACAATCCGGCTAATCCACCGGCAACAGCTGCTGTTGTATCGGTATCATTGCCCAGCCGAATGGCTTCCTTTACCACACTTTCATAATCCTTATATGTAAACAGCAAATGCATCGTACTTCTCATGGTGTCAATTACATATCCTCCGCCGGAGAAATTGCCATCCCGAAGCAGTTGTTCTAATTCAAAGAGATAATCTTCCATTTCCTGGTCCTGATAATATTCTTTAAGCCCTGCAACCGCAGCCTCAAAGGCCCGGCGAATTTCCAATCCGGCTATAATCCGGCGTGCCCACAGGCAATACAGAGCACAACACATCTGATTGCAAATATGTCCATGGGTAATCAGGCACTGTTCCTGAGCTGCCTGAATAAGTTCTTCATCGTCTCCCATATTGTATAAGACAACCGGCAACACTCGCATCAAAGCCCCATTTCCCTTACCATCAGGCCTTGTAAAGCTTCCACTGCACTGTGAAACTCATAAGGGACTCCTAAAGCATCTCCTATAATCAAACCAAACAGACCACCTTTTAGCCGTTCATATCTTTCCATGGTGCCTCTCCTTTCACTGCTGGTTTGCCAGTCCTTATTCACTAATTGTTTCCCGGACTTCCATTAAGACAAACCCCAATAAGTTAAGTCCATACCATTTTACCGGAACCTCCGCAAATTTATTTTCTTTCCCCATTCCAATTCCCCAAATACGATCAAATGGACTGGCTTCCACCAAAATCTTATCTTTTGTGGACAATAGAAATTTTCCCAGTTCCGGATTCTGTGAAAACTTAGCAATATTTCCTTTCTTAACAATATTAAAGCAATTCTCTTTCCAAATGTGTTCTTCAAAGTTCTTCACTTTTCGCCCTAATGCTTTCACTGTTTTTGGATCATGAGTCTTGATAATTTGATCAAACATCTGTTGATCTTTGAATAACAATGCCTTTCCAGCCATCATATACTGTTCCGCACTGCTGTATGTCACTTGATCCACTGTAAACTCACAAGGCCACCATTGACTGAAACAAGAAGCATTTATGCTTCCATCTTTTGCCGTTGTATGTCCCCAGAACAGTAGAAACTCAAACTGCTCCCCTTTCTCATACAATTCTTTTAATTGGTATACATTATTAATCACCATCACAATCCTCCATATTTTTCCTCATTCACATGCAAGGGTATTTTCTTTTCTAAAATTCAATATAGAAGACCGGTACTTCATCCACCAGCCAAACTCCATTTTCGGACAGATAAAATACATACCCATCCCGTCTCATATCCCGCGCTGATATCCGCAGTACCATCGGCTTCCCATGTCGTCCACCGACATTTACAGCTGTCTCCCGGTCCTTTGACAAATGCACATGATTCCGACTTTGCTTTTGTAAGCCTGTCTTCATAATTACATCCACGAATCGGTCTGCCGTCCCATGATACAGATACTCTGGCGGCTCCGCCTCTTTCAACTCTACATCCACCTGAACAGAATGCCCCTGATTAGCCCGGATTTTAGTTTTATCCTCATTAAAAATATACCGCTTTTTATCGTTTGTATCCACGATTTCTTCCAACATCACCATATCGATGGGATGACCTTTGCGGCGCATGCCCGCTAAAAGTCCATCCACATCAGCCCATCCGTTGGAATCCAATGTGATTCCCGCAACTTCTGGCTGATGACGTAAAATTAAGCTTAAAAATTTCCCTGTCCTTACCAAATCTCTCATTTCCTACTCCTTATACATAAAATACTGCGATGGCCGATGCCCTTTCTCCTGAACATACCGTCCAGTCTCCTGAAGTTTAGGCGCAATCTTTCGCCGAAATGCCGGAGCCAACAACTTCCCCCCCAGAATAATCTCATAAATCTGCTGCAACTGTGTGATGGTAAACTCCTCTGGCAGCAGATTAAATACAATATCCGTATCATCAATCTTATGCCGCAACCGCATTAATCCGTCAAGCAAAATCTTCCCGTGATCAAATGCCAGTGGATTAGATTCTGTCACCTGATATTCCACTGTCTTTATCTTTCCGTTACGTATTGCTGCCTTTTCGTATGGAATTACCAATTGCTGCCCTTCTCCACAAAGAACCAGCTCACGGTCTGTCACCTCCACTTCAAACCACGCCGAATCGGCTACATAAGGAGAGGCCTGCAATTTAAACTTATCTCTGTCCAGCAGAGACAGATAAGTACTGCTGATAATCCGCATCCGTGGATCTCGGTCCGGTTCCCCGTAAGTACCAAGCGTTTCGATATATAAATCATCCAACCCGGTCTTATTCCGAAGCACCCTTCTTGCTGCCTTGGCAGGGGCCTCCCGCACCCCGATAAAACCACCGGGCAGTGACCAATGCTCCAGAAAGGGATGCTCATTTCGCTTCACCAGAAGCACCGTCAGTTTCTGGTCATCTAACTTTCGATAATTGCTGGTTTGAAGCTTGGTGTCTATACTAAAAATCACCGTATCTACCGACATGGAAAGCCGCTCAAACATAGTTGGATCGTATTTGTCCAAAAACTCCTGTTCCGTTAATCCATTAATATCCTTTTTCTGCATAGATTCCTCCTGCTTATTTTTTGATATCTTTTTTCGCTATCATTCATTCGTTATTTTCTTTTTGTTAATAACATTATATTAATATCTGTTCAATTTGTCAAGCCAAATAAAAATGAAGATGCTATTAGACTAACCTGAATTAGTTTTGTAGCATCCTCATTCAATTAATTCTCTACATAAGATCATACTCTTCATATAGCGTATGAAGGTAATCCCTATCCTCCATCCCTTTTAGATAGTCTGCTATGCGGTCATCTGCTTTCATCTTCTTAAATAGCATTGATTGCCGTTCTTCACTTTCAGCTATGGCATCTTCCCTTAGCATTTGTCCTAATAATGTCAATGATATCACCCCTTTCAAATATGTTAGATCTTCCGCTTTTAAAAATTTATTTGCAAACGCATATAATATGGCCTGGAGCTTATGCATCTCACTATGCACGATGCCGGAAGCTTCCCTTTGCTTCTGGATGATCCGGAAAGAAGATTCGATCCGTTCCTTCTGCGTCAGCGTTCCTCCCATGAGTGGGGTCAGTGATAAGGCCACTAACTCTTCCTTCGATAACCCACGGCCGACATCTGACTTAGCAAGGGATTCGGCAATGATCCTGTCTGCATTTTTGTTATTTAAGAGAACGGGGATGATCTGGTAGGTGTTGATGCCCTCTGTAAATGATGTGACCGGATTGATTACATTGCCGGAATAGACCACATACGTAACTACCTCCATATTAAACTGTACGCTGGTATAGGCTTCGTATACCCGGAATCGCTTCAGACCCGGAATCCCCTCATCCCGGCTTTGGAATTCGAAATGCGCCAGCGTAGGACCTTCCATGATGTAATTATAATCCTCAAACATCTGCTTCATCTCCAGACGGACACTCTCGGTGGGAACCGCCATCGAAATGGTGCCTTTAATGCCAAGGAATGGAAGGATCTCTTCCCCAAAATACTGCATGGCAGTTTTCATGGCCAGATCCTCATAATGCAGATACTTGCTGTTTGGTTCTGCGTGGTTAGAAGCCTCCTCGTGTGCGTTTGGTGGAAAGTTGGGACTGTCTTTTGTGCTTTTTGTGTTTTTTTTCATGTTCCTCCTATGAATGAATTCAATAGGAGCCTGTCTTTATTATATAGGAAAATGCTTCGTCGGGCAACAGAAAAATGAATTCTATAATGTTGATATTAGTGATGGATTTTAAAATTGAAATATGAATATAACTGGAAAGTAATAATTGAAAGAAAATCATTAGGATTTTGAAATATGTAGATAAATGATGTTCTGATTAACATAATAAAGAGGCTGCCTTGGATGCCCTGATTGCATTTTACCATGAACATTTGCTAATTACAACCACTTTTTAAAGCACAATGGCAGCCATAAACTGGCTGCCAAAGAATGAAAGATCAGCACCACAACATTGTGGCGCTAGATGGGTTGGACGAAGGTCAGATTATTATTTAATCATTGCTCTTCAAACTCATCCTTAGACACAGAGCACAGTGGACATAACCAGTCCTCCGGAACATTCTCCCACTTGGTTCCGGGAGCAACTCCATTATCCGGATCACCAGCCTCTTCATTATAAATATAACCACAAACAGTACATACATATTCTTTCATTACGAATTCCTCCTTCACGAATAATAGTAATTATTACTATAATAGGATAGCATCTTTTTCCAACATTGTCAATCACTATATGGAAAGATTTCTCTCTGTTATTATCTGTATTATTGTTCAAAATATTACTACTATTTTGAGGAGGAGAATACCATGGATCATAATCAGATACAGACAAATGCACAGGCACTGCCAATGAAAGCACTGGATGATATCCCGACACCAAAAGCGGATGCCAAAGAAATCGTTGCCTTGGTGAAAGCCAGCGGCAAAGTAAGCGGTTATAAGCTGTCCGACGGAAATGTCGTGGATAAGCAGGAAGGTGTGGCTCTGGCCCGGCAAGGTGATATTAAAGGAGTCGGCATCTCCAACCGAAACGGCAGCGAGTACCTGAAATCCCTGCCTGACAATAAGGAGGATAACAATCTGGGAAACCTGCCTTCGATTACCGGCTAGCCGATTAATACAGCCCTTCTGGTCAGCATCACTGCACACCAGAAGGGCTGTTATCCGCTGTCAAAAATCCATCCGCATCCGCAGATTCTCATAAGCCCCAATCAAATTAGCCTCATTAAAGAACTTACAAGTTACCACTTCCGCCTTCGGAAAATACATCGGATTCAGATCATAAAAATAATCCAGATTCCTGCGGATATATTCCAAAAGCAATGGCTGCCGGCTAATCCCGCCGCCAATCGCCACCCGCTCAGGATCAAAAATCACCTGCAGATTAAAAATCATCCGGGCCAGATTTCTGGTAAACTGATCCAGCACCATCAGCACCTTCTCATCCCCTTCCCCGGCCCACCGGAAGACGTCATGCCCGGTTAGTTTCTTCGGATCCAGCTTTTTGACATTAGCGACCATTCCGATTAAGCGGGGATTCCCATTGACACCGGCCCAATTGCATGCGCCCTGGTCGACATTCTCCGAAAGAGTAATAAAACTAAACTCACCGGCAGAAAAATGCTTGCCCATGTGCACCTGGCCATCCTTGACCAACGCCCCGCCGATTCCGGTCCCCAGAATCAGAACGATTCCATCCTGGCAATCTGCCAATGCTCCCTGCTTGGATTCAGCAAGAGCCGCCGATTTCGCATCATTCATCACGGCGATCGGAACCGGACAAGTCTTTTGCAGCTCTGCTGCCAACGGAAAATTCTCGATAAATTTTAATGCTCCCCCAGTGATACACACACCGTTATCACTGTCAATAATCCCCGGCACCGACAACGCAATACCTTCGATCTTTTCCGCAAACTGTCGGTACAAGTCCGTCAAAGCCGCCAGATACGCCGGGATTCCATCATAAGGAGTCGGTACCTGCCCATGCTCGCTGATTGTTCGCGTGTCGTCAATCAGCGCATATTTAATCGCACTTCCTCCTACGTCAATACACAAGCATTCTTTTGCCATATGAATCAAGTCCTTTCTTTTATCGATCCTCCAACCGCTTATACAGATCGATTATCTCTTCGGCCATTACTTTAAAAATCTCTGCACTCATCATCTGATCTTCCGCATGGGTCAGAATCAGTCCCATGAAAACAGTTTCCCCTGCCGCTTCCTTCTGAATCAGATCAGTATGGGGCAGGTGCCCCTGCTTCATCATTTCATCACCTTGCCTGATCAGCACCTCCGCCTCATCATACGCTCCTGCTTTAGCCTTTTGAATAGCCTCAATATAGCTTGATTTCGCACCGCCGGCAGCGGTAATCAATTGAAAACAAATTAATTCCAGTCCTTCCATATGCCTCTACCTTTCTTATTGTCCACTGGCTTCCTGTTCCTGCTTTGCATACATCTTATCAATCACCCGGATAAACGGCAGGTATACAAAAAACGACAGTACCAGGATAACTATCTGTAACAGCGCAGATCGCATGCCACCGATCAGGAATCCCGAAATAATCGGCGGACAGGTCCATGGTACAATTACGCCGGCATACATAGGACAGATTCCGGTGTAAATGGCGATGTACTGGATGACACCGGAAAGTGTCGGCATCAGCATAAATGGAACTGCCATAATCGGGTTCAATACCACCGGTGTACCAAAGAGTACCGGTTCGTTAATATTGAAACAAGCCGGGCCAATACCCAGTTTGCCGATCTGGCGGCACTGCGTTGATTTGGCAAAAAAGGTCAGATATACCACCAGACCGATGGTCAGGCCTGCGCCTGTTACAGTCATATACTGGTCAAAAAACTGCTGGGTAACGATATGGCCGCCGTTGGCCAGATTAAGCTCCAGCCCAGCATCCAGAATCGCCTGGTTGGCCGCCGAATTAGCCGTCAGGAGCGGACCCATGATACCGCCCACCAGTGTGGAACCATGTACCCCAAAGAACCATAAAAAGGGAACCATAAAGCCCATTCCGATGACACCGCCAAAAGAGTCGGTAAGGCCCTGCAGCGGAATCTGAATTGTGTTGTAAATCCATTCAATCGGCGTTGTCTGAAATAAATTTTTACTGATTGCATAAATAATGGAAGCACCAACGATGATCGCCGTACCCGGAATCAAGGCCACAAATGAAGTTGCAACACCTTCCGGTACGCCTGCCGGCATTTTAATCGTAATGTCCTTTCTCATAAATATACTATAAATCCAGCCAGCCAGCAAGCCAATTATAATCGCTCCGATCATTCCCTGCCCACCGGTCCAGGTTTTTAAAATGACACCGGCACTGGATCCGTCCTGGGCCGTAAGCTGGGATGGCTGGAGCAGCAGGTATGTACACAGCGAAATCACCCCCGCCGGCATGCCGTTGTAGCCTTCTTTTTTTACATAAGTATATGCAATACCCACCGAAGCAATCAATGCCATCACATTAAAGGTACTCTCAAATGCCTGATTCAACACCGGGGTTACGCCAATCCCTTTTAACCAGTCCGCAATGGGAGTGTAAGGAAAGTTGGCCAGTAACAAGCAGACAGAACCGATAATCATCATCGGCATGGAGTATAAAAGTCCGTCTTTCAAACCTTGAATTGCCTTTGTATTAATAAACGTCATCATTTTCGGAATTACGTTATCATTAAAAAATTCTTTCATGTCGGTTTTTCCTCCTGAATTCCTATTTACCGGCCAATTTTTTCGCAAACTGCAATACACTTACGCCATTACACATACCATAGTCCATCATCGGGATCACATCCACCGGAACCTGTCTGGCACCACATATCGGCACCGCTTTACTTTTTAAATACCCTACCTGGGGACCTAAAAGGGCACAATCAACTCCCTCCAGACGGTCTTCCATCTCATTCACCGGAAACGCTGCAATATCTGCTTCCAGTCCCTCCTTCGCTGCTGCCTCTCTCATCTTTGTCACAAGCAGGCTGGTTGACATTCCCTGGTTACAGAACAAACGAATCACTAACATTTGATTACCTCCATTCATTAAACGTATTTTCCCGCTTACTGCCTTGGCAGCCGGGCTGTTGTGTTGCAACTGTTTTCATCTTAACACCGCTGCCGATAAAACTCCATCACAGAAAAAACCACATTCAATCTGGTAACTATCGGATTAAATGTAGTTCTCTTATTGCTGCAATAATTTCATCAGCATTTCATATTCAGGTTGTTTGATAAATGCCTGCACCGCCTTCCGGCTTAAAGCAAAGCGGGCTGTCGCCTCATAGAAC
>Ga0154002_1000619_pt1 | contig 10718 bp, 11 predicted proteins | sample TSNY086MetaG_FD_102276 | JGI IMG/M metagenome (GOLD analysis project Ga0154002, IMG submission 102276) | Attine ant fungus gardens microbial communities from New York, USA - TSNY086 MetaG | ecosystem: Host-associated > Fungi > Mycelium > Unclassified | place: USA: New York, Robert Cushman Murphy... | reverse complement strand
GCGTCTGATGCATCTGGGACTGAAGGTCCACGTGGTTGGAGATGTAACCTCGCCCCACGCAAAGGCGGGGGATGTACTGTTGATCGGTTCTGGGTCAGGTGAAACGAAAAGTTTGATTGCCGCTGCCCAAAAGGCGCGTGAGTGCGGGATGCGGATTGCATTGAATACCTTCAGTGAGAATTCCACTTTATCCCGATTGGCTGATGTTAATCTGGTGCTTCCCGGCACATCGCAGAAAGCACAGAACGTGTCCGGCGGGGCAGCGGCAATCCATACGATCCATACCTTCCAGCCAATGGGTTCTGCCTATGAACAATTAAGTTTTCTTGTGTATGATACGGTGATTATATTGCTGATGGAGAAGCTGGGCTTAAGCAGTGATGAGATGTTTGAACGCCATGCAAATATAGAATAGGGGAAGAAGAAAAGGAGAGATATATATGGTGCCAATTATAATTTGTGGTCACGGAAATCTGGCGGAGGGTATGCTTGCTGCTTCTGAAATGGTTTTTGGAAGGATGGATCAGATAACAGCTGTAAAATTCCTGCCGGAAGAAGGCGTTTTGGATCTGATTAAAAAATATGAAGAGGCAGCAGCCGGTTTTGGTGATAAGGAGGAGGTATTGATTTTGGTTGATATATTTGGCGGCTCTCCTTACAATGCGGCAGCCAGGTATGCGGTTACGCATCCAGGAACAGAGGTTGCAACAGGTGTCAGTCTTCCGATGTTGATTGAGGCATTGGGTTTACGTAATTCTGGAACGGTCCGGGAGATTGTAGACAGTATTAGGGAATCTTACTCCGATTATTATCATACCTATAGTGAAATAATTGCGCGTCGGGCAGATGAGGAGGAGCTTTAGGGATGAATAAGGCAATTTCACCATCACTGATTTGCATGGATCTATGTAATCTGGCGAATGGAGTTAAAGAGCTGGAAGCAGCCGGCTGCGAAATGCTTCATATTGATTTGCTGGACGGTTATTTCAGCCCCAGTATGCCAATTGGGCTGGAAGTAATCAGGCAGCTTAGAGCAGCAACAAATCTCTATTTCGATGCGCATGTAATGGCAAAAGAAAATACCTTCTTTATGGAGCAGCTTGCTGACATCGGAATGGGACGGATGTGTTTTCAGATCGAGACAGAGGTACATATCAGCAAGAAATTAAGCTGGCTTAGATCACTGGGAATAGAAGCCGGTGTGGCATTGGCTCCGGCAACGCCGATAGTTGGCCTGGAGTATATCCTGGAACAGTGTGACTTTATCACGCTGATGATGATTAATCCAGGTTTTGCCTCAGATCATTCTGAAGGTGTTCAGGAGGGCTGTAAAAGAAAAATCGCAGATTTACGGAAAATGATTGAGAAACAAGGACTTAATACTACGATTACGATTGACGGAAGGACTTATCTGGAGGTTATCCCGGAGTATGTTTCGCTGGGGGCAACAACGTTTGTTGCCGGTACTTCCAGTTTGTTTCTAAATAACCGGCTTTCGCTGGCGGCGAACTTTGAAAGTTTAAATGAGGTTATTAAAACTGAATTGAGCAGGGAGGACAGGAGATGAATATAAGACTGTCACAGGCAAAAGAATTAGCAGTGCAAGAATGTGCACAGGCAATGTCCCGGATTGATGATGAGGCGGGAGAACTGCTGATTGAAGCGGTTTTAAACGCAGATAAGGTGTTTTTTGTTGGTGTCGGCAGAGTTTTGCTGTCATTGCAGGCTATTTGTAAGAGGCTTGCTCATTTGGGAATTGATGCCCACTACGTGGGTGAAATAACCGAACCCGCCATTACTTCCAAAGACCTGCTGATCGTGGGCTCAGGAAGTGGTGAAACACTGTTTCCCGCAGCTATTACTAAAAAGGCAAAAGATATTGGGGCGAAGGTTGCCTGGATCGGTTCTAATGATGAGAGTACGATTGCGCGGTTAGCTGATTATGTGATACGGATACCGGTGCAGACGAAGCTAAATAAAGAAGATGAGATGAAATCAGAACAGCCGATGACCAGTTTGTTTGAACAGAGCTTATTGTTGTTTGGTGACTCGATAGCAAAGGTGATTATTGAAAAAAAACAGTTGGATATGCATAGTCTTTGGCGGTATCATGCCAATTTGGAATAGCAGGTTGTCTGGGTTATCTGATAGGGTGAAAAATTTCTGTAAAAAATATAGAATTGGCAAAAGTGGGTACCGGAAGAGTCTTGTGGTTCTATTCTCTTTGTGATATAGTATTCATAACGACGAGGAGGATTTCCGGTATGAACAATAAAAGTAAATTTGTATTATTAGCAGAGACAGGCTCTGATTTACCGCGGGATATTGCAGAACGCTACGGCATTTATATTGTACCGATGCATGTATCGCTGGGGGATGAGACACTGGATGACGGATCATTTCCGGTTGAGGAGATCTGTAATTACTATGCCCGGACGAAGCAGCTGCCGAAGACAAGCGGGTGCTCGCCGGAAGATTTTAATGTGATATTTGACCAGATCCATGAAACCTGGCCCGATAAGCATATTGTGTATTTAGCGTACTCGGCAGTTACCACCTGTTCTTACCAAAGCGGCATTATCGCTTCTGAGGGTCGGGGGTACGTGACCGCGATTGACACGAAACAGGTATCAGCCGGACAGACAGCGGTTATCTATGAGACAGCAAGGCTTTTGGAAGAGCAGCCGGACATAACTCTGGACGAGCTGATAAAAGCGGTAGAAGTGATTCGCGAACGAACGAAGATGTGCTTTTTGCCGGATCAGCTGGAATACCTGAAAGCTGGTGGCAGAGTGAGCAATGCCGTGGCAATGGGCGGAAAGCTGCTTGGTATTCATCCTTCCATAGAGATCGAGAATGGCTATCTGCTGGCAAAGAAAAAGTACCGGGGCAGAATGGAGCGGGTAGGAATCAAGCTGGTTGAAGATTTTACTGAAAAATATCAGCTAAAGAAAGATCATGTCTGGCTGTTGTGGGCGATTGGATTGTCAGACGAGACTCGAAAAACCATTGAGCAGGCAGTGAGGGATTATGGATATCAAAAGGTTACCTGGGTCAAGACCGGCTGTGTTATCACCACACACGGGGGGCCGGGGGCGTTTGGCCTGGTTGGGATGGGGGATTAAACCAAGTCAATATACTTGATAAACCCAAAGTACATTAAAAAAGGGCTGTCGCACTTACGATTTTTTAATCGTTAGTGCGACAGCCCCTTTGGCTGGGTTTACCAATGTCCAGCGAGTATATCCTTCCGGTGCTGGACGGTGGTGCAATTCCTGCTGTATATTTCCTCGGATTTTCGGACAATTCCTATTGTAATTCCCCTATTTATATCGTATAATAGTGGTGTATTCAAATAAGCCAGATACAAGAGGATAGAAGGTCATTAAGTTAAGCAAAACTTCTGATTTCACTTTATCATATGTTAGAGAATTTGGACAGCTTTTATTAAGTTAGGCATAAGATGTATGCTCATCTCAAAATATACCTGCTCAAAAAGTATAGATTTGCTTTATCTCTTCAGGAGGAACTCTTCCTCTGGCAGATTCGTAACAACGCACATATAGCCACCATCATCGGTTTAAAAGCGGACGTTACGAAATGCAACCCCACACTAAGGATTTGCTTCATCCAGATAATCAATACCGGTGCCTCGTGGAAGAATTATATAAACCTCAGGATGTGCCAAGAGGGTCTTTTTGTGCATCTTCTGACGTTGTTGGTTGAAAGCCGAGGCGGCTGGAGCGTTCAAGGTATGACAAAAGCAATCCATCACTTCGTTGGGAAGCGATTTGCTTTGAATCTCAATCATAAAGTGACAAGCATCCGAAAAAAAGAAATAAAACAAGCGGTATCCCACTGGCAGAACACCGCTTAAAATGCTTAACTATCATGACATTGAAGGAGGGTATTCAATGAAAAAATCAGTTCTAACTATGTTATCGTTAACAATGGTCTTAAGTCTTTCAGCCTGTGGCAGCAGAAGCAACGACAGCACTACCACTGGAGATACCAGCGACGCTATAGCGGCGGAGGTTCTTGTTGGCCAGGCAAAAGGTTTTGGCGGTCTTGTAACGGTAAATGTCACAAAGGAAGGAGACACTGTCGTTTCTGTCGAAGTAGATGCTCCGGATGAGACTGACGGCATCGGTACTATGGCTGTTGAGCAGCTGCCTGCCCAAATCGTAGAAGCCAACGGAGTGGATGGTGTAGATGCTGTGTCTGGTGCTACTGTCACCAGTGAGGCTATTATGGCTGCATTTAACAACGCCATCAATGGTGTAGCCATTGAAGAAGAGACAAGTGAAGAAACAGAGGTAGTATCTGAGTTCACGGTTCCTGTTTTTAGTGACGAACCTGTCGGTGAAGTTGGCGCAGGTCTTCGAATCGGTCAGATGGAGTATGCTGCTCATGGTGATAAAAGCTTTGCTGTAACCACTGTCGTATTGAATGGTGATACCGTTGTCGCTGTTTATATTGATGAGTATCAATTTATGAATGCGAGTACAACCGTTGCCGTTCCTAACAGCGATCAAGGTTTTCTGGAAAAATATGCGGATCCTGAAAGAGTTTTAGGTTCTAAACGCCTCAATAGTGATACTTATAGTGCCAATATGGCTGAACGCGGCGGTTCCACCATGGCCTTAACAGCTAACTTTGGTGCCATTGAAGAATATGTGACTGGAAAGACGATTGCCGAACTGGAAGATTTGGTTTACAACAATACGGCTGAAGAGGTTGTGGACGCTGTATCTTCAGCTACTTTAGTAGATACCAGTGGATATGTCAAATCAGTTATCGAAGCTGCCCGTGTTGCGGCTGCTAATGATGGGCTTGAGTATTCAGGCGATGTTGCATCCTTGAAGTTTGGCCGTACAGAGTTGGCTGCTCATGGCAAAAACTGCTTCCTGATTGCCAGTGCACTGGTAGATGGTGATACCATCGTTCTTTCTTACCTGGATGAATACCAACTTATGAGCGGAGCAGTCGTGGGTGTACCTAACAGCGACGGAGGCTTTGGTGAGAATTTCATTGCTGGTACTGCATTGATTTCTAAGCGTTATAATACTACTACTTACAGTGCTCTCATGGCTGAGCGTGGCGGTGCTACCATCGCTTTGGACGTCAATTATGACAGTATCCAAAACTATGCCAATGGAAAAACGATCTCCGAAGTTCTTGAAGTTGCACAAGGGGATGCTGAGGCTGCAATAGATGCCATATCCAGTGCCACTTTGGTTGATACTAGCAATTATTTAGGCGGCATTGTTGCTGCTGCTGAAGTTGCTGATTGAGTTTAGTCTAATTTGGCAAGAAGTCCCCCACCTCTTAGGTGGTGGGATGAATTGCAATAACAAGCCAGGCGTCAGCGGTGGGCATATATCCCCCGCTGACAAGAGGCCAAGCCAGTCTGTCCTCATAGGACGGAGGATGGAGCCGTAGTGCTCCATGTCATCACGGGCATCCGTCTAATACTCATATCATCCAGATGGGTACGATCAGTGTTGCCTTATCAATAGCGGACAGTTCTTCTTTCATGCAGAGGATCGCACCCATGCCCCGCGGCATGCTTCCGGCATCAAGTACCTTGAATGCGCTTGCCAGCTCTGTACCCGGAGACGCTGATTTCTTGATCTCGAAGGGGTGCAGTTCGCCGTCGCTTTCAATAATCATGTCGACTTCCTTACTGTCCTTATCCCGGTAATAGTGCATTAGGCATTCTTTCCCGGCATTTGTGTAACTCTTCATGGTCTCCGCTACCGTATAGTTCTCCAGGATTGCCCCGTTCATTGCCCCGTTCATGAGGATATCCGGGCTGGAGTATTTTGTGAGGTACGCCACCAGCCCTGTGTCAAAGAAATACATTTTAGGTGTCTTGATCGTTCGTTTGAGTAGATTGTTGGAGTATGGACGCAGGAAGAAAATGACGCCGGATTTCTCCATCAGCTTCAGCCATCGCCTGGCGGTGTCATCCGTCACCCCGACATCCATAGCAATGTCATGAGTGTTCAGCATCTGCCCGGCCCTGCAGGCGGCAGCACGGACAAAATCAGCAAACAGCAACGTATCGATGCGATCCACCATATCCCCGATATCGCGTTGGATGTAGGATTGCAGGTAGCTGGAATAAAATGTGTCGCGGTTTGGGAATTTACCGCTAACGCTTCCCGGCATGGATCCGCGCCAGATGCGCTCATACATCCCCTTTGTATCGGTTCTGTGACCTTTCAAAGCACGTTCCCTTAGCTTCTCAATACCGATTTCAAAAGGCATGTTCTCACCGCTTCCGTAGATTTCATGCTGCGACAAGGATGACATCTGCAAAATGGCGGTGCGCCCCGCCAGCGATTCCTGCGCCAGCTCCATCAACCGGAACGCCTGAGAGCCGGTCATCCAGAAGGAGCCGGGCACCGCACCCCTGTCAACGGCGATTTTGATATAGGAAAAGAGCTGCGGTGCGTATTGGACTTCATCGATGAGCACCGGCGCCGGATAGAGCGATAGAAACAGCTCGGGATCTGTCTGCGCTGTTCTTCTTGCTTCCAGATCATCCAGCGTGACATAGACCCTGTTTTCTTCTGTGATATGGCGGAGCATTGTTGTTTTTCCCACCTGTCGGGGCCCAGTTACCAGAATGGCTGCATAAGACCGGGATGCTTCCAGTATGACCTTTTCAATATCTCTTTGAATGTAATCCATTATATAACCTCCAATCCAACGACTAAAATAAGATACAATCGTATTATAGCCGATGCCCTCCTGAAAGTCAACCATCACCATAGTTCTGAATCATTCCTGGCTTAGAGTCTTCCTAAGTATAATCTGCTGCTTTCCTGTCAGCATCATATCAAAAAGATGCTCTGCCCCTCCAAATGCCGTAAAAACAGCGGGGTTCACGGCATTTTCTTTTGCCGTTTTTTCGTCTGCAGCGTCTAGTCCAGCTATGACAAGTTCACGAACCCGTTTATTGAGAAGTCTGTTCTGCCAATGCCTGGCTGATTCATATATTGTGGGGATGAGAGGATTGCGAGGACTTCATTCTTGAGAGAACAAGTAGTGTTGGAGGCGGCGGCAAGGCAGGTTTGTGCGGAGAGTTCCAAGCCGCCGTTGATCTTTCAGATTCCACCAGAAGAAGGACGGCTGCGGTTGGAGCAGGCACAAAGTTCGCCGGTGTTTATGTATCCGGCGGCGGCTAAGGAGACTTGGGTAGATACTGGGGTGTATGGTACGATTAAGGTATTTATCGTCTGTCCTGAAAAGATCATGGAACAGCCTGGTGTTATTTTTTATATTCATGGAGCCGGCTGGGTATTCGGGAGTTTTCATACGCACGAGAAACTGGTGCGGGAATTGGCATATCGGACAGATTCGATTGTGGTATTTCCGGAGTATAGCAGGTCGCCGGAGGCCAGGTATCCGACAGCAATCGAACAGTGTTATTCTATCTTGACACAATTGGTTACGCTGCTGGCGGAAATGGGAGCGGTCGGGGACCTGACGAAGCTGACGGTGGCCGGCGATAGTGTCGGGGGAAATATGGCGACGGTGATGACGTTGATGGCGAAGGAACGGAAGGGGCCGGAGATACATAAGCAGCTGATGTTTTATCCGGTTACTAATGCCAGTTTTAATACGGAATCTTATTTGCGGTTTGCTTATGGGTATTATCTTTATCGGGAGGGGATGATGTGGTTCTGGAATCAATATACCACATCGGAAAGTGACCGTAATGAAATAACAGCCTCGCCGCTGCAGGCCAGTCTTGAACAACTGGCAGGACTTCCGCAGGCGATGATTTTAAATGGGGAGGCTGATGTTTTACGGAGTGAAGGGGAAGCATATGCCAATAGGCTTCGCCTGGCTGGAGTGGATGTTACGCAGGCCCGTTTCCAGGGCATCATTCACGATTTTGTGATGCTGAATGCTCTGAACCTGACGAATGGCTGCCGAGCCGCTATGGACTCAGCTGTTTCATGGATCAATCGGAAAAATCGGGGGTTATAATGTTTGCCGGTATTCGGCAGTGGTCATGATGCTGGTGTGAATGGGGGAAAAGCTTTTGATGACAGCGGTTGTCATTTCTTCGAAATCGGCGCTTTGACCGGCGACAGCATCTTTGAGGTAGATGATGGGGATGCCGGTGTCAATGAGTCCCATTACAGTAGATAATACACAGCACTGGGCGACGACACCGGTGATGATGATCCGGTCAATGCAATTAAAATTAAGCATTGTCTGTAATGCCGGAATGCCCAGTGCTGAATATGTGGATTTATTATATACTCTGGAAAGCGTGGCGTATGGTTTGAGCACCTCTGTCAGTTCGCTAAGTTCGGCGGCATTATTGATATCGGTATATTTTTGATTGTAATTTTTCCAGGTACCGACCGGATGGGTGGGGGCGACATAACGAGTGAATGCCACCAGATCCGGTGGAGTATCGGCGGTTAAAAGGGTTATAATGTTATCCTGCACCTGGTTAAATGCGGGGCAACACCATGGTTGTCCATCTTCATATACTTTCTGCATATCAATAATTAAAAGCAAGTCCCTCAAAGTAACAAACTCCTTTCGTTAATGGGTATTCATTGTAATATTACCGTTCCCGGGACAGATTATGCGGGGCAGGGTGATAAATCAGACTAATATCAACTTTTTATTTTGTTTTGTGACAAAATAATTGAAGTTTCAGACAAACTGCCTTATAATGACGAATAGTATATTTCTGCAGTGACACACTCCCACCACTTAGCCAGACGGCTTGAAGTGGGGGCTTCTCGCTCAATGCGCCTAACGGCGCAAGTATCAACGAGCTAACCCTGGTTGCCCTACGGTTCTTTTTCCATTTCAGGCAGCCAGATAGATCCGTCTGGCTTCCTCACGGATGTTTACTGCTGCATTGCAGTCGCGATCCATTTCATTTCCACATTCACAATGATAGGTTTGCTCTGATAATGGCAATGATTCTTTCATCCGCCCACATTGATTTATTTGTATTATCTTTTGAGTTCACAAATATTTAAGAGGTATGGATGTAAAGCTGGGACAGGAATGAAAGTGTTCGGAATTAGTTCAACAAATTTAATGAAATTCGAGGCCAGATACCCATCTCTAAATGAACAAATCAGAATCGCAAACTTCTTAAAACAACTTGATGACGCTGTCGCCTTTCATCGCCAAAAGGTAGATTTATTACAGAAATTAAAATGTGCATATTTACAAAAAATGGTTTTATGAGAAAAAAGCATAAAAATCACTGACACTTCACAACTGCTCGTGACAACAGACAACATAATACGTACCGCATGACTTTGAATTTCAAGGAATGAACCAGTAGACTTTCCGGCTCTCTCATTGTTAGTTTAGTTGAAAATTTATAAGACCGATTGGCCTTTGAAATTTTGGAATAATTAAAGACTGTGCCTTGGCACATTTTGGTGTGGTCGGGCTTCGAAAGAAATGTCCTAAAATATCTAAATATTCAGCCGGGGAAACCCGGCTGTTTCGCAGATCACATTTTAAGCTGATATAAATTCAACATTTCTTCCAAAAATCCAGGTTCTGACTCCAGGCGGGGCAATTCTGCAGATCTGCCATCTGCAGTCATGGCTTTAACCAACGAAAGCAATTGTGCTAAGCCCTCTTCTCGCCCCTGCTTACGTTCGTCATTCAACAACTCTCCAAACAGCATATAACGTTCCTCCATTCTCCGATTTCTCTTTAAATAACGGATCCTTCCATGCAGCCCTTGCAGCAACTCATCCTCAGGAACTTCCGACACATACTCTGAATTCTCTACAAATTGGAGAAACCTGGCCAGTTCTTCGGAAATATCCTGTTGATTTTGACCTTTGGTATTCAAAAATACGCGGCAGGTTCCATCTCCCAGGGTTTCTCCATTTTCCAAGCATCGATACTCATAAGTGTATCGGCAAAGCCCTTTTTTAAATGGATCAAAAGTACATATAAAAATAACAAAACTCCGCGGCAGTTGATTGAAATCCATCCCTGGCTCCAGAACCGCTGCGTCCATCTGACTTTGATAATAACGACTGCGTTTGGGCAGGTTCCCCTCGTTTTTCACTTGCATCTCTACATTAAACAGGCTTCCTGCCTCATCATTTGCGTATACATCCAAACGTACACCATGATAGTCCGAATTTACAAAAACGGTATTCTCCGTATGTACTCTTACTGACTTGATCGGAATCTCCAGAATCCGTTCCAGAACTCTTCGGCAGAGTTCCTCATCCTCCATAGTCGCTGCAAATAAAAACGCATCACAAAATTCTAGTTCTGCATATGTCTTTTTGTTTCTCAATTATTACCTCTTTCTGGATATTAGCCAGAAAGTTTTTCGAATTCATTCCTACCTGCATTATAGCAGATATATGGTGGCATTTTCAATCATAATAGTAATCATAATTGTACTTTTTTCATTTTCCATTTGACAAGAATCATTATACTCTTATGTACTTGAGTTTTCATTCAGTGGTTAAAATGTGCATACATACAAAAATGTTCTTATGAAAAAAGGCATGAATATGCCTTTTCTCATTGTTCCTTCACTGCAACGTACTATCAACATAATCCCGACAAATGTCGGATCAACTTATCATTATCTTGTTTTTCCAGTTCCTGAATAAGTAAATACGTTTTCTGCGTTGTAGTCATGTTAGAATGTCCCAACCGTTTCGCTATACTTGCCACAGATAATC
>Ga0154002_1000617_pt1 | contig 10738 bp, 16 predicted proteins | sample TSNY086MetaG_FD_102276 | JGI IMG/M metagenome (GOLD analysis project Ga0154002, IMG submission 102276) | Attine ant fungus gardens microbial communities from New York, USA - TSNY086 MetaG | ecosystem: Host-associated > Fungi > Mycelium > Unclassified | place: USA: New York, Robert Cushman Murphy... | reverse complement strand
TGGTTACATATCAGGATGTCACAAGGTCATGTCACATGAATGATGTCACATAATAAGTGTGGGAAAGTAGTGCACAGACCATATAGTAGTTGTATAAGTAGTGTACAGAATTAAATAGGAACTTTATTGAGTTCTTCTTGTCAACTTGGACTTAGAGTGTGATTAAGTTGTCTCAGGCTAAGTTGCTACACTAGAACTCAATTCTACATCTAGAGCACCATCCACCTTGGACCTTGCTTATCTTAACTCTTATAATCTTTTTGATCCTTGACTGGTGGTCATTACAATCACTAGTCACTTCCATATATAGCTAGGTCCTTGGCTTAAGGGGACTTGTTAATCAGTTAGAGATTGATGGTAGAAGTGCAGTACTAAGCTTGGGTATTGGTACTGAGACCTGACCTTGCAATTGAGCAGTGTTTAGTAAATACTTGTACTGTTCTTAGTATAAACCTTATGCTGGGGTCCATTGTAACTTGTACATACAGAGGATTGATAGTTACTCTCTAGGAGGCTATCTAGATTAGGGATCCCATCTGTTGGGTGATAGATTAACCCTAGTATTAAGGCAGTAGCTAGTAGGGCAGTAGGACTCTGGCTGGGTGAAGATCTTGCACTCCAGCAGACGTAGTGTAGCTAATAAGATCAATCATTCACTCTGTACCATTAAGGCATCAACACAATGTCTTAGTCCCAATACAATTCTCTCATGAGCAGTCTGCTCAACCAAAATTGTGCTCTTGCTAAACTAAGAACAGAACTAGAAGAAAGAAGAAAGAGAATGTATCAATGTTATAAGAGGTTTGGGTACCTGGCCCATAACTATAGAAATAAAAAGGAGGAGGTGAAGGGAAAACCAATCTTCCAAAATAAATTTGAAGTGATAGTGGGTAGAGTGATACAATGTGGAGTAAGGAAAGAAGTAAAAGTGAGGAGGTAAGAGATGGTAAAGGAAGTAAAATGTTTCAGATGTTGGAGAATAGGACATTACAAATGGAAGTGTCCAAATATTGAAGTAGAAAAGAGAAGATGAGAGGAGATAACAGTATATGTGACAATGCCATAAAAGGCACAGCAAGAGGAAAGGCCAGTGTACTCCTCATAGAGAAAAGTATAGGAGTATGGCAGCATATGGGGTACACCCCTAAGAAGTACAGCAATAGAAGAAAAGGGGTAGAAGACCAGATGGGAAGTGGTCACATATATGGAGTGTAGTGGGTGTGACTACAAGAGTACCAAAACAGAAGTTAACTAAGGACAAGGATTTATCTCTGGGAAGTGGCTAAAAAATGTATGGTATAAGAGCTGTTTAGAAGCATAGAAGTAGAGAAATAATGGAGAAGGGAGTAGAGTTGAATGTACAGAATATGGAAGAAAGGATATGGTTATAGAAGAGAAAATATGCCAAGAAAAACAGAAAAAGATTTTATGTTCTGAGTATAGAACTAAAAAGAAAAAACTATGGTGGAACTGGGGAGTAGTGGTGTGGCCCATAGAGGCAAAAGCACAATAAGACAGTGTGTGGACAGAAGCTCTGAAAAGTGCAGCAAAAGAGAGGAATAAACAAAAGGAAGTAAGGAGGACCTTCAAAATACTAAGGGAGGTGTAATTGAATATTGGAATAGAAAAGATGGACACACATGAAGGCGTAATGGTTAAAGCACTCTTGGATAGTAGTACCACAGGAATGTTTATGGATAGAAAAATGGCAGCAAGACATGGTTTTAAGCTGTAAAGACTAGAAAGGCCAGTAGTAGTTAGAAATTTAGATGGAATGAACAACAGTGCAGGTGCAATTACATATCAAGTAGGAGTGAATGTGTACTACAAGAATCATGTAGAGAGAATGAGAATAGATATATACAATTTAGGAAGGACAGAGGTGATATTAGGAATACTATGGTTGTAGGTGCACAATCCAGAAATAAACTAGGAGACAGAGAAGGTTAAAATGATGAGGTGCCCACCATTGTGTAGAAGAAATACAAAGAAGAAAGAAGATAGAAAGGCAGAGAAGAGGAGGAGAATAGCCACCATAGAAGAGGAGAAAATTGTAAGATAGGCAGTAGATGATAAGAAAGACTGGGGAAGAGAAGAGGAAGTTGAAACAGACTATAGGAAAATCAAGGAGATAGTTCCTAAAAGATTTTTAAAGTGAAAAAAGGTATTTGGGAAGGTAGAATCAGAAAGAATACCAACCAGAAGAATTTAGGATTATACTATAGATCTCAAGGAAATGTTCAAACCATGAAAGGGAAAAATTTACCCTCTATCCAAAAACAAGAGAGAAGAGATCTAGAATTTTGTGGATGACCAATTAAGAAAGGGGTATATCAGACTATCTAAATCCCCTCAGACATTGCTGGTGTTCTTTGTAAGCAAGAAAGATGGAAGCAAAAGGATAGTTATAGACTACTGCAGTTTAAACAAACAAACCATAAAGAATAACTATCCATTATCATTAATAACAGACTTAATCAACAACATGGGAAGTAAAAAAGTATTTACAAAGATAGATCTGCAATGGGAGTTCAATAATGTAAGAATCAAAAAAGAAGATAAGTGAAAGAAAGTGTTTACAATACATGTGGGCTTCTTCAAACCAACAGTAATGTTGTTTGGAATAACAAACTCACCAGCTACATTCCAGGTAATAATGAATGAAATTTTGAGGGACCTAATAAATAAAGGAAAAGTCATAGCATTTGTAGATAATGTGTTGGTAGGAACAGAGATGAAAGAAGAATACAATGAGATTGTGAAAGAAATATTGAAAAGGCTAGAAGAAAATAACTTGTATATCAAGCCAGAAAAGTGTGTATAGAAGGCAAGGAGAATTGGATTCCTAGAGATTGTCATAGGATCTAATGGAATAGAAATAGAGAAAGAGAAGGTGGATGGGGTGTTAAGTTGACCAGAGCCAAAAAATATAAAAGATGTCAGAAAGTTCTTGGGCCTTGCAAATTACTACAGGAGGTTCATTAAAGATTTTGCATGAGTAGCTAGGCCAATAAATACATTGACGAGGAAGGATGTGAAGTGGTAGTAGAGAAGTAAATAGCAAAAGGTATTTGATGAGCTTAAATAAGTCTTTACCACTAGACTAGTATTAGTAGCCCCAGATCTAGACAAAGAATTCAGTGTCATAACATAGCCAAAATGGCTAAGTTATTATTTATATTTCTTTTCTTTTCTTTTCCTTTCCATTTAATTAAATAATCAGTGGATACATGAGAGAGAATGACTTAAAGGAGATGTATAGGACTTTATAAATAGAAGTAAATATAGAATGTATATAAGTAGTGTACAGCAATCAAATGAGAACTCTATCAAGTTCTCTTTGTTAACTTGGACTAGAAGTAGTTCTAAGGCATCACAGTCTAAGTTCTTACATTCAGGGTGGAAGCAGACATTTTAAATTATGCTACTGGAGGAGTTTTATCAATGAAATGCTCCAATGAACTGTAGAGACCAGTTGCTTTTATTTCCAAGTTATTAAGTGATACAGAACAAAATTATGAAATACACAATAAGGAGATGCTAGCAGTAGTCAGATGCTTAGAGACATAGAGACACTTCCTAGAAGGGACAACTACCAAATTTGAGATCTGGACAGACCATAAAAATCTTAAATACTTCATAAAGATGCAAAAGTTAAATAGAAGACAAGCAAGATGGGCTCTATATTTGTCAAGATTCAACTTTATGCTGAAATATGTCCTAGGAAGTAGGATGGAGAAGGTAGACAGTTTGAGTAGGAGGCCAGACTGGAAAGTAGAGGTAGAGAGAGACAATGAGAATGAGATATTGGTAAAGCCTAAGTGGCTAGTAGTTAGAAAAACAAAAAAAGTAAAAATCATTGTAGAAAGAGTCGATCTACTAGAAAAAGTGAGATAGTCAAAAGTGAAAGACAATGAAGTAGTAAAAGCTGTTGAAGAAATGAAGCAGACAGGAGTAAAGATGTTGAGAGATAAAGAATGGAGAGAAGTTAATGGTATAATGTACAAAGAAGGAAAGGTATATGTACCAAAAGATAATAAGTTGAGAGCAGAGATTGTCAGGTTACATTATAATATACCAGTAGGAGGACATGAAGGACAGTAAAAGATAGTGGAGTTGGTCACTAGAAACTTTTGGTAGCCAGGAGTTACAAAAGAAGTGAAGCAGTATATGGAGGGATGCAATGCTTGCTAGTATAATAAAAACCACATAGAATAGCTAGCAGGAAAATTAATGCCAAATTCAATTCCAGAAAAACCCTGGGCTCATATTTCAGTAGATTTCATCTATAAGCTGCCACTAGTACAAGAATACAACTCAATTTTAGTAGTAGTTGATAAATTGATGAAAATGGTATATTTTATTCCTACTACAGAAAAGATATTAGTGAAAGAACTAGCTAGGTTGTTTAGAGATAATGTGTGAAAGTTACATGGGTTACCTGAGAGTATTATTTCAGACAGGGGACCTCAGTTTGCAGCAGAAATAATGTAGGAGTTGAACAGGATGATAGGGATTAAAAGTAAATTATCAATAGTGTTCTATCCTCAAACAGATGGACAAACAGAAAGTGTTAATCAGGAACTAGAGCAATACTTAAGGATGTTTATTGACCATAGGCAAGAACAGTGACCAGATTGGTTAGGAACAGCAGAGTTTGCCTACAACAATAAAACACACTCAAGTATCAAAATGTCACCTTTCAAGATAAATTACAGACAAAATCCCAGAATGGGGTTTAAGATAAGAAGAAAAGAGAAATATGAGGGAACAGAAAAATTTGTGACAAAAATGAAGGAGATTTAGGAAGAAGAAAAGGCAGTGCTAGAGAAAGTACAAAAAGAGATAAAGAAGTATGTAGATAGAAAGAGGGTAGAAGTCAATAAGTATAAAGTAGAGGACTTAGTGATACTAAGTATTAAGGATCTGAAATATCAGATGGTTGGGAGGAGGACAGAAAAGTTAACAGAGAGGTTTGTAGAGTCTTACAAGATAAAGAAAATTGTATCATCAAACACAGTAGAATTGGAGCTACTGAGTATAGTAAAAATACATCCAGTAGTTAATGTTAGTAGAATACAAAGATACATAGAGCAAGTAGAGGGGCAGAGAAAAAAGCAACCAGCTCCAGTTATAATTGAAGGGGAGAAAGAGTAGGAAGTGGAAAGGATCTTGAATAAGTGGCAGATACAAGGAAAAGATAAATACTTAGTACAATGGAAGGGGTTCACAGCAGAGTCAGACACTTGGGAAGGAAGAGAAAATCTAGAGAATGCTAAAAAAGCAATTGAAGAATGTGAGAAGAAATACTGATGAGACATGGAAGATGTAAGACAGCAAGAGAAAGAAAAAGAAACATTTAGAAGAAGAGAGCTACCAGAACAATTTATGGTGAAGAAATTATTTGGATGATCAGATAAACAGTATGATGAGGAATATTGGAGAAGACTGGAAAGAAATTGGAGATAATAGAAAGGAGGATGAGCAAGAGGAAGAAGAATCTTGGAAACAATTCAAGAGAAAGAAGAAGAAATGAGCAAAAAGGGCCAGAAATTAGGAAATGGATAGAGGAAGATAAAGACAAAATGGGCAATATAGTGGACCCTTACTATAAGCTGTAAATCCTCAGGATGAGGAATCTTAAGAAAGGGGTGGTGTCATGACTTGACAAAATGGCTAAGTTATTATTTTCTTTTCTTTTTCTCTTCTTTTCTTTTGATTTCTTATTTGGACTTACTACACAAGGAAGGAATATGGGAAAGTATCATACAACAATGTTACATGTCATGGTTATATATTAGAATGCCAGAATGTCACATCACATGATGATATCATATGATAAGTGTGGGAAAGTAGTGCATAGACCATATAGTAGTTATATAAGTAGTATATAGAATCAAATGGGAACTCTATTGAGTTCTCCTTGTCAACTTGGACTTGGAGTATGATTAGGTTATTTTAGGCTAAGTCACTACATGTTTACACAAAGTTACCAAGTAACAAAATAACTCAAAAACAAATATAAACAATGTTCTCTCTGCCCTAACCACTTAGCTACAGTAGCTTACATAGCTGGTCTCCAATCCCCAGTCTCTGGTTCCAACAATGGCATCTCTCCTTCCACCTACAGTGCTAACTCCTCTGGTTGCCCCAAAATTCCAGGCCTGCCCAAAACTCTTGTTCCCTCCAGACTTTCATGGAGAGCAGAGTTCTGGTCATGTATTCCTCAACTCCTACACCTTGTATATATGCCTGGTCCAGAGCAATTCAGCTGTAAGGAAAAAAAAGTGCTCTAGGTACTGACATTTTTCAAAGGAGGTCAGGCCATAAAGTGGTCTGTTATCAATAGGCAGTGAATGCTCTTAGTGATCACCCTAGGTGGATGTTCAAGAAGAACTCAATAGAGTTCTTTCTTGGATTAGACTACTACTTATACTATTTTACAGTGGCTGTACTACTACTAGTCCACAATCACATGTTCTTCCAGAATGTTCTATGGTCACTTGACCTTATTACATGATTTGGTTACTTAATTTCCCACACTATTTATACCTTGACCTCATTGTATGACTTGAGATTTTAGATTAAGTGTTTAAATGTATGGGAGATCGTTTCCTCCTTGGGGCTCTCATAACATAGCCCCCCCTTCAAGTTTCCTTGTCCCGAGGAATTTTTCCATCAACTCCAGTTTTTGTCCCACCTCTTTTCCCTTTCCCTTTCATACTTCCTTTTTCCCCAACCATATAGCAATTTTGCCATGAACTCCCTAGGTAATTCCCAACTAAATTCCTTTTCTTCTTCTTCTTGCTCCTGTCATCTTAGTTCTTCAACCTCTTCTCCATATATTCTCTCAAACTCTTCTACCAACTCTTTTGCATTCTCCAAGTTTTCCCTATTCTCCCAAGTATCTTCTTCTGCCGTATACCCCTTCTACCTTACCAGAAACTTTTCCTTTCCTCTAACTGTTCTTTTGTTTATGATTTTTTCTACCTCAAATTTCTCTTCTCCTTCAATAATGACCAGTTTTGGTGGTGTCTTCTTCTGCCCTTCTACCTGTGGTTTATAGAGTCGTACTCTACTTACATTAACCACAGGGTGTATTCTAATAGATTTAGGTAGTTCTAACTCTATTGCATTGCTAGAGACAATTCCCTTAACTTTGTAAGGGCCCACAAAACGCTCTGTCAATTTCTCTGATCTCCTCCCCTTCATCTGCCATTTTAAGTCTTTCGTACTTAGCAGTACTAAGTCCCCTACTCTGTATTCTTCTTCCTCCCTTTGCCTTCTGTTTGCAAACTTCTTTATTTCTTCCTGCACTTTCCCTAGCACTGCTTTTGCTTTCTCCTGGATTTTCTTCATTCTTTCTACAAATTTTCCTGCTGCTTTGTACTTTCCCTTTCTCCTCCCTTCAAACCCCATCCTTGGATCCTGACCATAGTTTGCTTTGAATGGCGATATTTTTGTTGCTATGTGGATTTTATTGTTGTACACAAATTCCGCCGTTCCTAACCAATCCAGCCACTGCTCTTGTCTGTGGTCAATAAAGACCCTCAGATACTGCTCTAACTCCTGGTTTATCCTTTCCATCTGTCCATCTGTTTGAGAGTGATAGGCTGTCAAGAGTTTCATCTGGATTCCCAACAAGTTATTCAACTCCCTCATCATTCCCACTACAAACTGCACTCCTCTATCTGATATGATGCTTTCTGGAAGTCTATGTAACTTCTATATGTGGTCTCAAAACAGCTTTGCAAGTCCTTCTGCTGATGTTTTCTCCATTGTGGCTATAAAATGTGCCATTTTGCTAAAATGGTTGTATACTACCAGGATAGCATCGTATCCCTGGGCTAATGGCAGCTTGGTGATAAAGTTTGCCAAGATGTGGCTCCATGGCTTTTCTGGGATTGCATTGGGCATCAGTTTTCCTGCTGGTGCTTCGCTTCGATTCTTGTACCTTTGATATGTGTCGCATCTATCCACATACCTCTCCACCTCCTTTGTTACTCCTGGCCACCAGTAATTCCTAGTGACCAACTCTGCTGTCTTCCATCTCCCTCCGTATCCTCCTACTGGGGTGTTGTGGTGCAATCGTATTATCTCCCCCCTGAGTTTCCCTTCTGGCACGTATATCCTCTCTTCTTTCATTACTATTCCATCCTCTATTTCCCATTCTTCATCTTTCAGTGTCTTTATTCCTACCCTCTTCAGCTCTTCTACTGCTTTTACTACTCTTTTATCCTCTTCCTGTGCCCTTTTGATTCTTTTTTTCAGGTCTCCTTTCTCTATCATTGTTTCAGCTCCCCTAATCCATTCTGGTTTTATCAGTTTCTGGTCCTCGTTGTCCTTTTCCACTCCCTCCTGCCAGTTGGGTCTCCTGCTTAGTCTGTCTGCCTTCCCCATGCTCTTTTCTGGAACATGTTTTAATGTAAAATTAAATCGTGACAGGTATAGGGCCCATCTCACTTGTTTATGGTTTAATTTTTGGCTTGTTATAAAATACTGGAGGTTCTTGTGGTCTGTCCAGATTTCAAATTCAAGTTTCATTCCCTCCAAGTAGTGCCTCCATGCTTCTAGACACCTAATAACTGCCAGCATCTCTTTATTGTGAATTTTATAATTTTGCTCTGTAGCATTCAATGATTTAGAGATGAAGGCCACCGGCCTCCACTTTCCATCCTCACACTTTGTTGACAATACTCCCCCCATTGCATAGTCTGAAGCATCTGCCTCCACTCTCATCTCCCTATCAATATCTGGAATAGCTAAGACGGGCTCTGTGGTGAATACCGCCTTAAGCCTTTCAAACGCCTCCTCCTGTTTCCCTTCCCATTTCCATTTCTGCTCCTTCCTGACCAGCACATGCAGCAGTGCTGCTACCCTAGCAAAGTCTTTTATAAATCTTCTGTAATAATTGGCGAGACCTAAAAACTTCTGCACTTCTTTGACATTTCGGGGTGCTGGCTAGTTTAGTACTCCCTCCACTTTTTCCTTCTGTATTTCCACCCCTCTTGGACCAATTACTACTCCCAGAAATTCTACCTCTTTTACTTTCCATTTACACTTTTTGGGCTTTACAAATAGGTCGTTCTCCTCTAACCTTTTTAGTACCTCCTCTACTAACTTGTCATGTCCTTCTTCAGTGTCTGTGGCTACCAGGATATCATCAATAAATGTTGCTGTGTCTCCCTGGTTTATGAGATCTCTAAATAGGTTGTTCATCATTGTTTGGAAGGTAGCGGGAGAGTTCATTAACCCGAAGTACATGACTGTGGGTTCATAAGCTCCAATATGCATTGTAAATGCTGCCTTCCACTCATCTTCCTCTTTGATTCTAATGTTATTGTATCTCCACCTCAGGTCCAGCTTTGTAAACACCTTCCTCTTTCCTACCCCATCTAGTATGTCCACAATGAGAGGTAAGAGGTACCCATTCTTTATTGTCCACTGATTTATGTGTTGATAGTCCTGTACTATTCTCTGTGTGCCATCCTTCTTTGCTACAAAGTGTACTGGTGACATTTGGGGTGACTTGGATGGTCAGATGTATCCTTTCCTTAGCTGGTCTTCTACAAACACTTGCACCTCCTCCCTTTCCTCTCTGGACAGTGAGTACACCTTTCCCTTTTTCAGTATAAATCTTTCCTTTAACTCTATGGCATGGTCCCAGGTTTTTTGTACTGGCATTCTTTCTGACTTCTTTTTTCTGGATACCTTCCCCCACCTCCAAAACCTTTTAGGCACCAGTTTTTTCAATATTTCTTTGTTCTCGTCCCTTTTTACTTTCTTTACTTCCTTTCTCTTCTCTTCTTGCTTTCTCTTTCCACATATAGGTGGACAGCACATCATTTCTACCTCTTCTTTCTCCCAATCTATCTCTGGGTTATGGGCTGCTAGCCATGGCATTCCCAGTATCACCTCTGTTTTTCCTAAGTTACATACATCCATCCTCGCCCTTTCCATATGTCCTTTGAAAAACATGTTGCATTCCACTTGATGCGTTATAGCTCCCCCCACATTTACTGTTCCATTCATATTTCTAACTAACAGGGGGTTTTTTAACTTCTCCATTTTAAACACCTTTTCTCTGGCAAAGGTCGTATTCATGAATAGACCTGTTGCCCCACTGTCTAGTAATGCTTTCACTGCTATCCTCTCATGGCTTTCCAACTTTTCTAGCCCCACCCTTATCCAAACTTCTCTTAGTGGCTGGAGCATGCATCGTACATCTCTTACTCTCTCAGTTGTATTGGCAAACTTTGATTTATTGCCCAGCTTTTCCGGGTGCAATATACTGTACAAATTATTGGAGGCCAGCCGAGAGCTTACTGTCCTCTACCTTCTTTTGCCGACTCATGCAGCATTTCCACTACTCTTCCTTTGTGTCTTTCCCAACAATTTTTGGCCATATGGCCCCACTTTCTGCATACATAGCATGTCCTATCCCCCCCTTTTCCTTTGTCTACCTCCATTGCGTTTGGGTCTCTTCTTAGACCTGTTTGAGCTCCTCCTCTATTGGACATGTTTCCTCCTCCTCCCCCTCTATATCCTTCCCCCATTCTCTATATTATTTGTCCCTCCTTTCCTCCATACAATCCTCCTCCCCTTGGCTGCACATTTTCTCCTGGGCGCGCTGCATTCCTCCCCAACATTCTTTCTTCTATTCTACTTTGCCTCTGATTTCTGTCTAACCTCACTGCTCTTTCCTGCCACTCTCCAATGGTGGTTGGTGGTTCTTCTG
>Ga0154002_1000616_pt1 | contig 10742 bp, 10 predicted proteins | sample TSNY086MetaG_FD_102276 | JGI IMG/M metagenome (GOLD analysis project Ga0154002, IMG submission 102276) | Attine ant fungus gardens microbial communities from New York, USA - TSNY086 MetaG | ecosystem: Host-associated > Fungi > Mycelium > Unclassified | place: USA: New York, Robert Cushman Murphy... | reverse complement strand
CGTTGGCCTCATACTTATCAAATTCCTCAAAGGCTACGTCTAACGTATGGCAATGCTGCTCCTGCTTGTGGTGGCGGAAGCCAACCGGGATATTCCGCAGAATATCTCCGATCATCCCCTGAATCAGCGCACCGTTTGGTGTCTCAATCGCCCGCAGATCCGCCGCTTTCCTATTCGTAGCGGCGAACGCCATACCGCAGCCAATATCCACACCTACCGCATTGGGAATAATGACACCCTCTGTGGCAATCACGCCCCCGATCGGCATACCCATGCCGGCATGGGTATCCGGCATCAGGCAGACCCATTTATGTAAGAATGGCAGATTGGAAAGGTGCAGAGCCTGCTCCAGGCAGGTGGCTTCCAAATCCTTTTCCTCTTTTAGCCAAATCTTGATTGGCATTTTTATATGTTCTTGTGTCATTGTAAACATTTCATCACATCCTCTTTTATTTCTTTGTGCTTGCTATGTGAGAATCATACCAGATAAAAACAGGGGAATCATTTAAAAAAGTTTGCGAACCTGGAGAATTGTGGGAATTTGTGTTAAATCAGTTCAAAATCAGCATATCAAAAATTTGACAAAAATTTGTATGAATGGTAATATTTTTTTATCAATTGACCGATTCAGTCTGAATTGCATAATACCCCTGTTATGTTGATGTTTTTGAAGTGGAAGAAATGGTGGATAAAGTACAGGCAAAACAGTGGGAACAATGTTGCAGACCATTTTGCCGGGGTTGGCAAAATGGTTGATATAGGCTCTGAAAGTAAAAGAGAGATATACATGTTATCTGATTGTTATGAATGGTGATTCAAGAATATACCGGAAAGAGAGAGTAACTGATGGCAGAGTTCAATGAGTTAATCCGCAATTTTGATAAAATCCGCGATTATATCCGCGATTTCTACATCTATGGCTTTAAGTCCCGCACAGATTTCACCCACAAATCGGCGCGTACCTATGATAATGAACGCCGCCGGATTGAAAGTTATATGGGCGAATATATGAAATGGGACTACAGTAAATCCGGGAAGACCGCCTTTATTTCCATGGACTGTGCCAAAGTTCCGGTGAACCCTTTGTATGCCGCCTGGAAGTCCAAGGCCTTTACGGCCAATGATATTATGCTGCACTTCTATATTCTCGATATATTGAACGTGAGTGAAGCCCTATCGCTGGAAGACCTGACGGATCAGATCTGCGGCCGGAGCGGGCGGACGTTCGAGATTCAGACAGTGCGGAATAAGTGCCGGGAATATGCCGCGATGGGGATGTTAGAGGTCGAAAAACGAGGGAAGGTATTCTTCTATAAACGTTCGCCAAAGACCTTGGAGACACTTGCCGCGATAGCCCCGAATCTGCCGGAGGCAGTCAAGTTTTTTCAGGGGAGTGCTTTGTTTGGCGAGATCGGAAGCTTTATCCTGGATGAAAACCAAATCAAAAATGACCGATTCTCCTTTCAGCATAATTATGTAGCTCATACTTTGGAGGACGGTATATTGCTGGAGCTGCTTTCCTGTATTCGCAAAGGAGAAGCAATTGCATTTGTAAACTATAGCGAAAAAAGGAAATGTACCAGTACCATAGAAGGGATCCCGCTGAAGATATTTATCAGTGCTTCTACCGGCCGGCGGTATTTGTGTCTGTACCGGGTTTATCAGCGGCGTTTTACTACATATCGCCTGGATCATATGAAGTCCGTGACACCGATGGGAGAGTGCCCGGAGATTATGGAATACCGGGAGAAGCTGCAGAAGAATATTGATCGGGTTTGGGGCGTGAGCTTTGGCGGACGGAGCCGTCTGGAGGTAATATGTATGAAGCTGTATATCCGCGAAGGCCAGGAAGACTACATCCTGGAGAGGATTCGCCGGGAAGGGAAAGGCGGAGGACTGCTGCGTCTGGAACCAGACATATATCTTTACACCAAAGAGGTCTATGACGCCAGTGAAATATCACCCTGGATCAAGACCTTCACCGGCCGGATCATCCAACTGGAGGGTACGAATGATGCGGTGGTCAGCCGTTTTTACAATGACATTGACCGGATGAAAGCAATTTACGGAATCGAGGGATCAACATGGAATTATTCTCAGAAGTCTACGGATGTTATTACTCCGTAGTAGCTGGTATTTTAGAACAGGCGAAAACCGGGATGCTGCGGACGGAGATTGAAAGCATGGTTCAGGAGCAGGCTTTCTATGAAAGTACCTTTCATTTGCTGCCGCGGCTGTTTGGCGGCGAGTGGAGTTTGCTGGAGCAGCAGGCGGATCGGAAGTATTATTCAAAGACAGGTTCGGACCGGGTCAGACGTCCGCTGACGGTTTTGGAAAAGTCCTGGCTGCAGGCCTTATTGCTGGATGTGCGGATGGGATTGTTTTTGGAACAGACACAGATGGATGCCTTAAAACAGGAATTGGGTGATATAGAACCGTTGTTTTATCCGGAAGATCTGCATGTCTTTGATCACGCATCGGATGGGGATTCTTATGAGGCAGAAAGCTATCAGGAAAATTTCCGAATCATTCTTAACGCCTGTCAGAATGAACATCCGCTGACGATTGCTTATGAAAGCGGCAGGCAGAAACGCCAGACTTATCACGTCCTGCCCTATCGCCTGTTTTATTCCAACCGGGATGATAAATTCCGGCTATCCTGTGCGTTGATTCAGAAGGGGTATCCATATCGCCGGATGGTGTTGAATCTGGGGCGGATTCGAAAGGCGGAACCAGAGGAAAGGGTACTTTCCGAGAATTGGCAGGAGCAGCTGAAGTATATAATGGAACGGCCCGCGCGCAGTGAACCGGTTCAGTTTATTATTTATAATGAGCGTAATGCGCTGGAACGCTGTTTGCTGCAGTTTGCCTCGTGGGAGAAGCAGACCGAGTATGATGAGGCAAAAGGACAATATCATTGCACCCTTTATTACGATAAACAGGATGAGCCGGAATTGCTGATCAGATTTCTTAGCTTTGGCCCGGCTTTGCAGGTGTTGGAACCGGCGGGTTTTTTGAAGAATATGAAAGAACGAATTGCAAGGCAATGGATGTTGAATAACCGGATGGATTAGGGGGAAACGAAATCGTTTCCCCCTGATAATTACTTATTTATACGATAATACTCCCCTGATTTAGATACACTTATATCAACTTCTTCATGGCATCGGCAACAAATTGAACTTTGGTGCCAACAACAACCTGAATACTATTTTTTCCGGGCCGTATAATTCCGGAGATGCCGGCAGATTTGATTTTCTTTTCATCAACCAAAGAAATGTCCCTTAAATCAATTCTAAGGCGGGTGATACAGTTATCTAATACAACAATATTGTCTTTTCCGCCAAGACCTTCTAAAATGATTTCGGCCATTGCGGTAAAGTCATCTCTGACAGTTGAAATGGGTTTGCTGACTTCTTCATCATCATCTTCACGGCCAGGAGTTTTCAAGTCGAATTTTAAAATAACAAATCTAAATGTAACGTAATAAATAATTCCGACAACAATACCGATTGGAATAATGATCCATGGATTTACCGCCATAGGGGCCTTAAAGCTTAAGAACCAGTCAATAAAGCCGCCGCTGAAGTTAAAGCCCGACCGAACCGGAAGGAGTGCACAAACACAGGCAACGATACCGGCCAGAGCAGCATGAACAACATATAATCCAGGCGCCAGGAACATAAAGGCAAATTCCAATGGCTCGGTAACACCGGTAAAGAATGCTGCAAATGCACCGGATAAAAACAGGCCATATGCCACTTTCTTCTTTTCTGGCTTAGCAGTATGATACATGGCTAAAGCAGCCGCAGGCAGACCGAACATCATGGTTGGGAAAAAGCCGGTCAGATACATACCGGTAACCCCTTTGACCCCATCCGGATTCTGTCCCCAGAATTTGGCGATATCATCAATTCCTGCAATATCAAACCAGAAAACAGAATTTAATGCATGGTGCAGGCCGGTTGGAATTAACAAACGGTTCAGGAATGCATAAATACCTGCGCCGATGGGGCCGGTGCTGATAATAGCAGTACCAAAAGTAACCAAAGCGGTATAAATGACTGGCCATACAAAGAATAAAATTAAAACAGCAATCAGAGTACAGCCGGCAGTTATAATTGCGACACAACGCTTACCGCTGAAGAAGGACAAGGCATCGGGCAATTTGGTGCTCTTAAACTTGTTATAACAGGTGGCGCCAATCAAGCCGCACGTAATTCCGATAAACTGATTTCCGATCTTTCCAAAGGCCGGGTTGACAGCTTCCACGGCAACTTGCTGGAACATTGCAACAGCACCGGGACTTAAAAGGCTTTGTACCATCAGCCATGAAACAAGACCGGCCAGGGCCGAGGTTCCTTCGCCGTCATCGGACATACCGATCGCCACACCAATGGCAAACAGAATGCCCATATTATCAATAATTGCACCGCCGGCTTTGATTAGAAATGCCGCACCGATATTGTTGGAACCCCATCCATTCGGATCAATCCAGTATCCAATCCCCATAAGAATTGCTGCAACTGGTAAACAGGCAACAGGAAGCATCAGGGATTTCCCCAAACGTTGTAAAATTTTCATCATAAGATTATACCTTCTTTCTTCTGCTGGTTAATTATAAATGTTCCTTTATGAGGTTGATCATTGAGTTTGCCGCTTTGTCTTCATCGGTCCCATTGAAGGTAACTCGCATCTCATCACCTTGCATAAGCTTGATCCCCATAATCTCCATAACATCCTTTGCATCAGCCATCTGATCGGCTTTGCCAATCTGAATGGAACATGTAAAGTCGTTTGCATTTTTGGCCAGCTGAAAAGCTGGCCTGGCATGAATGCCAAATTCCTTGGTAATGGTATACTTGTAATTGATCATATGAAACCTCATTTCTTCAGTTTGATCATTTCATCCAGTTCTTTTACCTCTTTCCCTGTAAACGTTTCGATATCACTGAACATGGCGGAATTACATATGATAATAGGAGTAATCACATCATAGCCTGCTTTTATGATCTCATCTTTATCAAATTCAATTAATAAATCGCCAGGTTTGATGGTATCGCCATCTTTTGCGCATATCTTAAAAAATTGACCTTTTAATTGTACGGTATCTAAACCAATATGAATAATTAACTCCACCCCGTCGTCAGAAACAATGGAAAGTGCGTGACCTGTTTCGAAAATACTGCTGATGGTACCTGATACAGGAGCTACAACTCGATTTCCGGCCGGCTGTATGCCAATTGTTGTTCCGAGAAACTGTTCTCTGAACGTTGGATCATTGATTTGGCCGGCAGACACAACATTCCCATCCATAGGGGCTAAAATGGTTATCCCTTTGCTTTCTTTTCCGAACTTCTCTTTCATTTTTCCGAACATGTTCATTCCCGCCTTTCCTTTTTGTGCTTAGTTTGATGTACTGATTTTTTTAATGTGAATCGTGAGACTGGAAATTTCTTCAAGGGACATTTCGTATTCTTCCTCCTTTCTTACGTATTCTGCAATTTTTTTACTGCAATGCGTCTCTTTCTGATAATTCTGCATGACCATCTTATAAAATTCTTCATCCCCTTTGGGTAAATGCTCTTTTCTGACAATCCTTTGAGTCAAGAATTTTAAATGGGTAATAAACCTTTCACAATAATAATTATCTTCATCCATAGCATAACCAAATTCTTTGGTTATAATATCAAGAATCCGATCTAATAATTTTGTTGAGTGAAAAGCATCACTGATAGAAATATCATATTCTGCGTTAAAAATATGCAGTGCAATGGAAGCCGCTTCATCTTCAGGCATCGTAATGCCAAGCCGGTTTTCCATTAATTTCAGAGCAAAGAGGCCAATTCCATACTCCTGCGGATAAAAACGCCGGATTTCCGTAAGTAATACATTTTGAAAATTCATCCCTTGCTTAAATCGCATGACTGTAAAATTAATATGGTCGGCAAGCGTAATATAGGCACCTTCATTAATTCTTCTTTTTAGCGTTTCTTTCGCATAGGTAAGAATCTCATCAGTAATTTCAATATACTCCACAGGAAGAGATGCAAATAGCTCCTTCATGCGTTCGGTTTCGTTCTGGCTTCGCATTAAAAAGATTTTTTCGATTTTGTCAGCAATGACGGCATCACCTTTTTTGGCCCTGAAGCCAATACCCTTGCCGATTACAACAACTTCTTTGCCGTCATCGTCAAAAGCGCTGACAATATTGTTATTGATAGATTTAAAAACTTTCATGTGCGTCCTCCAAAAAATAAAAACCAAACCTTGCAAAGCCATATATGACTTGCAAAATTTGGTTTTGCCTGCTTTACCAGTAACAGCCCAAGATGTAATATGAAATTATAATTATGATATCATACAATTGGTTAAAAATCAACAATTATTTTTTGATATAAGCAATAATTTTGTAATTTGTGTTAATGTAAATATGTTTCATCAATCACATCCCAAAATCAGCCAGATCGGCCTTTAAATATTCAACGGCCTGATCAATATCACGCTTCCGGATATTTTCAATAATCTGGCTGTGATACCTCATGTCTTTCGGCTGGGTCATATTGTCCCACTTATTCCAATAAAACTGCGCATAGGCCCGCTTCAGCTGCTGCATGGATTCGCTCAATCGGAGACAGGCGTACTCATTGGAAGAGTAGGAAGCCAGTATTGTGTGAAATGACTGGTTATAGCCCCAGTGGATCCAGACATCTTCGGTGGAACAGTTACATAATTCATCCACCTCCGCCAGATCAACCAGTTGTGCTTCGCTGATATGATGATAACAGGAACGGAGTAATCCGCTCTCCAGGATGAGCCGATAATCCAGCATCTGGATAATATCATCGCGGGTCAGGCGGATGACCTCATAGCCATATCGCGGAATACAACGCAGCACCCCCTCGTTGCATAAGGTGATCAGGGCGTCCCGTATCGGCGATTTGCTGCATCCGAACTGGGCGACCAGTTCTTTTTCATTTAATATCTGATTTGGTTTATATTCATCGTTAAATATCTTTTCCAAAATGGAATGGTAAATAGATTCTTTTAAACTACCGTCTTTCCCCATCTGTGCATGTCCTTTTTCTTTGTATTATAGCAAATAAAGCAGTGAAATGTAAAGATTGCTGCGTCACAATCATTTCTTCTTTTTAATGTGCGTACTTGTCCTTGAAATACTTTTCACTAAAGGATATAAAGGACATTGCTTGTGAGTCACTTTCAAGTTCCTCGCGGTAAATCATCCAATTGTTTCTTATAACAGGATTCCCATTTTTGTAATATAGTTTATCCTCAAATATCTGATTCCGCTCATCCGAAAAAAAGCTGTCAGTTAAGAATATCCCATAACCTAAACCGCGCTTGATCATTTCAAAGCAAGTATTGCCGGATTTCAGTTTCATAGCGATATATGGAGCTTCTGCAAAGTGTTCATACCACCAATTTTCAATAATTGTTTGAGACGGTATATCGGCATAAAAATCTATTCGTGGCATCTTGGGAAGTTCGCTTAAATCGATAGCACGGTTGCTCACAATATAAGCCTGGTCAGTATTAATTAAGTGCTTTTGCAAGTTGGCCACATGGTCGGCACGCACAAAACCGATTTGCACTTCTCTGTTGTACACAAGACGTACCATATCGCTGCTGTAGCCTGTAATAACTTCAAAATCTATGCGTGGATGATGATGCTTATAGTTAAACAACAAGTCCGGCAGCATATATCGAGCTAAAGAATTTGATATGCCAATTTTAACAGTTCCAAACACTTCATTTTTCATTTTATTTATCTTTTCAAGGATATAATCATGTTCTTTTATCATTTTTTTGGCATGCATAGCGATGAGTTTTCCCTCGGTAGTAAATGTAATGCCTTTTGAAGACCGGTTAACGATGGTGACATCAAATTCGTCTTCTATTTTTTTTAGACGTCTGGTTAAAGCGGGCTGTGTCAAAAAGAGTTTTTCCGCTGTAACGCTTATACTTCTGTTACCAAAGAGAGTATCGATAATCAGCCAATCATCCTGACGCATAAGAGCTCACATTCCTTTCACCGGGATTTCTAATCGTTATTGCAATTCATTATAGCATACCGGCTATATTTTCTCAATTATAGTTCAGTTTATACTTATGCGTATTTGTAATGGCGTTTCATTACATTTTGGCATTTCCGTGTCAAGGGAAAACATGAGATAATCATTTTAAAATTACACAGAGGAGGAATAAGTTTGAAACTTGGGATTTTAAAAGGTAATGGCATTGGTCCGGAGATTGTTGAAGCCGCACGATATGTTGTAGATGCTTGCGGCCTCGGGATTGAATGGGTGGACATCCCAATTGCTGAGGCAGCTGTTAAACTCTATGGCCACCCGGTACCACAGGAATCAATCAAAATGCTTCGCGATATAAAAATCGCATTGAAGGGGCCTATCAGCGTTGAGAAAAAGCAGGGCCGCGTAACATGTATCCATGATGACGGTACAGAGCTCACGTACCCCTCATTCAACAATGCCATCCGGCGTGAGCTAAATCTCTTTGTTTGTATGAGACCGTCTATAGGCATCCCTGGAATATCAGGGGATCATCAAGAAATGGATGTCGTCATCATGAGAGAACTAACGGAAGGTGTTTATAGTGCTATTGAGCATCGAATCGGAAATGTGGCTGCAGAATGTGTAAAATTAGTAACGCGTGAGGCCACGGAACGGCTCTCAAGGTATGCATTTGAATACGCAAGAAAATATAATCGCAAAAAAGTCACTTGCATTCATAAGGCTAACGCAATCAGTATTACCGACGGGTTCTTTCTGGAATGCTTTCAGGATATAGCCAGAGAGTATTCTGATATTGAATCCGATGATTACTTTGTTGATGCCAGTACCTATTATCTGTTGAAAAAACCGAAAATGTTTGATGTTGTGGTAACAACAAATCAATATGGCGACATTCTTTCTGACTTGTGCGCGGGGTTAGTGGGTAGTCTTGGATTGGGAGCTGGTGCGAATATCGGTTTAGACGGTGCCGTATTTGAAGCGGCCCATGGCTCTGCGCCGGATATTGCAGGAAAAGGAATTGCAAATCCTACATCATTAATATTCTCTGCCGCTCTGATGCTTCGTCATATAGGTGAGGATGAGAGTGCGGTAAAAATTGAAAAGTGCACCAGATCTATTCTGTCACGCAGAGAATATTTGACGCCAGATCTGGGTGGAAACACATCCACAATGGGTTTTGCAGATGCAGTCGCGAAGGAAATTCAAAAATATCAGTGAGTTCACTTTTAAATTAAGGAGGGTATGGAATATGGTTATTACTGTTATTGGCTTTATTCTCATTGCGGTACTGATGTTTGTGTTGGTAAGAGGAAAAACAACGCCTATCGTCGCCTTTATTCTGTTGCCGACGATCGCGGCTTTTATAGCGGGATACAATCTCGACGAAGTGGGGGGATTTATAAAAAGTGGCTTAAGTTCTATGCTGACTACCGCGTCATTGTTTGCGTTTTCCATTACATTCTTTAGCATTATGTCTGATGTGGGGCTTTTTGATCCCCTCATAAATGCGCTGACAAAGCGGGCAAAGGATAGTGTGTTTATTGTTTTGCTGTGTGTTTGCGCAACAACATTTGTCGCTCACCTGGATGGTTCAGGCGCGACTACCTTCTTAGTTGTTGTACCGGCCTTTCTTCCAATCTGTAAAAAGGTTGGTATTCGGGCGGAAGCTTTGCTTTGTACAATGTGTGGCTGCTACGCGGTAAATAATCTGTTGCCCTGGGGCGGTCCCACGATGAGGGCTGCATCTGTTATCGAACAGGATGTCGGCGCGTTGTATCGATATATCATGCCTTCCCTGGCAATTATTCTTGTCCTTGCCGTTGTCCTTGCGTGGATTGTATCCAGAATAGAAGTAAGAAATGGAGCAGGCAATATGGGGGATCAGCCAATCAACGTAAGCGAGCCAGAGATATCCGAGAAAAAAAGCCATGGTGCCCTCTTTTGGATTAATGGATTGTTGACAATACTTGCGTTTATCGCGTTATTTACCGAAATACTTCCTACCAATATCTGCTTTATGATTGCGTCCGCCATTGCCTTGCTCATTAATTTTCCTGACACAAAAGAACAAACCAGTCGATTGAAGTCTTACGCTGGACAAGCAATGGTAATGGTCATGACATTATTTGCAGTAGGTGTGTTCTTGGGAATCATGAACAATGGCGGATTTATTGAAGCTATGGCTACATGGTTGATCAGTTTGATCCCCACAGCGCTGGCTCCTCATGCCCATTGGTTCCTGGCCTTGTTCTCTGTTCCGATGATCATGATGCTTTCAACTGATGCATTCTATTATGTTTTGCTTCCCATTGTATTGGGAGTTGTTATTCCTTATGGCGCAGATCCTACGGCGATAGCCGCCACCTTCCTTGTAACTGCGACTTTTGGTACTGCCATCAGTCCAGGTGTCGCAGCGGTATATGTAGGCCTTGGTTTGGCAGATGTGGATATCGGTACGCATATTAAGTACTCATTTAAAATATTATGGCCGCTCAGCATAATGTGTCTAATACTCTCTACATTAATTGGAGTAATAAAATTCTAAAGATTTGTCAATATAACCAAGGAGGATGAGCATGACTGTAAAACAAAAACTTATTTCGGGTCAAAAGGTGGCGGGGACCATGCTGCGCGTGGTACGAAATCCTGCGGTGATGTACATAGCGAAAAATGCGGGATTGGATTATG
>Ga0154002_1000611_pt1 | contig 10772 bp, 13 predicted proteins | sample TSNY086MetaG_FD_102276 | JGI IMG/M metagenome (GOLD analysis project Ga0154002, IMG submission 102276) | Attine ant fungus gardens microbial communities from New York, USA - TSNY086 MetaG | ecosystem: Host-associated > Fungi > Mycelium > Unclassified | place: USA: New York, Robert Cushman Murphy... | reverse complement strand
TCTCACAGATCACAGAGCACGTGGAACCTGTCTATGTATATTACATTCCTGTAACTAGAGAACGAAAACCAATAGCTACGGTACAACAATAAAACAGTGATATACTACCATTTTTTTAGAATGAAAACCCAGAATTTCTGCTAAAATGTTAATGTCAGAGATACGACAAGTAAGAAGTACATACTTTTTCTCAGGACGAAAAGAATTGCGCGGGGAGTCTTCTTTGGCATAGAAGAAAGCACTCTGAGGTGTGTCCAGGATTACGCTGTTTCCTCGGCTGAGCTGTGGAGGATTAACTCCATAGCCTTCAAGATCATTGGGACCCATACTGGGAATACGAGTCCCCAAGTGAAACATATTGGTATTGTTGGTCGTATTGCCCTGTTCCTCCGTACCTCGACCTCGAAGTTCACGGCGTGTGTTAAGGCTATAATCGAGGCCGACATGGGTGAGCAAAGTAAGGGGAGAATCTATCCAAAAACTTACGTTGCCAATAGGGAAATAGCGTATACTGAGGCATTATCAGCAATATTCTATCAAAGGCTGAGAGATTACTTGCGTTTACTAAGGATGAAGTAAAATGCAACGAAGAAAAGATTGACAGAGGGTTCGATGTTGTACTACGGTAAGATAAGTCAAGCTCTTGATATCGCAATTTTTCTGGACTTACAAGAATGACAGTAACCAAGCTGATAGTACTAAAAAATTTCAAGGCATAAGACGGGCGAGCATTTTTGAGCAAGATTTACCACTGGAAACCCACCTTGTCAAGGCACCCGTATTAATTGCATAACGGCACAACATGTTTACGAGGGAATCAGAGCTAAAGAGAGGTTCTTAATTAGAGCTGGAGCTGTGAATGGAGGCCAAAGGCAACACACGACCGGTATCCTGTTCGTAATTTGTTCAGGAAAAAGCATAACGTCGCGGCGGTCACGATATCAGTAAGGACGCCTGTTCCAAGTGAGATCGTTCCAAGGATCTGAGGGAGCATGTGGTGAAAGACTCAGCAATCAAGAGATTGACATACCTGGATTCTTTGCGCGGTGAAGATACTTGGTAGCGCGAAACTACGGAGAACCATAAATGTCGATGCCAATGCTCTAGTCAATACAATACGAACGCTTTGACAGAATATGCTTCAGAAGAGTAAGTGCAGATCTATGTCAGCCAAAAACACATCAGGCTCATGCTTAGACACATACTGATGGCCAAACAGAGTTGTGCAAAGGACAAGAAGATCTGAAAGATGGTTTTCAACATCCCAACGGACTCGTAAGCCATCGACAGCGCGTACAATCAATCCCGTTATCCAGATATTACGGCCACTGACTACCTCCGTACATCAGCATTCTGGACTCTGACTCGACACTAGCTGGAACTTACACCGCCACACTCTCAGACCGAAATAACTGCGAGAATAGCATGGTCAAAAAATCACTCAGCGCCTCGTAATAATACCTACGTCTTGACAATGGTTCCCACAACTGACTGCGATCAAGGGTCAGTTTTCACATTGATAGATTTACTGGATGCTTACTCCGGTTAAAAGTGCAGTCTAGGGTTTTTTCGCATAAGTGAAGTTTGTTTCAGGGACGGTTCACACGTACGATCAAAGACCTATGGCAGGAGTCAATGGACTGCGCCCGGGCAGAGGTTTCGAACATACCATTTCATTGATGCTTGCGTTAGCACCAGCACATCCGCCCAATTGTCGATAGCATAGTAATATACAAGATGTCCAATGAACATCTGATCTGCTGTTTCCAAAGCCCTGAAGTCATCTCAGCCAATTGTGAGAAGCTGCAGCTCGTATCGTACGAACACTATCATAACCACCTGATTTAAGGTCATCAATACAAACTGGATGCATAGTCAAGTCAACACTGACAGTGAGTTTGTAGACTAACTTATCCAACGGATATCTGCGAAAGTAATGGAATACCTGAGTTATCAGGATCCCATACAACACACACGCAAAGGCGAAGCCAATGAATACAGCTCCTAGGGTATGGTTGATCAATGAACGTTCTAACCCAGCGACCATATTTGCCAACGGTTCCCCGGGTTCTCGAAGAGAGTTAACGAAAGACCGTGAACGAGTGTCAGAGTGTCAGAGAAAGAAAGGACCAACAGCGACGTGTGCAAGGAGAGCTGGGAACGTAAAATTTAGAATCTTTTTTTATATCAGGACACATGAAAGCGGAGTGCCCTATCTCAACAATGATGCTTCTTGGCCACTCTGACTGGCGTGAGCGTATGACCTCTCGATTAGACGACGGTCGCCGGAGATTTGGTCTTTCACGCGATGGGCTCGCGACGGCATAACAACATCCTAAGCCGGTTTTGATTACCGGTCCGCACTGCAATTTCCGGAAGAAAAATAACTGAACGTGGGGAAGTCGATTCCGTAGCCTACGGTCGCTTACCCATACGTGAGTTCGGAAATTCGTCTCTCCTGCTTGCCTCTTAAATCGCTTGTCAGTAGGGGACGACTTCCCATAGGCAAAGTGGGAAAATCTGAGAACCCACATTTTCCCACTTTGCCGAGATGTCAGCTAGTGATCTAGCAACCCCTTTTATAGATAATAGGATACTCACTAGACGAATATAAGCTCAAATTAATTCCACTGACAGCTTTGTGAGGTTTGTAGCGTTGTTGCTGAGCATTCATTACGTGCTTGAAGAGCAACACAGATTTACAGTGAGCGCGCAGCCTGCAGGGTGGCTCGAGAGGTAAACTGTCACACGTGTGTCGCAACGTGTCTGGGAATCGTATTTCAAGTTCCTTTTACGGGAAGTTATCCAGTTTCCATTCATAGGGTCATGATATAGCACACACTTTCTTCCAAAAATCTGTCTAGCATCATATTCCCAAGCTGCAAGGCGACAGAAAATACCAGGTCTCAGTCGTTAGAGTAGCCTCCTGATAAGTAGAATATCATCTCGATACTTCTGTAGACCCCTAACCCTGTTGCTAGGACAAAGAATCCCGAATTCGACCGCAGAAGATAAAACAAGATTTGTGTTGTAGCCTAGGAGAAACTTCGGTTACAGTAACCGGATCAGCGGGGGGAGATCATGTGAGAACCCTTTCGGTGCGCGAGCAACACAAAAATAGAACTTTTGTTTCCCCTTGCGGTAAACCCCACATCCGGACCGTGGGGGATTAGCATACCCCAGCCTGCTATCAAGACTTTCTACAGATATCAGCCATTAGCTGGCAGGGAGCTCTTCTTGCCTAGTAAATTTGTCTAGTTGTGTGTGACTGGTAATCGGACTGCGATCGGTCCATGAATTTTTGAATTGAAAAAAACAACCTAAGACTACCTATGTGCTCCGAAGAGGATCGCTCTTTTCCATGTTTCGGCCATCTCTTATTCCTATTTCGATTGATTTTTCTTCCAATAGCATAGTCTAGCATGGATAAGTGTGGGTCTTGCGCGGGCCAGTTGTAGGTTAGAAGCACGATCTTATTCACCTAGTATGGTCAAGCTTAGGGGACTTTTCAATCTTCAGGGCTGTATCTCTTATACGGCCAGCAATATCCAGAGATCAAGTGCACATTAAATTAGATTTGTCCTTCACACTGTTCGCTGGCGGAAACGTTGTGTGTTTAGCAAAAGATGTAACACGATTGGCTCGTTTGGATTGATCAGCTATTGTCTAAAGTTCAACTTTCTTCAATGAACCCATCCGCTGTGTGATACTCTTGGCTCTTCCGTGAGGCCTCGTGCTTTTTTCCTGTGAAAAACTAGTGAAGGGTAGAGCATTCGGCGCATTGATTATTTCGTGATGTTTTTGTCACTTGGTCACATGAGCTCTTGACGTCACGAGTATCGTTTCGTTATCCACCATGGGTATCAAGGGCCTTACAACACTTATTTTACAACATGCGCCAGCAGCTATCAAAGAACACGATATAAAGACCCTCTTTGGTCGCAAAGTCGCTATAGACGCGTCTATGTCAATATACCAGTTTCTGATAGCTGTCCGACAGAAGGATGGTGAAATGCTCACAAATGACGCTGGTGAAACGACAAGCCATCTGATGGGGTTCTTTTACCGTACGATACGCATTGTCGAGAACGGTATTAAACCGGCGTATGTCTTTGACGGCAAACCACCCTCGCTCAAGCAAGGAGTTGTATGTTTGGATAATTATTCAGTTGTATTGTATCGCTCATGTCTTGCAGCTATCGAAGCGATTTGAACGTCGCGAGGAAGCTAAGGAGGAGGGAGAGGAAGCCAAAGAAACTGGGACAATAGAAGAGGTTGACCGGCTGTCAAGACGAACAGTCAAAGTGACAAAGCAACATAATGAAGAATGCATCAAGCTCCTCAAACTCATGGGAATCCCAGTTGTTGTCGTATGCTGTTCTTTCAAGGGAAGTGTATCCACCTCATTTTAATCCCATTTAGGCACCCTCGGAGGCCGAGGCACAATGTGCAGAACTTGCTCGTGGTGACAAAGTAAGTTCCTTGATCATTTTCACATCTATATTTACATTCCTGCCAGGTATATGCAGCAGGCTCAGAAGATATGGATACACTAACATTCAACGCTCCCATTTTGTATCGACATCTCACCTTTTCTGAGGCCAAGAAACAACCTATTAGTGAAATTAACCTTCAGACTGCCTTAGAAGGCCTTGACATGAGCATGGACCAGGCAATTATCTTATGATATTATTTCGCGCTCTGGCTGAAGCTAGTCTAGTTCATCGACCTCTGCATTCTCTTAGGCTGCGATTATCTTGAACCAATCAAGGGCGTGGGGCCCAAATCTGCTCTTAAACTCCTTCGGGAACACTCTAACCTGAGGAATGTGCTTGCTCATCTCCGAACGAAGTGAGTATGGTCAACTGGCGTCTAGACTTCCTCCTACATGGTATTTCAGGGCTGCAGAAAAGAAAGCGGCTTCAACGGCAGTATCAGAGGATGAGACGGAGCCAGAGCCAGAGCCAGAACCAACATCAGACATCGAGCCAGAAAAAGAAACAACAAAAAAGGCAAAGAAGGGGAAGGGGACAGGTGGTATTAGAATACCCGAAGACTGGCCTTGGGAAGAGGCCAAGAAACTGTTTGAAAACCCTGATGTTATACCCGCCGAAGAAGTAGAGGTCGGTTGCCATGCCTTCTTTCCAGTCTTTTATTTTATCTAAGATCCCGCAGCTCGAGTGGAAGGGCCCTGATGTAGATGGCCTTGTGCAATTTCTGGTGACAGACAAGGGATTCAAGTGAGGCACCCGCAAATCATATGATTATCCCCGGCTAATATCCTCTTGAGTGAGGAGCGTGTTCGCAAAGGTGCCGAAAAACTTCAAAAATTCTTGAATACCAAGCAACAAGGTCGCCTCGATGGTTTCTTTTCTGTGAAACCGAAGGACAAATCTGTTCCTAAGACCACATCCAAGGCTAAAGGGGTGAAGCGGAAGGTGAGGATTTGTTTTTATGTGATCCAACTCGGATTATTCATGCTACTGCGCAGGGTGGCGAAAAAACCGAACCCAGTACCAGCAAAAAGACCAAACGGAAGTAAATTGATTCACTAGATTTATTCATATCCAGTCTGTATAATATCTAATGTTTAACGTCGATCATTGTTCTAGCTTCAGCTTTCCGGATCTGTCAGCGAAGACAGGAACCAGATTATACCCTACTTCTTAGTTGGCGGCTCCATGAACGGGTATCTCACTAGATGCACCTCTCAAGGCGTTTGGTAGAATTTACTTTATTCTGCGATCCGCTAATACCCCTTCATATCTATCAGGTAAGGGAATGTCTAACTGATTTCTCGGATTGTCACATCTACACTCTTCATGACAAGGCCAAAACATTTGGACATGGAGATCCAGACTGCATTACTAGTTTCGCTTGTTTCCCTCTTCCTCAAAGTCGAATGAATCATGTGGAACAAAGATCGACTTCACCCAATGAAATCAGAGCCTATCCAAAACGGCCTCTTCATTTTCGCTCAATCTAAGCTCTTTCAGGTATGCATTCGGAATCAAGTATTTGACAACTTTGAGATGCAAGATTATGGCCAGATACTGCCAGCCGTTACGATGAACTGGCCTTACATGACATAACTCATATCTACCCAAGTCGTGTAATCACTTCCAAGTGCACTAGAAATGGAGTATGACGCTGCTTGGGAAGCAGAAAGGAGGGTTGCAAAGGCAGGACGAGAGGCGCCGCTGATACCACTTCCTGTACTGTTGTAATCCGCGAATAGAATGTTATCTGTCCGCGGGTCCCCACTGTTCCAGATAGACCAAAGAGCCTTGTTAAATGGTGCTGTGACAACAGTGTTCTTGAAAATGACTCTAGGAAGGAAGCTCTGACTTCGATCCTAAGCGCGCTAAAGTGACGACGTACTTGGCAAAATCTATGAAAAGTAGTGAGATCAGTCACTCGGATCGCCTAACCATAAAGAGAGGCGGACTTACCACCCCAGGGTCGACCAAAGAACTGGGCATTGGTAGCGTTCGAAAATGCACCGGATGCTGTTACGATGGTATTCGCGTTGAAGACGTCTGATCCCGGATCGGATTCAGCTAGGCTCTATGGTTCAAAGGTTGGAAAAATACACACAGCTACCAGAATCATCAGATTCACGCCCATTAGCCGTTACAAAGCCAGCACCCTTGACACCGATTGTGTTCCCGCCAAAGTAAGCACTGCCTCGTCTACCGAAGATAAAATCAGTTGCGCCCTGAGTAGACCGGTTCGATATTTAGAAAGGGAACAACGATGCTAGGACAGGAATACCTCGATGTAACCCCGGAGGTACGCCTGAGTGCCTTCGTTCGCATAAAGAGTGTCTTGGTACCCGTAGAAGCCGCATCCGTATAGTCCGACTCGACTTCCGTATTGGCTGATGGCAATAGCCTGCGATCCAACCCCAAAAGTATTCTTTACGTTGACATTGTACATCTTGAAGTCGTCCTTGTGCACACGAAGAGTACCACTCGCGTCATCCGAGCCTGCACTTCCGGCGTCGATCCCGGCCTGAAGATTCACTTGATTGTTTCTATAATCAGAAGTGTCGGTCGTGTAGCCATAGATCTAGAGAAGGAATCAACGTTTGCTCGTGGACTCTCTAACAGGCGGAAAGAAACGAACAGTCAGAGGTCCAGAACGACTGATATAAACTTGTTCGGTGTATGTCCCAGGATAAATGAAGATGGCTTGTGAACTACTATCACTTGGGAGTGAAGCGACCGCAGCAGAGACTGTCTGAAACTCCCCAGAATTTGTGGTTCCAGCACGAACCACTTTTGCTCCTGCAGGTGGACTAGTACGCGAAGCAGCATAAGCTACCTCGAGTAATGAAACACAGGTCAAAAGCAGGACAAAAAAGCGCAGCATTTGGATCTAGTGCACTGAAAGTCTGAAAGTGAGCATATTTATGTTTCTATCCATCCCGAGAGAAGCTATGTTTCTCCGTCGTTGAGGTTCAATAAGATATACTGTAACGTCCATGACCGGTCAGCTGGATCGACAACGTCGAATATGAAAAAAACGGCCCGGCTATGGCTCTTGACATCTATCTTATTATCATTATGTCATCATTTAGGGTAGGGCACTTGGCCTAGTGGTATGGCGTATGCTTTGCACAGTGGGATCTTGAATCTTCGCTAATATGTATAAGATCACGAGTTCGATCCTCGTAGTGTCCATTTTCCTTCTTTTATCGCTCTATTCTTCTCATTTTCCGTGTCTACCGTATTACAGGGATCATTATCCAAGAGTCATCAAGTAGCACAGCAAGCTTTTTGACCACCACCTCTGCTGCTTCAGCAGTCACTCTCCCCTTCATATCTTTATAGGCTTTAGCACATTGTAGTAACTCGGTGTTTGGCATCTCATAATTGTATTGAGGTTCAGCAGCTGAAGAAATGAGGGACTTATCATGCATCAAGTCTAATCTCAAAGCAATGAGATGCTCGTATCATTCATTTTTTTCCTTCTAAAATACTTTTCTTTATGACGAACAAGATTAATAGATACAAGCTACAGCAGAAGCGTGAACAAAGTACAAGAAACTACACTAAACACTACATACAGCAAGTCACGAGCAAAGGACTTCTGATGTTACAATTTTTATCGTTCTATTGCCATATCATCGAGTGGACGGCGGTGGGCGGCACTACATTCTCTTTGTCCGACAACACACTCCTCAGGTTGCCATTCAACTTCCTCCCTTTACCGTGTGCCTTCTCCACTGCGCTTGTAGAATTCAATGCCGGGTCTACGTCAAAATCTGCATCATCATCATCATCATCATCCCATTGCTCCTCCGGCATAACCTGATCCAAAAGACTTGGCTGCACTGAGAATGTATTCATCGTTGATAATCTCCGAGATGGCTCCGTCGTCTCCAATCTGTCAACCGTGGGTTCAAAGTTCCCATTGTTATGTGTCGATGGGAATAGCTGATTCCGTTGCTTCTCTGCGAAGATTGATGCGGGTCCTCCAGGAGTCTGCATAGACGGCTTGGGCTTCACCGGAATTGTTGTGTCTCCGAGGCGCAATGAATCAAATTTGTTAACGAAAGAAACGAATGCTCGACGCTCGTCTTCAAGTCTCGTCCTCACCCTTTTTTCCTTCTCGAGCTCTTTGACCAATTCGTCTACCCATTTCTCTTTCTCTTCCCATCTCTGCACCTCAATATCCAACTTATTCTTCCACTTTTTCTCTACGTCCTCTTTGACGGTTATCAGCGATCGAGTCAGGTTCTCCTCACTCTCCCTCACAGCAACCTCCAACTCCTCTATTGCCTTTGCTTGATCTGCAATCAACTTGTCTTTCTCTGGTGTACTTGCATCCAGAAGCGGGCGTGAAACTAGGGCAGCTTCGAGTGACAAAATCTGGTTGGTTTGGGTTTCGAGTTGTGTACGTGCAGTGAGAAGCTCTTGTTGGAGTTGATACGGAGACATATCAAAGTCGACTTTGGAAGGACTCGTTGGGCGGGATTCATCTCCTTTGACTTCATCAACGGCCTGAGAGTCAGATGTAAGGATCAGTTTGGTGAGTTGTTGGATGCGGCTGTTGAGATCGCGCATAACTTTGGATTCTTGAATTTGCTAGAGAAATATAAATAAATATGTACATAGATCGAGAACAAATGATAACGAACTTCCTGCGCTGAAAGACGACGCGATCTTGTTGGTGCTTCTGCTTCACGCTCAGCCAACCTCCTTTTAAGGTCCTCAATCTCCTTCCTATAGCGCTCGATGAGTGCATCTGTGTCAACGACCTCTCTCTTCTGGGCGTGGAGCTAAGATGCAAAGAACCATCAGCCATACATAATATCGCAATAGCATCAAATCTCACCTGAACGCTTTTAATGCGTTTTGCAAATTGCAGCGTGCTCATACTCTCGCCCACTGCACCTGGATCAGGATTGATCGTGCAAATAACACTGATTCGAGCATTTCCAGACAACGATGGCTGGAGCATCCGCGTTAGTTTGGAATTACGGAAGGGAACATGATCCCTGAAATCAAAACATTCAGCAAAACGCTCCTCCGTGAGGAAAGCAGAGCTACTTCTTGCGTTTGGCTGCGTTATCTGCCAGAGTCCCAATGACCGTCCCAAGGGTGAGCAAGCTAGAAGAAAGGTTAGAGACGATATTGATTGGAATACGAAGAGATACACACCTTGTGTTAATGTACTTGCCTTCTCTCGTTCGCTCCTTGTCAGAAGTAGCCTTCTCCGAGCCAGCAAGATCAATCAGACTCTAAATCACCGTATGAGAGGGCGAACCTCGCTCGTCAAAGAATTCACCACATACAAGCACCGAAGTTTGCACGCTCCTTCCTCCTCGTGCTTGTAGTCTTGGGCCCCCAAGACCTGGTGTCTGTCTCCCACCCAAATTAGGGGTCTGGCGTTCTTTAAGTCCAGGGGTCTGACGGCCAGGATCTTCGGTATTGTCACTATCGTTGCCACGCTCTCGGCTTTCAATCACGAGCCGGAACACACTGTGACTGCGACTACTTCGATCATTCCAGTCCGTACAGGCAGTTCGGCGATTCCCTTCTCCACGTTTCAAAACCTCCTTGACACTTTTCAGGCTCGTCACTACCTCCTCGCGTAAAGGCGTCAAAATGACATCACTCCCACTATTACCTTGGATTTGGACAGGATTCGCAGCCGCCATGGACGGGGGCGTTAGAAGGTCATGAATACTTTCATTATAAATTTCCAAATAGGAGCATCTCAGAAGATATTCGCGTGATGGATTTTGGCGGATGAAACCAAAGACGTCGCGCATCGCGCGTGGTATAATTCCAGGCTCTTCTTCACTTCCACTGAGGGTGTAAGTCTTGCCGGATGCTGTCTGTCCATAGGCAAAAATAACCGCGTTGTAGCCTTCCATGGCTGCATGGACGTGGGATCGAGCTACAGTGGTATATATGAGTTTGTTGGAGGAACTGGCGAGAACGGCATCAAAGTTGAATGTAGCAAAGCTTAGCCCGGATGTGGGGTTTCTTGCGTAATATGGGTTGAGTCGAATGCTGCGTGTTGCAGGGGAGAGATCCCAAGCAGAGATATTATCTGACGGTCGAATACTACAATTGCGCGAGATTAGCATTAAATTCAGGTTGGATTCTGAAACAAAACCAACCGAACCGATACCATAACTTTATCTCGTGTACCGTGGTTGTTCATAGCGGCTTGAAGCCATGAGTCATCAATCTCACCTGAGACTTCTTCTTCGTCTTCGACCATCTGGTAGTCCACGAGAACACTCTCTGGATCGA
>Ga0154002_1000605_pt1 | contig 10838 bp, 9 predicted proteins | sample TSNY086MetaG_FD_102276 | JGI IMG/M metagenome (GOLD analysis project Ga0154002, IMG submission 102276) | Attine ant fungus gardens microbial communities from New York, USA - TSNY086 MetaG | ecosystem: Host-associated > Fungi > Mycelium > Unclassified | place: USA: New York, Robert Cushman Murphy... | reverse complement strand
GTTTAAAGAAAAGTCAGGTATCAGCTTTATCGACTATCTTACTTCCCTGCGCATAGAAAGAGCCTGCGAACTGGCAAAAGCCGGGGAAATGATGTACATCACAGCCGAAAAAGTAGGAATACCGGATCCTAATTACTTCGGTAAATGCTTTAAAAAATATAAAGGCGTATCCTATTCGGAATACATGAAATCAGTTATGTAAAAACAGTCACTTCTGAAATACAGGAGGAAGATATGAAGCGAAAAATGATCAGTACCTTTTTGTGTTTGACGATGGCAGTATCCTTGCTTGCCGGATGTGGTTCATCAGAGTCGGAAAATGGAAAAAACACGGTTGAACTGGTTCTTTGGAGTATTGCCACGGAGAGTGATACGTTTCATCCTGCTTACCTGAAAGCCATTGCAGAATTTGAGGCCAGTCATCCGGGTGTAACAATTAAGTTTGAGGCTTTTGCAAATGAATCCTATAAGACAAAAATCAAATCCGCAATTGCCGCGAATGAGTTACCAGATATATTCTTTACCTGGGCCGGCGGTTTTTCAAAGCCATTTGTGGAATCAGGAAAAGTGCTGGAATTGGATTCTTATTATGATACATACAAAGAAGAGCTGCCAGGAACAGTCCTGGAGAATGTAACTTATGATGGCAGGCTGTATGGATCCGTCATAACCACACCGATATCAGTAATCTTCTACAATAAAAAAATGTTTGCAGAACAGGGCGTGAAAGCACCGACAACATGGGATGAGTGGAAGCAGGTGTGTCAGAAATTTTCAGATGCGGGAATCACGCCGATTGGCGTAAGCGCAAAAGACACCTGGGTTCTTGCGATGACTCATGACGCGATAGCATTAAAGTTAGCCGGATCGGAAAAGCTGCGGGGTACGCTTTTAAAAGAAGAGGGATCCTACACGGATGAAGTGTTCCTTGATGCGGCAACGAAGTTAAAAGAATTGGGTGAGATGGGGGCGTTTTCGAAAAGTGCGATTGGCTTATCCAATGATGAAGCCAGCGCCGACTTCTATGCTGGAAAAACAGCGATGTATATTACCGGAAGTTGGATGGCCGGTTCCATTCAGACCGATGCTAAGAATCCATCTGACTTTGGTGTCATGCCGGTTCCGGTATTGAATTCGGATCATGCTGCGATTACAGACTTTATGGGTGGTGCGTCGGATACCCTGATGGCGGCCAGTGCCTCCAGGTACCCGGATCTTGCGGCGGCAGCTGTATTTGAATTAACCAGAGGTATCTCTAAGTACGCTTACTTAGATGGCGTCGGCATTCCGGCCTGGAAAATTGACTATGATGATAGTTCTGTCAACGCTTTATCCAAAGAGGTGGCAGAGTATGCAGCGAAGGCAACATCATTTACCTTATGGTTTGATATTTTGATGGAAGCAGAAGATGCCGGTGAATATCTGGTATTGCTTCAGGAGCTCTATGCAGGCACTTTAACACCAGAAGAATTCACTGCTGCAATGGCGGAACAATTAGGTAAATAGTAAAAAAATTACCCTTTCATGTAAAGAATGCCCCTTCGGTTTGGGGTGTTCTTTCCTGTAAAATTAAGATAATAAAAATTGCAGGTACTTAGAAGCAAGAAAGGGAGATTTATATGAAGAAGAAAACAAGGAACACCATGGCATTATTGTTAACATTAGTGATGGCTATGTCAATGATGGCTGGCTGCGGAAGCAAAAAAGCAGATAACAACGCAGGAGGAAGTGGGCCAAAGAAAACGATTAATCTTTGGTCGTACACGGATGAAGTACCAAACATGGTAAACAGATATTTGGAATTGCATCCTGAGTTTGGCGAGAAATATGAAATAAAAACAACGGTTATTGCAACTACAGAAGGTGCGTATCAACCGGCCCTTGACCAGGCAATTCTTGGCGGCAAAACGGATGCACCAGATATCTATGCTGCCGAGGCGGCTTTTGTATTAAAGTATACACAAGGCGACATGGCTTCCTACGCAATGCCTTACTCGGAATTAGGTATTGATGTAGATGCAAAAATCGAAGAAGCGCAAATTGCACCTTATACTGTAGATATTGGAAAAAGAGGTGAAGATGTAGTAGGGCTTGGATTTCAGGCAACTGGAGGCGCGGTAATCTATCGCCGCTCGCTTGCAAAAGAAGTCTGGGGCACAGATGATCCAACGGAAGTTGCTGCCCAAATTGGTCCGGGTTGGGAAAAATTCATGAGTGCAGCAGAAGAGATGAAGGCGAAGGGATATGCAATGGTATCAGGCGGCGGCGATTTATGGCAGGTGATCCGTAACACTGGCGAGCAGCCCTGGATCGTAGATGATAAACTTACGATCGACCCGGCGCGTGACCGATTTATGGATCTTCATAAAATATTATATGACAATGGTTACATGAATGACACAACTGCCTGGTCAGATGCCTGGTTTGCTGATATGTCAGGCACCGGCGAACGAGAAGTATTTTGCTTTTTAGGACCGGCCTGGTTGATTAACTATGTAATGGCCAGCAATGCTGGTGAAACTGCCGGCGATTGGGCAGTAGCAGTTCCGCCTGAAGGATTCTTCTGGGGCGGCACATGGTTATTAGCCAATAAAGATGGTAACCCGGAGGTCAGGGACGGAGTTGCAGAGTTAATTGAATGGATTACTTTAGATAGTTCCGATGACGGATTGCAGTATAGCTGGGCAAATGGAACATTATTTGAAGACAATTCAACAAAAGATGCGGTTGGTTCTGGAACGGTTATGGAGCGGTCAAATGGTGAAATCGAATTCCTGGGCGGACAAAATATGTTTGAGATATTTATCGAAGCAGGCGAATATGCGAATGGTAAAATTCTGACTCAATATGATGAGACGATGAATCAGTATTTTATTGATCAGTCAACTGAGTATGCAACAGGATCAAAAACGAAAGAAAAGGCAATCAAAGACTTTAAACAGATGGTTTCAGACAATTTAGGTATTGCAATTGAGTAAGGAGGTGGTGGGGTTGAAAAAAACGAAAAAGCAATATGCCAGGTATGGGTATCTTTTTTCGATACCATTTGTAGTGTCTTTTTTAACTTTTAATTTATATCCCTTATTGTATACCGTAGTTATTAGTTTTACAGACTTAAAGGGTGTTGCAGCCACGGAGTTTCATTTTTTGCCAAATTTATTTCAAAATTATATTGATGCTTTCAATAATCCGTCGTTTGTTACTTCGTTAAAAAACACGGTATTTATATGGGGAATTAACTTTATTCCCCAAATTGTCTTAGCACTTTCCCTGGCGGTATGGTTTACGAATAAGCGGATGAAAATAAAAGGAGTCGGTATTTTCAAGGTGCTGTTCTATATGCCCAATATTATCACTGCCGCCAGTATTGCCATTTTGTTTTCGGCATTTTTTGAAGCGCCGATCGGACCAATGAATGATTTGCTTATGAGACTGGGGCTTAGCAGTAAGACGGTGTATTTCTTCCGAGATGCGCTGACATCACAAGGAATAGTGGCATTCATTCAATTTTGGATGTGGTATGGGGTTACGATGATTGTTTTGATTGCCGGTATTAATGGTATCAGTCCAACGATATTTGAGGCGGCCGCTATTGATGGTGCAAATGGCATCCAGACCTTCTTTATGGTTACTTTTCCGTCGTTACGTCCGATCCTGCTGTATACGCTGGTAACCAGCTTTGTTGGCGGGATGCAGATGTTTGATATCCCAAGATTGCTGGTACAACGCAGTGGACCGGACAATGCAACACTAACGACTTCCGTTTACATTTATAATCAGGCGTTTAGTGGCAGTTATATGTTTAACCGTGCGGCAGCGGCAAGTATGATATTATTCTTTATTATTGCGGTTTGTTCGGCAATTCTGTTTTATATCATGCGTGATCAAGATGCAGCGGCACTTAAAAAAATACAAAAGGCCAGAGCGAAGAACGAGAAACAGGCAAGGAGGAGTGGTGCATGAGCAAAGTAAAAAAAGAGTCCAGAACATCTGGCAGGATGTTAGTTGGCACAGTATTCATTTACATACTTTTGATCACACTGGCGGTTTTGAGTGTGCTGCCGTTCCTGGTTATGCTTGTGAATGCCACCAGAAGTACCCCGGAGATTCAGCAACAGGCACTTTCTTTGGTACCAAGTTCACATTTGATAACAAATATTAAAATCCTGTTGGGCGGAGTTTTTGATCCCGTCATCGGTTTTATGAATTCAATGACTATTTCTGTGGGATCGACAATTTTAGGTATCTATTTTTCCTGCTTAACGGCATATGGGCTGGTTGCTTATGATTGGAAATTAAGGGATGGTTTCTTTGCCTTTATCTTGTGTATATTAATGATTCCATCAACGATTTCAATTATCGGATTTTACCAATTTGTATGGAAGCTTGGCTGGACGAACAATTTGCTGCCATTGATATTACCGTCGATTGCTTCGCCAACGATTGTCTTTTTCATGAGACAGTATCTCGTTGCGACTCTGTCAATGGAGATTGTTGAAGCCGCCAGAATTGATGGCTCGGGTGAATTTGCAACATTCAACCGCATTATTTTGCCGATTATGAAACCGGCGATTGCGACTCAGGCAATCTTTGTGTTTGTTTCAAGCTGGAACAATTTGTTCTTGCCACTGGTTTTGCTGACCAAGAAAGAATTGTTCACGATGCCGATTATGGTTAGTCTGCTGCGAGGAGATATCTACCGTACTGAATTAGGAACGGTATATTTAGGCATTACAATGACAGTTCTTCCATTATTCGTGGTGTATTTTGCTTTATCAAAATATATTATTGCCGGTGTGGCATTAGGTGGGGTGAAGGAATAAGTTAAATGAAAAATAGTTGAAAAAGTATCATTTTTATGGTATTATTTTGACATTAGTGAAATTAGGTCAGACATATGCAAAGGTGCATTCCAGAGTGGACGTGCACCCTTTTTGCTATATGGTAAACGGTAGATTTTTCACTGACCGGAAAGCGGAGGAGTAACTTTATGAAAAGGAAATGGAGTCTGTTACTTGCAGCTGCGATGGCAGCAAGCCTGGCCATGACCGGGTGCGGCGGAAAAGGAGCATCTGATTCGGGGACAGGAGCAGCCCAGGAGAACACCGGAGCTGGTACTCAGGGTGCGGCCGGCGGCGAAGCAACCCAGGGTGTGGAGGTGGATACTGCCGGTTATTTGGTTAGTGTTCTGAATGCTGATATTCAGACTGCCGATGTGCAGAAGACATCCAAAGATTATGAAATCCCGATGAATATCTTTGACCGTCTGGTGGATATTGAAGTGGCGGCTGACGGCAGTTCGAAGATTGTGCCAAGTCTGGCGGAGTTGTGGGAGATTTCTGATGATGGTTTAGAGTATACCTTCCACTTAAGGCAGGGGGTAAAGTTCCATAATGGCAATGATTTTACCGCAGAAGATGTGGTATATACCTTTAACCGTCTGCTGACAGCAGTGGGCTCGGTAAACAGTGAGTTTATCGATCAGGTGAAAGGTGCTGATGAGATGATGCAGGAGAATTCCACCGTCGAAACGCTGGAAGGCCTGGAAGTAATGGATGATCATACGATCAAAGTAACTTTAAAGGAACCGTATGCGGCGTTTCTGGCCTGTATTTCTTCCCCGGGCGTTTCCATCTATGACAGTGAGGCGGCAGAAGCAGCCGGTGACCAGTTTGGTCTGGATCCCAGTGTGACGGTGGGGACCGGTCCTTTCAAATTCACCTCATGGACGTTGAATGACCGTCTGGTATTGACCCGGAATGACGATTACTGGAAGGGTGCTTCGGCCCTGCCGGGAGTTGTGATCAGGATCGTTCCGGAGTCGGGAACACAGCGGATGATGTTTGAGAGCGGCGAACTGGATATTATTGATCTGGACTTTGTGGTAGAAGCGGTAGAGCAGTTCCAGACTGCTTATCCGGATCAGATTATCAGCGGACCCCGGGTTGGTACTACCTATTTTACGATGAATGAGAATCAGCCTCCATTTGACAATGTAAAGGTTCGTAAGGCGGTTCAGATGTCGATTGACAGACAGGCGATTCTGGATACCTTGTATGGCGGACGCGGTCAGGTGGAACAGGGAATTTACCCTCATGGCCTGATTGGCTTTAACCCGGACCAGAAAGAGATCGTATACGATCCGGAAGGCGCTAAGGCTCTGCTGGCAGAGGCTGGTTATGGGGATGGCTTTACGGTGGAACTGGCGGCTGACAGCTCTGCTGCTGATGTGGTAAACACGGCCCTGGAGATCATCCAGGAGCAATTAGCAGAGGTTGGTATTACCGCAGAAATCAAGAATTATGATCAGGCTACCTGGCTGGATACCAGAAAGGCCGGTGAGCTGGGTTCTTTCATGTCGACCTGGACGGCTGATTTTAATGATCCGGATAACTTTATTTATACATTCTTCGGCAATGCGGAAAAGAGCAAGCTGCGCTCGATCAATTATGCCGACGATACGGTGATGGCGCGTGTGGCAGCAGCTCGTGCGATTGTGGATGAAAATGAAAGAATTGCCGAGTACCGTGCCCTGGAAGAGAAGCTGATCTACGAAGATGCGGCCTGGGTTCCGATGTTCTCCAGACTTCATCCCTTTGCAGTAAGCAAGCGGGTGCAGAACTTTGTTCCGATATGGAGCGGACTTGGTGATAAGCTCTATTATGGTGTTTCTTTGGCAGAGTAAAAAAGGAAAGCAAATGAGAGGAGATGCCGCAGGATTTTAGATTTTGCGGCATTTTCTTACGTTACAGGAGGTAGCCCGGTGTTAAAAAAGATACTGAAACGAATCATAATCGCCATCCCGGTTCTGATCGGCGTGGTCCTGATTATTTTTATCATGCTTCGGATTGTACCGGGGGATCCGGTGACGACAATGATGGGCGAGCATGTCAATTTGGCGGTAATTGAAAAGGTAAGTAAGGAAATGGGACTGGATCAGCCAATGTATGTCCAATTCTTTCAATATGTGGGCAATGCCCTGCGAGGGGATTTTGGGACCTCTTACCGGCTGAACCGGAATGTGACCCATATTATCCTGGATGCTTTTCCGAATACGGTCAAGCTGTCGGTCTGTGCGGCGCTGGTGGCCTGGATGATTGGCATTACGGCCGGGATTATTGCGGCGGTTCGGCAGAATAAGTTACTTGACCGGTTGTTCATGGGTGGTGCCCTGATGGGAGTATCGATGCCGGTCTTTATGACGGCGCTGCTGCTTCAGTATATGTTTGCCTTTAAGTTGAGATGGTTTCCGGTATCTGGTTTTGATTCGCCGAGAGCCATGGTTTTGCCGGCCATTGTGCTGGGATGGAATTCGGCCGGAAGTATTGCCCGAATGACCCGCTCCAATCTGGTTGAAGTGATGCAGAATGATTTTATCCGTACGGCCAGAGCCAAAGGACTGCGGGAGGGCGGCGTGATCGTAAAACATGCCTTGAAAAATGCCATGCTGCCGGTAGTCACCATGATGGCGCTGCAGGTTTCCAGTATGCTTTCCGGCGCGGTTCTGACGGAGAGTGTCTTTGGTATTCCCGGCATCGGGCGGTTGGCGGTAAATGCGATTGAAACCCGTGACATGCCGTTGCTGCAGGGCACGGTGATTTTTACCACGGTCATCATCATTGCGGGGAACCTGATTGCGGACCTGCTTTATAATGTATTGGATCCAAGAATCAGGGAGGGCGCATAAGATGGCAGATTATGAGAATAAAGTATCCGTCATGGCGGGTCTGGCAGATGACGGCGCGGCCCAGATCGGTGAAGCGGATACCTGGCAGGATAAAGCCAAAACACTGGTGCGTCAGAATAAACTGGCGGCTTTTTCGGCAGTCCTGATTGTGGTGATTATTTTAATGGCGGTTTTTGCGCCGCTGGTGGCGCCGTATGATCATATCCGGCAAAGTCTGACGGACCGTCTGCAGGCCCCGGGGGCGGCGCACTGGCTGGGAACGGACGAGCTGGGACGGGATGTTCTAAGCCGGATTATCTTTGGGGCCAGAATCTCTTTGATGATTGGTCTGGTACCGACCTTGATTTCGATGGCGATTGGCACGGTGCTGGGGCTGTTTGCCGGTTTTTATGGCGGTAAGGTGGATTTTATGATTATGCGTCTGGCGGATATTATGCTGGCGTTTCCGTCATTGCTGCTGGCGATGGTAGTAATGTATACCATGGGCGGTGGATTGATTAATATTTTTATTGCGTTAAGTTTGGTGAACTGGGCGGGTACGGCCCGGGTGGTCAGGTCCCAGACCTTATCTTTGAAAGAGAAAGAATATGTGGAGGCGGCCAGATCCATTGGTGTGAAAAAGCCGGTGATGATGTTCCGGCATATTCTGCCTAACTGCATGCCTTCTTTGATTGTATTATTTACGTTGAACATTCCGGCGGCTATTTTGTCTGAGGCTTCCTTAAGCTTCCTGGGCGTCGGGGCCCAGCCGCCGTCGGCAAGCTGGGGCCTGATGGTGGTAAGAGGCAAGAAATATCTGCTTGCCGGTCAGCCATGGCTGGCGATTGCACCATGCGTGGCGATTATGATTGTCGTGATGGCATTTAACTTTTTTGGCGATGGCCTGCGCGATGTGCTGGATCCATATTTGAAAGAGCAATAGTACACTGTACCAGGAGGAAGAATGATGAGTGAATCAGCAGTACTTAATATTCAAAATCTGAAGTCCCACTTCTTTACCGCCAAAGGCGAGATACCGGCGGTGGACGGTGTCAGTATCCAGGTACCGGCGGGGAAGATCATCGGCATTGTCGGCGAATCCGGCTGTGGTAAGAGTATGACGGCGATGTCGGTGATGGGATTGCTTCGCCATCCCGGTAAGGTGGTGGATGGAACGATTTTGCTGGCGGACCGGGATATTACCCATTTGAAGCCGAAAGAACTGGCGAAGGTACGCGGCAATGAGATTTCGATGATTTTCCAGGAACCGATGACTTCGCTGAATCCGGTATATCCGGTGGGGCGGCAGGTGCAGGAAGCGATTCTGCTGCATCAGAATGTCGGCAAGGAAGAAGCAAAGCGGCGGGTAATCGAGATGTTTCGGGAAGTCGGAATCCCAGAGCCGGAAAAACGTTATCGCAGTTATCCTCACCAGCTTTCCGGCGGACTGCGCCAGCGGGTGATGATTGGCATGGCGATGGTGTGTAAACCGAAAGTGCTGATCGCGGATGAACCGACGACAGCATTGGATGTAACCATTGAAGCGCAGATTTTAAGATTGATGAAACGGTTGTGCGAAGAACAGGGCACTTCGATCATTTTAATTACCCACAATATGGGGGTAGTGGCTGAAATCTGCGATTATGTCTATGTCATGTATGCCGGAAAGGTAATGGAGCAGGCGGAGACCTTTGATTTGTTTGAGAATACGAGACATCCGTATACGCAGGGGTTATTAAAATCGATTCCCCGGCTGGATGAAAAGGCTGACCGGTTATATACCATTGAGGGAGTGGTACCTAATCTGCTGCATCTGCCAAAAGGCTGTAATTTCTGTACCCGTTGTGAACAGGCGAAAGAACGCTGTTATCAGGAAAAACCGTGCCTGTATGAGACGGGAAGCGGTCATGGTACGCGCTGTTTCCAGTATGAAAGCGAGGTCCAGCTCGATGGGCAATAAGAATGTATTAGTGGAAGCAAAACATTTGGTGAAAGAGTTTCCGATTGGCGGAAGCAAGAAAAACCCGCAGGTGGTTCATGCTGTGTCGGATGTGAATCTGACGATTTATGAAGGGGAAACGCTGGCATTGGTGGGCGAATCAGGCTGTGGGAAAAGTACGTTGGGCCGTGTGCTGATCCGTCTGTTGGCAGCGACCTCCGGAAACATTTATTTTGAAGGGGAAGAGATCGCCGGCCTGAAGGAGTCGGAATTTGCGGCCAGGCGACGGCAAATGCAGATTATTTTTCAGGATCCCTATGCGTCCCTGAATCCGCGGATGAGTGTGAAAGAGATTATCGCGGAGCCTTTGATTACGTATGGGTTGAAGGATAAAACCCAGCTGGAGGCCAAGGTGAAGGAGTTGATGCGAAAGGTTGGGATTCCGGAAGAGTTTTATAACCGGTATCCCCATCAGTTTTCCGGTGGACAGCGGCAGCGAATCGGGATTGCCCGGGCGATTGCGTTGAATCCTAAATTAATTATTTGTGATGAGCCGGTGTCGGCGTTGGATGTGTCGATTCAGTCACAGGTGCTGAATCTTTTGAAGGATTTGCAGGAAGAGTTTAAGCTTACGTATTTGTTCATTTCCCATGATCTGAGCGTTGTGAAGTTTATTGCGGATCGGGTATGTGTGATGTTTTTGGGAAATATCTGTGAGATTGGTGATACGGAAAGCTTGTATGAAAAACCACTGCATCCGTATACCAGATTTTTATTGCATGCGATTCCGAAAGCAGATCCCCAACTCCGCAGTGAGGAAAAGGAACTGTTAAGCGGTGAGATTCCCAGTCCGGTGAATCCGCCTTCTGGCTGCCGGTTCCATACCAGGTGCCCTTATGTGCAGGAGGTTTGTATGACGGTGAAGCCGGGCGGTATTATGGTTGGCGAGCGGCAGGTATTCTGTCATTTTCCGTTGAATATGGATGCATAAGAGCAAAAATAGCAGGAGGAGCCTATGTCGATATCTTTCACAGAGCAAAAAAAGAAGATCCGTCAGGAAGTAAAGCAATGTCGCAAAGAACTGCCGGCAGAATACTGCCAGCAGTCAGACTCTGCGATTTTTGCTTGTGTGACTGGATTGGCGGAGTATCAGCAGGCTGAGGTGATTTTCTGTTTCGTTGGTACCGGGGAAGAGATCGATACTCTGCCTGTTATTCAGGATGCATGGAAGCG
>Ga0154002_1000603_pt1 | contig 10843 bp, 11 predicted proteins | sample TSNY086MetaG_FD_102276 | JGI IMG/M metagenome (GOLD analysis project Ga0154002, IMG submission 102276) | Attine ant fungus gardens microbial communities from New York, USA - TSNY086 MetaG | ecosystem: Host-associated > Fungi > Mycelium > Unclassified | place: USA: New York, Robert Cushman Murphy... | reverse complement strand
TTCTTCAATAAATTTCAACATGGTAGACATCTCCTTTGAATTAGAATAAAAATATAGTTCTAATCAAAGGGCCGCTCTGACTACCTCTAAAAAACATCAGAAGTCAGAGCGGCCGCACATTTTTGGTGTGGTGTCAACCTTTTTTTGAATTTTTTTTGAAAAGTTCGTCCTGACATTATGGAGAACTTTCCACTCTCAAGTACATTTATTAACTCAAAAAGGATGATGACGGTTGTGTTAGGATTGAACTCATTTGTAGGTGAAGAAGGTTTAGTGGATTGGGGGCCTACGTTTGCGGCGATTTCCGTGACGGTTATTCCAACACTTATAATTTATATGTTTTTAAGCAAATATATGCAGGCCGGATTAACGGAAGGTGCTGTGAAAGGATAGGTGGCAGTTATGTACAAGTATTTTTATCAACCAGAAGGCGGATGGGTGGGGGATTGCATGCCCTGCTATCACGATGGTGAGTTTTATATGTATTATCAGTTGGATCAAAGAATTCCCAAGCCGTTTCCTGACGGGGAGCCATTTGGCTGGTCTTTGGCAAAGAGTAAGGATATGGTTAACTTTTGTGATTATGGTGAAGTATTGAAAAAGGGGGAGAAGTATGGCAGAGAGCATTGTCTGTATGCCGGCTCGGTAATCTATGCCCTGGGGTGCTTCAGAGCCTTTTATACAGGTGAATGTAAAACATATGTGGGAACAGAATTGCCCAAAGAGGTGATTATGTTTGCCCATAGCAAAGACGGAGTGAATTGGATAAAGGAACCGGACCTTACGATAACCGCTCCTGATAACTATGAGAAAGATTTTTTCAGGGATCCATATGTTTATTTTGACGAAGATATGAAAACCTGGATTATGCTGATAGCAGCCAGACATCAGGAAGGCCCGAAGGTGAGAAGAAGTTCTCTTGTATACTATACCAGCGATAATTTAGAAAACTGGGTATTTCAGGGAGATCTTTGGTATCCGGAGATGTATCATTTGCTGCAGATGCCGGACCTGTTTAAAATGGGAGACTGGTGGTATCTTTTTTTCTCGGAATATGATGATGAAAAGAAAACAAGATACCGAATGAGCAAGAGCATATTCGGACCGTGGCTGGCACCGGCAGATGATTGCCTTGACGGCCGGGCTTATTATGCAGCACGTACAATCGTTGTGGAGGGCAGGCGGTATATGTATGGCTGGAACCCCACCAGGAAAGAGAACCGGGATACCGATATGTGGGTATGGGGCGGTACTGCTGTTATGCAGGAGCTGTATCAGCGGGGAGACGGTACTCTGGCTGTAAAACTGCCGTATTTATTTGATGAAAGGTTTGTGGAAAGTTCTGTGATAATTGATGATTTTGAATTATATAGAGCAGATGGCAATGCTGACAAGATCATTTTGAAAGACAGCGGGACTTTCTACCGTCTTGATTTTGATGTGGAGTTTGCCAAAGATACTTATGCATTTGGCGTAAAGCTGTATGAAAATTCGGAAGAAGATATCGGATATGCTTATCATTTCAGTCCGGCAAAGCAGCAGGTTGTATTTGATAAACTGCCTAACTATCCATGGTTTACCTGCATGAACAGGGGGCTTTCCCGAATGAGCGATTTGCAGCCGGGAAAAAAACATCGGGTAAGCATTGTTGTTGATGATGATATTGCCATATTGTATGTTGACGGCGTTGCGTTGAATGCCAGAATGTGCGAAAAACCGGGAGCAGAGGTGAAATTTTATGTTCATGGGGGACAGATAAAGATCACTGATATAAAACTCTATCATGATTTCGTCTGAGTTTCGAGGAAGAAGGGGTATATTGATGACGATGTTTTATGGTTTCATCAGGAATTTCAATCATGCATTGGAAGTAATGGCCAATCTTATTATAGTAAGTATACTCTGGTGTATCTGCAGCCTGGGTATCATTACGATTCTGCCGGCATCCAATGCATTATACAAAACAGTAGAACAGACCATAAAATATCAGGATGCTTATCCGGTAAAGATATTTTTCAGTAATTTTAAAAAGCATATCGGGAAAAAACTGATCATGGGAGTTGTCATATCTCTTGCAGGTGTTTTGATATGTGCAGTGATATCATGTGCGGATTTTATGTATGCAACCGCTGGAAGCAATGCTTTTTTTTCTGTTTTTAGCAGAATTGTCATGGTATACTATATCTCTTTATTGTCTTATATGATACCTGGATTAGATTCTGGTATGAGTATAAGGAAACAGATTGTCGCCGGAATGTATCATTGCGTAAAAAATCTGCCGTTTAGCCTGAGTATGATAAGTACGGTCGGCCTTGGTGTATTGCTCGTTATCATGATGCCGGTAAGTTTATTGATTGTTCCGGGAATCATAGGATTGAGTGCTGTTTATTTGGTGGGCAGCAGGATATAAAAGTTAATAACAATCGACCGTCACATGAAGAAACCGCAAGGCCGGGGTTTTGACTGTACCAGCGGCTTTTAGATTATGGCATAGAAGAACCTGCCCCTCCCGCTGCGACAGTATCGAAAGGGAGGCAGGTTCTAAAAAGACTTCACACGAGGTAACGAATTTATCTTGTGTGAAGTCTTTTGCATGTTAGCTCAATTAGCGAACCCCCAATTTTATTCAATGCCTTGAGCTTCTTTCTATAATACCCGATAATCATCTGACAACCAAAGCTTTGCAAAAATGTCACTTTGAAGTTGCAAAATAGATTATGATATTGTTATTCAAAAAACGGTTTTGCACGCGATTTATTGAATTGGAGGTCAAATATTATATAAAAAATTGAACAGTCAAAACCGGAGTGCATTTCCTCGCAAGCTCGTGATTGATGAATATGCCTTGAATGTTGACATTGCGCCCGTAAAGGAGCTTATATCCCTGCAACGTAGATGTGTTAATAACCTTTTGCAAATAGCCAAACACGCACAGGCGCACAATGTTTATATAGAAAAAAAATCATTTCCTCATTTCCCTATTGACAAATGCGGTTAGTCATATTAAACTGTAGTCGGTAAGGTTAGTCTTTGCTAACTGATTTCATATCGTTCGTTGTTAGCCTTAGCTGACAAAGGGGGCAAGGAGGTAGCATGATGCCTTTAACAATGGCAAAGTCCGGAGAGCGAAATTCCATCAAAAAGGTTGGCGGAAAAGCTGAAACAAAGCAACAGCAAGATGGCTCCGCTGGGCGCTCCGGTCGAGATAACAGTCCGCGGATATGAGCTTTCCTTGCGAAAAGCCGACGCTGAAATGATTGAGGTAGAGTAGCGAGTGCGGTATGGAGAATGTTTTTTTTGTTTACGAGTTAGGCAATGCTAACCACGCTTGGGAGGAGAACATGTTAATTACAATCGCGCTTGCCGGAAATCCGAACAGCGGCAAGCGCATCGGCGTTAAATCAGGTTTTGCTTCAGCATTGCGGGATATCGTAAGTCTGGCATCAAGGTTGTTTGCAAAATTTAAAAAGCGTTTACACAAGATCGTTTTTACATGGCAGGCCGATTGAGCGGCTCATTGTGGCTGCTTGACAATAAAAAAATATGGAAAGAGGTAATTTAATGAGCAAAATAGCGGTTGTGTACTGGAGCGGTACGGGAAACACGGAAGAAATGATGCCATTGCGTTTGACTGCCCATCTATGGGCGTTTTATCGATGGTTAGTTGAATCTAACTTCAAATTATGCGATTATTGAAAGGAGCAAAAAAAATGGCACATCTTCTTATGATTGAAAGCTGGGTTGGAGCAAGTGGAAATCTTCTGCCACCCTTGCTTAAAAAACTCGGTCACAGCTACACGTTCGTCACAAGGAAACCGGAACACTATCAAAGTGCATTAAGCGCAGAGAAACATGCAGTTTTCCGCTATGCCGAAAACGTAATAGAAACGGAAACCAATGATGTGCAGGGGTTGGCGGAGGCTGTAAGGAAATTTCACTTCGACGGCGTTATCACTGTTTGCGATTACTATATCGAAACAGTGTGCGAGATAGCAAGAATATTTGATGTCCCTTGCCCATTCCCCGCAGAGGTTAAGACAGGGCGTCAAAAACACCTCATGCGGCAGGCTATTGATAAAGCGGAACTGCCGAATCCGAAGTACCGGCTGGCAGCTGATTGGGAACAGGTCGAAAAAGCGGTTTCAGAAATAGGTTATCCGGTGGTGCTAAAACCGGTCGATTTAGCATCCAGCGCATTTGTCCGGCTCATTCAAAACGCGGATGATTTGAGAAGCGCATATCAGGATTTAGAGACATTTCCGCTTAATTTCAGGGATCAGCCAAGGGATTGTACTTACCTGTTGGAAGAATATATGTCGGGTGAGGAAGTCAGCGTCGAGAGTGTTTCTTTCAATGGCGAAACGACTATTATCGGCATCACGGATAAATCTGTGACTGGCGCACCGTATTTTATTGAAAACGGTCATATGTTTCCTGCTAAACTGGAGGATTCCATCCGTGAAGATATAACTGCGCTTGTACGCGAGGTGCTGATAGCTACCGGTTTTAATCACGGCATCGCGCATACGGAAGTGAAAATTACAGCAGAAGGTCCGCGTATTGTGGAAATCAACCCTCGTACAGCTGGAAACTACATCGTTGAGCTTATTGAGCGGGTAACAGATATAAACCTGTTAAAAGCGTTTGTTGCACTTTCGTTGGGGAAACGCCCGGATATTACGTCAAAGGATTGTGGTGTTTCCAGCGCAGCCATCATGTTTATCGTTCCTTCGCAGAGCGGCGATATAAGGTGTGTAGACGGAGTCGAAACTTTGCAGAATGACCCCCAAATTGTCCGTTATAAAGTAGAGAATTGCGTCGGAAAACACGTTGACCAGCCGATAGATAACGCCTGCTATCTGGGACATATAGTAACGCAAGACAAAGAGGGGTTTCATGCTCGTTCCTATGCGGAGAGTGCGCTTGGGCGAATCAAAATCTCATTTGAGGGTGCCGAGGAGGAGAGTATATGAATCAACAGATACAAAACGGAGTTATGACAGTCGCAATGTTATGGGAGTCCATTGTCAGCGGAGAATTGGGGACTCATCCACGCGAATTATCCGCTACCGGGGCGTCGTATATCTATCAGACGACGCAGTTCCCATCATCCGAAACAAAGTACCATAACTACTATCTGTTGCTACGGGTTGAATCCTACTTTGGAGCTTGCTCACATATGCCTGATCAGATTAGCATTGATGTAGCCGGGGAGTTGTCGGGAACACCGCTGGATATTTGCATATGTGATTCTCGGCTACCGATTAGGATTGCGGCGATGGACGCATACCTCGGCACGATTTTCCCCCATGCTGAGTATTGTTCCAACGCGATGGATTTGCCTGCCGGAACCCCTGTTGAGCGTGCAAATCTCCGTGATAACCTCATTGCCGATACCGCCAATATAACACCTGGTATGAAAATTGCGCTTATTGGTGTTGTGAACCCCCTTATTTCTGCGATTAGGCATCGCGGAGGGATATGCTTACCCTGCGATTTGCAGATGGAGAAAACGCAATGGGGCGAACCGGTTGAAAAAGACATGGAGAAAGTTCTGAATGAAGCTGACGGCATTATTTGTACCGGCATGACGTTAAGTAACGGAACATTCGACCGAATCGTCGAGAGGGCCTCCGTGCGAAATGTGCCCCTCACTGTTTATGCGCAAACGGGCAGTGCGATTACCGCAAGATTTATTGGCAAAGGGGTAACAGGTTTGGTAGCGGAACCATTTCCATTTTCACAATTTAACGCCGGTGTTACCCAGCTTTATTGCTACGGCAAAAAGGCAGGTGAAGAATAATGCCTATTGATATAAAGACAGATACTGACAATATTTTGCACACAAATCCCGCGCTATACGCCGTTTTTGAGGATGACAAGACTTTTGAGATGGCGCGATTTATTCATGCCATCCTCCAAAAATATGGATCAGGCAAGCGGGTACTGGACGTAGGCTCCGGCTTGGGACGAGAAGTTGGGTTTTTGCAAGACAAAGGGTATGAATCAGTTGGAATCGACAATTCGCAAGAGATGCTCGCGTGGGCAAAAGACCATTATCCATTGGCAAAGTTTTTCTTTGGCAGTCAGATGGAATTCTCGTTAAATCGCCTTTTCGACGCTGTAGTCTGTGTGGGAAGCACATTCCTGTATAACTATACGAACGCAGATGCACTCGCTGCATTGCGAAATTTTCGTAAGCACCTCGATGCCAACGGTATTCTCTATCTTGATATGCGAAACGCCGCTTTCTTCTTGACAAGGGATGGTCAAAAATGGCTGACTGAAGAACTTGTGGAAGAAACGATGTTTGAAGGAGAAGCTGCCATTGTAAAAACTCGCTTTTACATAGATTTATCAGCGCAGATATTAAAAAGGGACTACAACTGGCGAATTGGAAACAGAAAACCGATTATTGAACATTTGCAACATCGCCTGTTCTTCCCGCAGGAACTCGCCGCGCTGTTGTCGGTATGTGGTTTTCAGGTGCTTGAGCTATTTGATAAACCGGAACCGCACATCGGGGATTTCGGCGATAACCAGCCGATTGTGTTTGATCATGGGTTGCGTGGGCGGCGGTTGCAAGTCATAGCAAGAGCGATTTAGGGAAGGAGGCAGGTTTATGGATAAACCATCAAGCCAGCAGCGTGGGCTGATCATACTGCTGTTTTTTACCTTCTTCATGGTAATGGGATTTGATATGATTATGCCGCTGATTATCGGTCATTATGTGAATAACGTGGGCTTTACCGCCACAGCGGTTGCCTTCGCTCTGGCAGTCAGGCAATTTTCGCAACAGGGGCTTGCATTGGTCGGAGGCGCATTAGCAGACCGTTTTCAGATCAGGACACTTATCAGTATCGGGGTGCTCCTGCGAACGGTCGGATTTTCGGCTTTGGCGTTTGCAGATAGCTACGGTATACTTCTCGTGGCAATGATATTAATAGGGTTAGGCGGTGTTTTCTTTGAAATGCCCTATCAATCCGCTATTGCCATGTTAACGACGGAAAAAAATCGCCCTCGATACTACTCGCTGAACAATACCATCACGGGCATAGCGAGCGCAATAGGGCCATTGCTTGGAGTGGCTCTGCTGAGGTTTGATTTTAAGCTGGTTTGCTTTGGGGCCGCGTTCTGCTTCTTTGTAAATTTTGCCCTTTCCTGTTTTGTGATGCCGCCAATCATGCGTCAGGAAAAATCATATTCCGTCATCCCGGCAATCAAAAAAATTGCATCAGATAGAACATACCTTGTTTTCGTGTTCTTCATGATGATGTTCTGGTTGGCGGCTTCGCAGATAGATATTACTTATCCGCTCAAGGTGCAAGAACTTTACGGCTCCGCTGATGGCGTAGGTGTAATGTATGCGGTCTACGCTGTCGTTATGGCCGCCCTGCAATATCCGCTGGTTGCACTGATGTCAAAGAAATTTTCGTCTCGAATTACAGTCGTAATTGGCATTGGCATTATTGCGATGGCGTTGGTGTCAACCGCATTTATCCGCAGCCCGATTCCGTTTATGGCAATTGTCGCTATTTACGCTGTCGGAATGGTTCTTGCGCGACCGAATCAGCAGAACATAGCCGTGTCAATGTCGAACCCGCAAGCACTCGGAATGTATTTAGGCGTGAACTCCGTGGCTTTTGCAATCGGAAAGGGCGTGGGCACAATTATCGGTGGCGCGTCATTCGATATGGCCCAAAAATACGGGCTGAGTAATATCCCTTGGTATCTATTCGGAGCTTTGGCAGTAGTATCCATGTTCGGATTTTTACTTTACAAAAAAATAGGTCAGGCTCATACGGCGTTAAGCCGATAAGTATAATCAAAAAATGGAGGAATTAAGATGAAAAAGAGTATTACCACAGCACTTGTACTTGCATTGTGTGCTTGCCTGTTCCTACTGTCAGGTTGCGGCGGAGCGAGCACGTCAGAAAGCAGTACGCCTGGTACATCGGCTTCGCCATCCACGGAGCCATCCACAACATCGCCCGATGAAGTTGTCGACAACCGAGAGCTGCGAATAGCGGGACGTGAAATCGCCGTGGGGCTGAACCCGACTGTTCCGATTGTTGCCGATTACCTTGTCAATATGGGTGCGGGCGAGTTGCTTTTCAAAGCAAACGCGGGTGGCATTATTGAGCCGTCGCTCGCAGCCGGTGTGGAAGAAATAGACCCCACCACATGGGAAATTAAGCTCCGCCCGGAAGCTTGCTTTTGGAGCGGGAAGCCTGTGGACGCTGATGTGGTAATCGATTCGCTGGAGCATTCACGCGAGACTGACCTGAAAGCGCAGCCGTTTTTGGAAGGCATGAGCTTTTCTAAGCTCGACGATTATACAATTCAAGTAAAAACTACTCTGGAACATTTAACCGTTCCGCTCAATCTTTCCTATTTGCAACTGGTGATTCACAATGTTGAACCACCCTATACCTATGAGGATTTAAATACGATTGATTTCACAGGAATGTATAAGATCGTTGAGTTTGTTCCCAAACAACGCATGGTGTTCGAGGTGAATAACGAGTATTGGGGCCAAAAGCCAACAATTGAGCGGATTATTCAGGAGGAAATCGGCGATGAGCAGACCCGGACGCTTGCCGCTTTGAGTGGGCGCTATCATGTTGTAATGAATATCCCTGCTTCCAGCATGGCGCAATTTGCGGGTAGCAATGTGGCGCAGATCAGCGCGGTTCCACCCGCAAATACGGAAACAATCTACTTGAACCTGAACCAGCCTCAGCTTCAGGATTATCGAGTACGGCAGGCATTAAGCTGGGGATTGGACAGGGATGAGTTGAATTTGCTCGGCGCGGAGGGGCAAAGCACTCCGGTTACAACATGGTTGGGTTCAAACCCCGCTTTCTCTGAAGCAAAGAACACGTTCTTTAAGTACGATTTTGACAAGGCATCAGCGTTGCTGGACGAAGCCGGGTGGACACTCGGCGGAGACGGGATACGATATAAAGACGGGATGCCCCTCACGCTTCGATTGATGACTTGGGGTGTAGACAAGGCGTTGGGCGAGGCGCTTCAAAATCAGTGGTCGAAGCTTGGTATTCAAGCCACGGTGCAGCACGGCGATTATGGCTTAATAGAAACCGCACGCGGAACCGGAGATTGGGACGCTTTCATTGAGGCATGGGGGACATTCGGAAATACCGCGTCGCTGCTTAAAGGCCAGTATTCTCCCGCCGGCGGGGCGAATTACGGCGGATACGATGACGAGGAAACCAATCAACTACTTGATAGCCTGTCAAGCGCATCCGATGAAACGGAGCGTCACGAATTGGCAATACTGATAATTGAACGTGTTGCCAAGCAGTCTCCGGTCATTTGTGTGTATCCGCGGCCAGAGTTGACGGCGGTCAGCACCTCTCTGGATGGTTTTACGCCGCATTTCCGACAATTTGAGAATGTAATAAATTCTAACCTGAGAATTGTGGATTAAAGTGCGGCAGAAGGGAGACTGATAATTGTGTGTAAAACCGTATTCAGGCGCTTAATCGGTGCTGTTATCACATTGTTTTGCGCGACTCTTGTGCTGTTTATTATTATCCGGCTGGCTCCCGGCGACCCGATTGAAATAATGTTAGGGCGACCCGGCGATCTGGCGATAAAAAACACCCCTGCTTACGAGGCGAGAGTTGCTGAATTACATGCGCAGTTGGGTTTGGATCAAGATATGCTTACACAGTATGGGCAGTGGCTTAAAAGGCTCGTCAGTTTAGAACTGGGCACATCCATACACACGGGGCGAGAGGTGAGTATAGAGATAGCCGAAAGAATCCCTGCAACACTGATGTTATCCTTGGCGGCTATATTGATTCAGCTTGTGTCAGGTGTAGTTTTTGGAATCATATCAGCAATACGCGCCGGAAAAATCCTCGACCATGTGATACGGCTCTTTTGTGTATTTTTTGCGTCTGTTCCGGCGTTTGTTATCGGGCTTGTGCTGCTGATGTTCTTTGCTGTAACATATCATATTTACGAAATCAGCGGTGACGCGAATATTTACCGATTATGGCTGCCCGCTATAACACTTGGTCTGGTCGGCGCACCGCAGTTAATCCGCATGGTGCGGGCAAACATTCTGTCCGAACTTGGGCAGACATACATTGTGTCCGCAATATCAAGAGGACTGCCTAAAAAGCAAATAATGCGGCACGCGCTCAAAAATGCGATGCTCCCCATCGTTACAATGATGGCGTTGTCATTCACAAACTTAATTGCCGGTTCTGTTGTCATTGAGAGCATTTTTTCGTGGCCGGGAATCGGAAATTATGCAATGAATAGTGTCCTGCTGCACGATTATCCTGTGATTCAGGGATATGCCGTAATTATGGTGTCGGTGGTAATCATGGCAAATTTACTTGTCGAGTTGCTTTATATGTTGATTGACCCAAGACTCCGTAAGCGCAGCAGATTGGAAAGAGGCTTAGAAAATGAGTAAAGGCAAACCCCCATTAAATCTCATTGCGGGGATCGTTATAATTTCCGTAATTTGCGTTCTGGTGATGGGCGCACCAGTATTCACGCACTACAACCCATTAGAGCAATACCCGGAAGAAAGGCTGTCGACTTTGAGCAAAGCGCACCTTTTAGGAACAGACAGATTTGGACGTGATATTTTTTCACGCACCCTTTACGGCGGGAGAACTACGCTTGCATCGTCTTTTCTGGCGCTTATCTGCTCACTCGCGCTGGGGTTACTTATCGGTTTGACGACCGGTATGTTCAGCGGCACAATTTTCGATATTATAGTCATGCGCATTGTTGATGTACTTATGGCCTTTCCCTTTATGGTGTTGGCGATGATTGTAACTGCATTGTTCGGGACGAG
>Ga0154002_1000600_pt1 | contig 10847 bp, 12 predicted proteins | sample TSNY086MetaG_FD_102276 | JGI IMG/M metagenome (GOLD analysis project Ga0154002, IMG submission 102276) | Attine ant fungus gardens microbial communities from New York, USA - TSNY086 MetaG | ecosystem: Host-associated > Fungi > Mycelium > Unclassified | place: USA: New York, Robert Cushman Murphy... | reverse complement strand
GCCAGAATTGGAAGATCAAAAAGAACAGATGATTTCTTAATAAAAACGTGGTAGAATGAAGGAAAACCGTGCGTTCTACCATTTTTTGTAAAAGTAGCATTATGTGCCCCAAGGGGGATGGTGAGGCTGATCCAAAGGACAAGGGCGAACCTAGAGCCAAACATAAAACAGACAATAGCGGAAAGGATCTGCCTGCCAAAGGAGAACCGAATTCCTCTGTCGACAAATTAAACCCTGACGGATCGGTAAAACAACGTAGGTACTATGGTCTAGATGGAAAGGCAGAACTTGATATTGATTATAATTATTCAAATGGGGATGGAAGTCATACTTTTCCGCATGAACATCCTTGGGATTGGAGCCAAAATCCACCAAGGCAATAGAAAGGAGGCTTATATGCCAAGCATTCATGACAGTATTGTGATGTCATATGAAGTGAATTTGCAGTGCCAGAAAATAGTATTTCACACACAGAATAAAAGTGCAGCGGATATTGATGAGATTGAGATTACTTTTTCTAATGTTTTAGCACACTCTTTTGAAAATGAATTGCCTGGAAGTGTTCTGTATGAGATAAGTGAGCATGGAATTCATGAGTTTTTAGAAGATAACAGAATTCTTCTTGAAAAAGGAAAACCATATTGCTGGCCTGTGGATTTTGATACATTAGATGAGTTACAAGGAATGCTTTTTAAGGAGCATTATTTGTATTATAGAATCTCATCCTCATATGGTTTAAATGGCTGGGTATTAGCGAAGCAGTATGAAGCTAAGGTTGATTAGAGTCCTTGTATAAGTAATCTTTAAGACTTTTTAAATCTCCTCACTGGAATTAAAATTACCCGATGAGGAGATTTTCCTTTTTAAAAAGACTGGAATGAAGTTAAAATATTAAGTCGGTCATATTGTCTATAAAAACTGATATTTTCGCATCGGCAAAATGCCTATAAAGGTCTAGCAATTCGTCCAGCGTCATTTTCTGAAATTCATGCAGGAGGGCTTCCTTGGCCTGATCGTAGGGGGTTATGATTTCTGTGGATTCCTCTCCTGTTTCAGGGTCGTAAATCGGCGTTTCAATCACGTCATAGTTATCCCGGATTGAGAGAGTTCCTCTAATTACCATGTTCCGCTGTTCTGCGAGTTCCAGTAATTCCACTTCTTCCACGTTTCTTGAAAAATCGTCCGCTTTTATCAATTCCGATTCAGGAATATTCAAAATCCGGCAGAATTCCACCATCAGATCACGGGAGGGGATCACCTTTCCCCTTTCCAAAGCCAGTAGGTCGTCTGGCGTGATGTTTAACATATTGGCAAAATCCTCAATAGAGAGTTCTGCTTCCTCCCGGTATTTATGAAGATTCCGGGCAATCGGAAGCTGAATATTAATCTGGTGGAACTGGCTTCCTCCGTATAGCTGATTCGGGCTGATATCCAGAGCCTTGACGATTTTTTCAAGGGTTTCTGCCCGGGGATTCACCATGCCCTTCTCAATCTGTAATAACCCCTGTGGGGACATATGGATCATTTCTGCAAGCTGTTTTTGCGAAATGCCCTTTTCCTTGCGAAGTTCAACAATGTTTTTTCCTAGTACTTTGTCATTCATGGTGCCACCTGCCTTGTGGTTGATAAAGTTATCATAACACGAATTAAAGTATAAAACAAGTGAAAAACTATTGACAATTAAACTAAAACGTGATTTAATAGAACTGCGGAAAAGAACAAATGTTCTTAAAATGCAAATCGCAGTGAGACCGATGGCTAAGTATAGGGGTTAAATTTGCTTTATACCATGGGTTTCAGAGCGCTATAAATCACCAGCCACGACAGGCACCGTTCAGGTGCATGAGTGGCCACGCTCGTGGCTGGTGGGGATTGGAGCGAAGCGCCAATCCCTAGGGCGCTTAAGTAACACCGCCCTATGAATACAAGAAAAAAATGTATGGAACGTTGAAAATACGTGGTTTCAAGGCTATTTTTCAGTGTGCCAAAATAAAAGACCAAAAGGAGGAGATTTTATAAAAACAACAAGAGATGCATTAAGTGTGAAACTGGATTATCTAAGCATTGTATTTGAACAGGCATCAGCGTTTTGCCAATATGCCATGTTCCCGTTTCTGCTTATAGCAAGCAGGGAGTGGTGCAGTCATAGTCGATAAATCGCCTATGACACAGCGAATGTGGTATGCCCGCATTACGGATTCCCGCAAAACATTTTTCGTGTCTGTAAGACAATAATAACATTTTTAGGAAAGAACCAAGAACTGCTTGACAAAAGAACCGGGGACTCCTATAATATATGTATGATCAGTGATTGATCAGACAATAATCAATAAATAATCAATATACAATCAGCATGTAATCAAGGAGTGATCGCTTGTATTCCAAAGGAGGCCTATGGATAAGACAACCTACAGCCAAAAGGCATATGAAGTCATAAAGAAAGACCTGATGCAGGGACGGTTTGAGGGTTATATCAATGGACGCAAGATTGCGGGGGAATTGGGGACCGGATATTCCCCGGTAAGAGAGGCACTTTTGCGGCTCCAAGGAGAGGGGCTGGTCAAGAGAATCCAGAACAACGGTTATTTTGTAAACCGGCTGGAGCTAAAAGATTTAACCCGTATTTTTCAAATGAGGGAATGTGTAGAGCTTTTTGTATGGAAGGAGATGTTTGACAGCCTGTGCGAGGCGGATATTGACCAGATGAAATATCTGCACGAGCAGGAATGCAGAGCGGCGGAAATGAAAGACTATCATACGTGCCGTGAAATTGACGTGGAGTTTCATTCTATCCCGATACGCCTTTATAATAATAAGGATTTATTGGCACTCTATTACAATAGCCGTGAGAAGCAGGCGATTTGTACGGGAGGCCCCCTGCTTTTGTATGATGAGGAGGCGGTTGCGGAACACGGGCGGATTATTGAGGGGGTAGAGCGGGAAGACAAAGAAGGGGCGATTCAGATGCTGCAGAGCCACATCTTGAATTTCCGGGTTCGGATGCAGAACAATATCCTGAAAGAAACGCGCTATCGTGAAGATTAATGTAAAGGACATTAAAATAATTAATTAAGGAGAAGAGAGTATGAAAAAGGTGTTAGGAATTCTGGACAGACATCTGGAGGAATGGCTTCTACTGCTATTTCTGGGGCTGATTGCTTGTATCATGCTTCTGCAGGTTGTGATGCGCTATGCTTTTTCCAGCGCGTTGTCCTGGCCGGAGGAGGTCTGCCGCTATTTGTACATCTGGAGCTGCTTTGTAGGGATCAGCTACTGCATCCGCCAGCAGTCAGAGCTAAAGATTGACGCACTGGAGCGGGTTTTACGAGGCAAGGGAAAGATTCTGTTTCAAGTCTTTTTGCAGATCATTTGCATTGCGTTATATGCCTATATGTTTTTCACATCCTTTGGTGTATTGGAGCATATATACAAGACGAATCAATTAAGCTCAGCGGCGCGGATTCCTATGTATCTGGTATATTTCTCTATACCGTTCAGCTTGGGATTAGCGGTAATCCGCAGCATTCAGCGTGTGATAAAAGTCTTGTATTCTCTTAAGGAAGGTTCACCTGAGGTAAAGGAGGAGAAGGTATGATTTCGGTATTGCTGATTCTGTTTTTTGCAGGCTTATTGGTGGGACTCCCGATTATCGTTAGTATTGGCATTTCCGTCATCGGACCGCTTTTCTTAAGTGAGGGCGTGGCATATTCAGCCGATTCCTTTATCCGATGGACATTAGGAGGCGCAGATAATACTACCTCCATTGCAATTCCTATGTTTATTCTGGCCGGAGCTATCATGGCGAAGGGAGGCATTTCCCAGCGGCTTTTTAATGTATTTGCCCTGGTAGCCGGCAAGAAAACCGGCGGACTGCCTTGCGCAGTGGTTTTGACCTGTCTGTTTTATGGCGCTATCTCCGGGTCGGGCCCGGCGACGGCAGCGGCAGTTGGCTCGATGGCAATTCCGATCTTAGTAAATATGGGATATAACAAGGTTTTCAGTGCGGCACTGGTAGCCACGGCAGCAGGTTTGGGGGTAATTATCCCCCCAAGTATCCCCTTCGTGTTGTATGGAATGGTCAGCAACACTTCTGTGGGCGAGCTTTTTATCGCAGGAATTCTGCCCGGTCTGCTCATCGGTGCGTTTCTTATGATTTATGCAGTGATCTATTGTAAGATTCGCGGTGAGGACAAGGAAAAAATTGCTGCCAATTATGAAGGCCTTAAGAAGAGGGGCATTTTCCGGGTATTGCGGGAAAGCTTCTGGGCAGTCCTTTCTCCGGTAATCATTCTGGGAGGTATCTATTCAGGAATCGTTACACCTACGGAGGCGGCGACCGTATCCGTATTTTACTCCTTAATTGTATCCGTTCTGATTTATCGGCATGTTACGGTTCGGGAGATTCCTCATCTGATGGTCGAGGCAATAAAATCCTACGCCCCGATTATTATCCTGATTGCCATGGCCACCGCATTTTCGAGAGCGTTAACCATGATGAACGCACCGAAACTGATTGGAGAGTTCATCATTAATACTTTTCCGAATAAGACCTCCTTTATTCTGGTGATCCTGCTTGTATTCTTTATCATTGGTATGTTTATGGATGCGGCACCAGGAATTGCCGTATTGGCTCCGATTCTTGTGCCGGTAGCCACCACGCTAGGAATTTCACCGGTACATTTTGGTGTTATGTTAATTGTAAATCTGGCAATCGGACAGGTTACGCCTCCCTTTGGGACGAATCTGTTTGTCAGCAGCGGTCTTGCTAAGGTGCCGGTGCTGGAACTTGGTAAAAAAGCAATGCCGCTGGTGGCTGTATTCGTGGCTGCCCTTCTGGTAATCGCCTTTGTACCCTGGCTGAGCTTAGCGCTGATCTGACCATAATCCTGCGGGAATGGTAAATAAAAATCAGAAAAGGAGAAACAGCATGAAAAAAGGATTGGCAGCATTATTGATTGGCACAATGTTGTGCATGGCGGCCTGCGGAGGAAGCAATCCGGCAGAAACCACGCAGGCATCACAGGCCACAGAGACACAGGAAGCTTCGTCCGCAGAGACTACCTCTGCGGACGACACAGCGGCAGATCCCTATGCAGATCTGGATCCAATGACAATCCACATTGCAAATACCGCACCGGACAAGGCATCCCTAAATGTACACAGCCTTGCTTTTGAAGAAGCACTGGAGAGGATCACCGGAGGGAAAATTCAGGTAGAAGTACATGCCAATTCCACGATGGGAAGTGACCGGGAGTCGGCCGAAGCAGTTCAGCTGGGCGATTTGGATATCATCGCGGTAACAGCAGCTCCCATGATGGCCTTCGTTCCGGAAGCCGCCGCCTTAGATATGCCGATGGTGTACACAGGCTACAAAATGGAAACGATTCAGAAGGTCTTTGACGGCCAATGGGGCGACAAAATGCGTGCAGCCTTTGAGGATAACGGATTTAAGCTTCTGGATGTATTTACCGGAGATGCTTATCGCCAGCTGGCCACGAATAAGAAGCTGGATACGGTGGAGGATATCAAGGGTCTGCGGATCCGTGTTATGGAAAATGTATACCATATGAATTTCTGGGAGAAGGCAGGAGCTGTGCCCACTCCGCTTGCATTCGGAGAGGTATACCTGTCTCTGCAGCAGGGACTTTTGGACGCCCATGAAAATCCCCTGGAGGTTATCTACTTCAGCGGCATTTATGAGCAGCAGAAATACCTTTACACCAATGCAAATACCACCTTATTCTCCGTAACGTTCTCCATGAATCTCGATAAGTACAATGCACTGCCGGATGCCTATAAGCAGGCATTCGATGAGGCATTGCAGGAGGCACGTGAGGCATCCGTAAAATCCTACCAGGACAATATGCAGGAAATGCGCGGCTTAATGGAAGAGTATGGAATGGAGCTCTTAGCACTGGATGACAGCGTAGTGACATACCTCCAGGAATCCGCCCGGAATTCTTATCAAATGCTGGCAGATGAGATCGGAGCCGAGTGGATGGATGGCTTATCTGCGGCATTAGCAGCAGAACAGTAGGGCTATATGAATAAGAAGAAACAGGCGAGTGCACCGATGACTCGTAAAATGGGAGCGGCAGATTTTGCACAGAAGGAAGAAACGGTGATCTATTGGCTTGGCTCCGGCGGTATCTTTTTACAGAGTCATGGGGTTCGTCTTATGATCGATCCTGTAATCTGCACAAAGCCGGACAATCCGTTAGTGAGTGAGGCAGGTTATCCTCTGCTGGTTCCTCCGCCGGTAGAACCGGAAGCGGTTCTGGAGCTGGATGCCATTCTCTATACCCATGCGGATTACGATCATCTGGCAAAAGACTCCGCCAGAGGACTGCTCTCTGCCGGTGCGGTCTACTATGGCACACCTTTTGTCCGGAATACGCTTCTGGAATTTGGGATTCCGGAGGAAAGGATCTGCACCTGCCAAATTGGTGAGACATTTTCTATAGGTTCCATTGCGCTTACGCTGACTCCTGCCTCCCATAGCTGGCAAAAGGATCGGCCGGAGTTCGACTGGTGCTTTGGACCGGAGGATTGCTGTGGCTTTTACCTGAAGACCAAGGACGGGAATGTCTGGATACCGGGTGACAGCATCCTGATGGAAGAGCATCTTGGGATGAAGATGGTAGACTGGATGTTTTTTGACATATCTTCCGATTCCTATCACTTTGGTACCGAGAATGCCTTGCGATTAGCAAATACCTTACAGGATGCACAGCTGATACTTTATCATTATGGGACGTATGATGCACCGGACAAGCCGGCCTTTAACGCAGACCCGGAGGTTATTACAGGCCGCCTTCAGAATCCGGAACGACTGCACATCCCGGCTCCTGGAGAACCTGTAACGATCCGGAAAAATGAAAATTAGTTGTGTCTCATGTCCAAATGTGATACTATGATACCAGGGATTGCGAGAGCACAAAGTGCGCAGCAATCCGTAGGTATCATGCTATATTTAGCAAGAATCAAAAATGTAAGATTGCAGGTGGAATATGGCGAAAAAAACATTAAGTCAAGAAGCATACGGACATATTAAGCATAATCTGGAAGAAGGTGTTTATGAAGGCTACATAAATGGACGTCAGCTAGCCAGAGATCTGGAGATTGGATTTACTCCGGTGCGGGAAGCGCTTCTGCAGCTTCAAAGTGAAGGACTGATTCGCAAGGTCGATAATGTCGGGTACTTTGTGAATCGTGTGGAATTGGAGGAATTGATCCAGATTTTTCAGGTGCGCGAGTGCATCGAGATGTATGTCTGGGGACAGGTTTTTGATAAGATCACAGAGGTGGAGATTCAGAAAATGAATGAGCTTCACGAGAAAGAGACGGAGCTTTTTCACCAAGGGAAAATCAAAGACTTTACGAAGACAGATATACAGCTTCATGGGGTCGCACTGGATTTCTTTGGGAATGATCACTTGAGTAATTTGTATTATCAAGTCCGCCAGAGGTATATGCTTTGTCCCGTTAAGACAACGAAGCAGATTAGTGTGGATGCCATGGAAGAGCACGCCCAGTGGATTTCTTACATGGAGGCGAGGGATCGCCAGAAAGCACTGGACTATTTACAGAAACATATCAACAACACAAAGGCACGTATGAAGGAAGGGTATATTACCTTCCTGGAATGAAGAAAAGCGAGAGCTCCGGGTTTGGACTCTCGCTTTATTACTCTTTTTAATAAGGTACTATACGCATCCCGAGCGTTCACAAATCTCATCGATCATATCCACGATCGTACCCACGGCATTTACCAGGGGGCTCTGGGACATGCGGTCCTGATAGGCGGTACGGTTCTGATAGACCTCGCTGACTGCCTGGACCAGGCGTTCTGTCGTTAAATCCTCTTCCTGCAGTACCGCGCTGAAGCCCTGTTTCTCAAAGCTGGCGGCATTTAACAGCTGGTCTCCCCGGCTGGCGGCTGCAGACAGGGGAATTAACAGGTTGGGCTTTCGCAGCGCCAGGAGCTCGCAGATGGCATTCGCCCCTGCCCGGGAAATTGCCACATCTGCCAGTGCAAAAAAATCCTTCAGCGGGCTGCTGACATACTCATATTGCAGATAGCCTGGCTGGTCCATCAGGTTCTCTGCCAGATTTTTCTTACCGCAGATATGAATGATCTGGAACTGTGAAAGTAACTGAGACAGTGCCTTCCTTACGGCAGTATTGACCGATACGGAACCTAAGCTGCCGCCAATGACCAGAAGAACCGGTTTATCCGGAGAGAAACCGGTGGTTTCCAATGCCTTTAGGCGGCTGCCGGACAGCAGCTCCTCCCGGATCGGGCAGCCGGTTACTACCGCCTTTCCCGTTGGCAGGTGCTCTACTGTTTCGGGGAAGTTACAGCAGATTTTAGAAGCGGAGGAAACGCTCAGCTTGTTTGCAAGGCCCGGTGTCATATCGGATTCGTGAATTATTACCGGAATCTTCAGGCGTTTAGCAGCAAAGATCACCGGAACCGTAACGAAGCCGCCCTTCGAAAAAATTACATCCGGCTGCAGCTCGCGCAGAAGCTTTTTCGCCTGTCCGAAGCCCTTGATCACACGAAAGGGATCCGTGAAATTCTTCAGGTCAAAATACCGGCGAAACTTGCCGGAAGAAATCCCATTATAGGGAATGCCGGCGACTAAAGCCAGCTGTTTTTCAATTCCATTTTTGGAACCAATATAGTGTACATCGTAGCCTCTTTCCTGGAGCAGAGGCAGCAGCGCCAGGTTTGGCGTCACATGCCCGGCGGTTCCGCCGCCGGTAAGTACAATTCGCTTCATACAGGTTGCCCTCCCGGTTGGTTCATTTTTGATAGCCCCGTATTGCCTTGGCCAGCTGGTCTGCACAGGATGTGGGGCGGGAGCCACATCGGATTCCTTCCAGCTTCTCCAACGCCGTTTCCACGCTCATCCCTTCCACCAGCCTTCCGATTGCCTGCAGATTCCCGCTGCAGCCGCCGTAGAAAGAGACATCCGTCAGCTTACCCTCTTTTATTTCAAACTGAATTTCCCGGGAACAGACCCCGCTTGGTCGATATTTCATAGCATCCTCCCTTGATTGACCGGAGAAAGCGCTCTCCGGCATTAATCTTTCCATAGTATAGCACAACCGGCAGGGAAAGTGCCAGAGAAAAGTGCAATAGAAAAAAACTCTTTTACATCTGGCCGCATTTATATTATAATATTAGTGTTTGTTTTTGACCGGGGATTTATCCCAAATCTAAAAGAATGTGAGATAACATATGGCGAGAACGGTAGGAACGATTTCAAGAGGAATCCGCTGCCCGATTATCCGAGAAGGAGATCCGCTGGCGGACATCGTAGTAAACAGTGTGCTGGAAGCATCAGAGGAAGAAGGTTTCTCTCTAAGAGACCGCGATGTAATTGCAGTAACCGAGTCAATTGTAGCCCGGTCTCAGGGGAATAATGCCTCGGTAGAGGCGATTGCGGAAGATGTGCACACGAAGTTTGGGGGCGGAACCGTCGGTGTAATTTTTCCGATTCTTTCCCGGAACCGCTTTGCAGTCTGCCTGAGGGGCATTGCAAAAGGCGTCTCCAAGGTGATCCTGATGTTAAGCTATCCCAGTGACGAAATGGGTAATGCGCTGATCAGCCAGGACCAGTTGGACGAGTCCGGCGTGAATCCTTATTTGGATGTCCTGAGCCTGACGCAGTACAGGAGCCTGTTCGGAGCGAATCTTCATCCCTTTACCGGTGTTGACTATGTGGAATATTACAGCGGCCTGATCAGGGAATGCGGGGCAGAAGTAGAGGTGATCTTCGGGAATAATCCGAGGGCAATTCTGGATTACACGAAGAAGATCATTAACTGTGACATCCACACCCGTGAACGGACGAAGCGGATTCTGCTGGCCGACGGGGCGGAGAAGGTCTTAAGCCTGAGCGACATCATGAATGCCCCGGTAAAAGGCAGTGGTTATAATGCGCAATACGGGCTGCTTGGTTCCAATAAATCCACGGAAGACATGGTTAAGCTCTTTCCCCAGGAGTGTACAGAGCTGGTGCTGGATATTCAGCGGCAGGTTCTTCAGCAGACCGGCTGCCATGTGGAAGTGATGGTCTATGGAGACGGCGCCTTTAAAGATCCCGTAGGTAAAATCTGGGAACTGGCAGATCCTTGTGTGTCTCCGGCTTATACGCTGGGTCTGGAAGGTACGCCCAATGAGCTGAAGCTTAAGTATCTGGCCGATAATGATTTTAAGAGCCTCTCCGGCGAGGCGCTGCGGGATGCGGTCTCCCGGCGGATTCGCGAGAAGGCAGACAGCCTGGTAGGTAACATGGCTTCCCAGGGTACCACACCGAGACGTCTGACCGACCTGATCGGGTCACTGTGCGACCTGACCAGCGGTTCCGGAGATAAAGGGACACCGGTGGTACTGGTACAGGGATATTTTGATAATTTTACAGATTAAGTTAAGTTTAGTATGAAAACGGAATATTAACCGGAAGGGATATTGTTTGAAAAAGCAGTATCTCTTTTCTTATGCAAAGTATGCTAGTGTGTTGTCCGGTTCATTAAATGGACTGCCCTTTACCGGGTATGAGGATTAGACAGATTGTATACTGCCATAGCAAATATCTTCCATTAATGGTATAAATATACTGTATGCGCCTATTTTAGCAAAACGTTCTATCCGCGTTAATCTACAAAAAAAGCCCGCCTTCCAGCAGGAATGCGGGCGATATTTTTGCAATTGGGTTTTTCTTTGTCGCACTAATACCAGGAAAAATGTGATCCCGTACCAAAGTAAAAATTCCGACGAATTGAAACGCAAAATGTCACTTCTTATATTGTAATAGATTGCCGGCGGTCTGTCAATG
>Ga0154002_1000598_pt1 | contig 10884 bp, 13 predicted proteins | sample TSNY086MetaG_FD_102276 | JGI IMG/M metagenome (GOLD analysis project Ga0154002, IMG submission 102276) | Attine ant fungus gardens microbial communities from New York, USA - TSNY086 MetaG | ecosystem: Host-associated > Fungi > Mycelium > Unclassified | place: USA: New York, Robert Cushman Murphy... | reverse complement strand
CTGTTCTGCAGCCATATCCTCTACCAGATCGGTAATGGGATCTCCCTTTACCTGGAACTCGCAGGAGTTAAAAGGAATACCGCCGGCTGCCATGGGCCAAACGCCTGTGGTATGGTCGATATAATAAGGACCAAAGCCGGAGGCTTCAATTTCTTCGATGGACAGATTTCGGGTCAGCTGGTGTACAATCGTAGCGACCATCTCCATGTGCGCCAATTCCTCCGTACCTACATCGGGAACAAAAATGTCGCAGTTGCCAAAAATGCGGACAAGCCTTGCGGCGACGGGCTTTTGATACATACGATTATGACCAATGAAAAGGTGTTAAAATACCGTGTTGGATATAATGAAACTCCTTTTGATGTTCTACCTGTTACGAAACAAGGTGAAACTGAAAGAATAATCAATCTTTACATAGCGGCATAAACTCCAACACTTATAACAACCGTTTGCTTTTTTATTTAGGGCAAGCGGCTTGTGTTTACGATTTTATTAAATCAACCGCTCGAAAGACTGTTTTGGTGCAATTTGATTATACGAATCCGTGATTCGCACATTTGCCATCCTATATCCCCCAATATATAATGAACATACAAGGAGGGACTGCCCAATGAAAAAGACAAAATATTATTTGACCGAAGCCGAATGGCGCTTAGTTATACATAGCCTGAATGAACTCCGAACCAAGTTGATTAGGGAGGGGCAACACACCGACACGGTGGACGAAACGCTGTATAAGGTTATGAACGCTAAAACAAAGCGGGTAAAGGTTGAGGGGTGACGGCTATGGAATCAAATACCTTTGAAAAAGCCTTTGGCGACTTCATTGACCGCCACGAATACGACGAAGCGCAGAGCGCCCTGTTTGATGTGGTACGATATACCTTCAAAGCCGGATGAAGAACCATCTAAGTAATTGAATACATATTGAGAGCCGTTTGCAGAACAAGCGGTTTTTTTCATTTCCTCCATAGTAAATGATTGAATAATGAACATAATAATGTTATAATAATGTACAAACAAGGAGGTACTATTATGCCAAACATTAGACCGATTACTGATTTAAGAAATACAAACGAAATATCTGATATTTGCCACGCTAAAAATGAACCGGTATTCATTACGAAAAATGGGTATGGTGACTTAGTTGTTATGAGTATTGAGACCTATGAGGAAATGTTGAACACAGCATACATTGATACAGCAATTGCGGAAGCCGAAGCGGAATATAATAGTGGAGCAGAATTATTAGATGCAAAGGAGGCATTGGCTTCTTTGAGAAGGAGGCACTTTGGATAAATATATTGTAAAGTTGATGCCGAGAGCCTACCGGGATTTAGATGAAATATATGTCTATATTGCAGCCCACATTGGTGTAAAAGAGACGGCTGTGAACCTGATTGATGAATTGGAAAAAGCAATACTGACGTTGGATTTGATGCCTTATCGAGGTGCCGCGCGAAAAATTGGAGTCTACGCAAATAAAGGCTACCGACAGGTTTTTGTTAAGAATTTTGTGATTGTGTACCGTATAGTGGAAAAGATTAAGGAAGTATTAATCGTAACAGTCAGATATACACCAAGCGATTTTTAAGAGAAAATAGAAAAAAGACTTCTTCGGAGGTCTTTTTTAATACGAGAAATTATGTCTGTAAGTATTATAAATAGTCGAATAACAGCTACAAGAGAAGATGTTTGCTGTTATGTGCGGTACCCGCACCGGGAGATGCTACAGATACAAAGAAAGTCTTTGTATAAATATTCCGGATTCCCTGACAAACTATGGAATTACAAGAATTTTAATAAGGTAACCGAACTGGATATTGCGGGTGAATTCATTACTTAATAATCGGTTATGAAAATAATTCAATACCACAACTGCGCTTCACTGGTACTCACTAAACGAACTATTTCACTGGCATTGTGTACCCCATTCCAATGGCATTCTGCACCCCGCCCCAATGGCATTGAAATTGAAGTGAAAGCAGTATAGCGTACAATTTTAATTCATTTATTCAAACAAAGAAATACGACTATACAGCAGTGGGAATTGTCAATAAAACGTGCTATACTATCAAGGTCTGGAGCATTTTTACACAGAGACTCAAAGTACCTGTTTTAGGGATATAAAATCATGAGCTAAACATTATGGCTATCTTACGCAATTCACATTACATAATACAGTGTTTGATTATAGCAATAATGGGAGTGCGACAAGAAGCGGCTTCTTCTTGAAAGGTTAGTTCAGACTATAGTCTGATGTCCTAGTAGTAGGGATATTCCCATCCGAAACTGCGTCAGGGGTAACCCTGGGGTGGGTTGCATGAGGAAAAGCCCAATTGACTGTCTAGTATCCATGGCAATCAGGGGCAAGGGAAAGGATGGTATGGTTTATGATTAAGCATCGTAATTGCTAGCAGTGGATGGGATATGCTTGCCATTGTATTGCAGATAAGAAAACGTGGCTTCCCATGTGCGTATGTTACTACCTACATATCTGCCGGTGTATTGAATAGACCTAACCCATCCGTATCTAACAGAAGCTGAACTTGGTAAGTCCTATGGAGTCCATATTTGGTAGGTCAACCGCAAGGAAGATACAATCTCCAGAGGATAACGGAACGTTGGAATAAGCAAAAGTCGCTGTGGTGCAAACCAACAGGAATAAGAAATAACTGGGCGAATAGTGCTAAATAGCATACCTGAAAGGGTGCTGACTTCCAACTGGTAATCAACACGGAATAAAACGAAAAGCAAGATTTCAAAAGGGAGGTAACAGATGCGAAAAACTTCAAATTATAGGAAGTCCACATTATTTCCCAATACCCAATGGAAACTTATTGACTGGTTTCATGTTAACAGGTATGTAGAAAAACTGCAACAGCGGATATACCGTGCCGAATGTCTTGGTAATAAACGCAAAGTAAGAAATCTGCAAAGGCTCTTGGTAAGAAGTAAGGCAATGCTACTGGTATCCATAAAAAGAGTAACGCAAATCAATAAGGGAAAAAAGACAGCAGGTGTGGACGGAGAGATAGCATTATCCAACAGTGACAGATTAAAACTGTTTCATGAGTTGTTAAAGTTAGATATTGAAAAACACAATCCCAAACCGGCACATCGAACCTATATCAAAAAGAAGAACGGGAAATTGAGGCCGCTCAGTATACCCACACTGCGTGACAGGATATGTCAAAACATCATCAAAGGTGCTCTAGAGCCACAATGGGAAGCAAGATTCGAACCGATATCATACGGCTTCAGACCAAAAAGAGGGTGCCATGACGCCATTACAAGAATTTTTCTGTCTTGCCGCAGAGGTACAAATAAGAGATGGATTTTCGAAGGGGATTTCAAAGGTTGTTTTGACAATCTGAACCACGATTACATTAGGGAGCAGATAAAAGAATTCCCATATGTTAAATTGATAGACAAATGGCTAAAAGCAGGATATGTTGACAATGGAGTATTCAACGAAACAGAGTCTGGTTCTGGACAGGGTAATATTGTATCTCCGTTACTTGCAAACATTGCACTAATGGGTATGGAAGATATACTCGGAATAAAGTACAAAGCTGTGAAGGGCAAAGGTGGAAGTATATGCTACACAAACGAAACAAAATATACCCTGGTGTTTTATGCCGACGATTTTGTGATAATGTGTAATACACAGAAGGATGCAGAGGATGTTTACGGACTACTAAAACCATATCTGGAGAAAAGAGGCTTGGAACTGTCAAAGGAAAAGACTAGAGTAGTAACTATAGAAGAGGGCTTTAACTTTTTAGGTTTCAATGTGAGATTATATCAGACATGTCAGGGTGAAAAACTGCTGATAAAGCCATCAAAGGAATCAATCAAAAAAGGTAAAGAAACCATTTCAAAGGAAATACAGAAACTGAAAGGCAATAATGTCAGTGCGGTAATTGAAAAACTTAATCCTATCATTAGAGGTATAGGTAATTATTGGTCACCATCAGTCGCCAAAAAGACATATCAAAACATAGACCACCATGTCTGGGGAGCCACTTTCATATTTCTAAAATACCTACATCCAAAGAAAAGTAAGACATGGATAATAAACAGGTATTACAAACCAGATATAACGGGACAAAGCAATAACCGATGGATACTGACCGACCCGAAAGAACACAAGCAGCTTATAAAAATGTCATGGATACCAATAGTCAGGCATACACTCATTAAATTTAGAGCAACACCCTGTGACGCCAGCCTTAAAGAATACTTTGAGTACAGGGACGAAAAGGAATTTGAAAGAAACTCTATTAAGAGCAAGCAGAAGCTTGCCAAAATACAGAACTATAAATGCCCTATTTGCAGAATGAGTATTACGGATTTCAGTGAGATACTGGTAGTTAAAGAAAAGGTACCGGTGATACAAGGCGGGACAAGGAAATACAACAATTTGCAATTGGTACATGAATTTTGTAGCAGGCAATATGATAAAATGTTCCCGTTAAAAGGTGAGCCTTCAAATACTCAACAAAAACAGGAAGGCTGTAAAACCATAAGACAACTGAGATTGGCGGAAATATCATAAAGACAGACGGATAAATGAGAGCTTGAGCTGTATGTCTTGAAAGGGACACGTACAGTTCTTAGGCGAGAAGGAGGGAGTAATCCCTCCGACTTAGCCGACAGTGAGGAGAGAATATGAGAACTTCACTTTAAAGATGCTTGAAGAACAACAAGATGAAATCCAAGAATTAAGACAGAAATATGATATGGATTTTTTTATTCACAAAAATGAAAGGCGTACATATGAAGTATACACTGGCACAAAATGCAATAAGTTCATTAAGCATTGCAATTGAAAAATTTAAAATATTTTATTATAACAATGATAAATATGCTCAAAGTGAAATAGATGAAGCAATTAAAATTTGTATTGTTTTTCTCGAAAATTCAATTGAACTTATGTTAAAAAAGATTTTGGCATCCTCTGATCCATTATCTATCTATGCCGAACCGAATAGCCGAGATATACAGAAGGCATTATCCGAAGTAAATGATTCATGCAGATTAGAAGATATTCTCATATCAAAAAATAACTTTAGGACAATTACGTATACTCAATCTGTACAGAAGTATAACGAGAACTACCAAAATTCAGATAAATTATATTGTGTCTTAACCAATCTAGGTGCAAAAAGAAATGCTATTACTCATTTTGGTCTAGATGGAACAGATGCATTGGACGAATTAATAGTTTGCTTAATAAATGCGTTTGATATAATTTACAATTATCTCTATCCTCAATTAATTGAATTTGAGGATATAGAATTTTATTTTACAAGCGATGACTTGGTAGTAGATACCATACATGGGAAAAAGCTTTTGTTTAATTCCGATGACGACCAATTGTACAATAATATTATTGACTTTCTCGATGAACTTATGGAGACATCAAAAGATGGTGTGTGTGCTCTGCGTGCTTCAAAACTCGAAAGCAAAATTTATGAATTTACAGAGTTATTGAAAGAGTTAATTGAAGATAGTAAATATTGTCTTTTGCTTGATAAGAATCATGCCCAGATTGACTTTGGAAGCAGTAACTTTGAAGAAAATCATATTTGTTTTGACGTTTATAAAAATTCTGACATATGGAATAGTATTGGTTCATGCTATTCTCCTTATTATAATGTAACAGCGTTTTGCGGTGAAGGTGGAGAAATTTATTTTTTAATTGTACATGACAAGCACGAGTTATATATTTACAACCAAAGACAGTTTATAAAATGGCCACAATGTGATGAAGCTGAACCGGATAACCAATGGTTATCCGATTATGCCAACGGTGCTTGTGAAAAATTTAAATTATCAAAGCGAAATCTTTTGCGAGCGTTTGAAAGTGTATTAAAGGATTAGTTTACTGCTATGTTTGTGCCAAGCCTCATATATGCAGAATTGGAATAGCACATTATCCATATTAGTAGGATTTTTTACAAGAGTATGAATTACCCATTATGTTTACATTATGCTTATCAGTAATTTATATAATTGCCTTCTCCCTATATAATATAATACGCAAAGGTAGTTAAATCAAATAAGCATTTTGCAAAGAAAGACTAACGAACGGAGTGCGAAGCGAGGACACCATCATGAGCAAAAAGAAGCATAAAAAACAAAAACCTGTTAAGGCAGATGAATACTATAACAATGGAATCATTGAGCTTGCTTCTTATGGCAAGGTGGTATCAATGCGTAATCTTAGTACGCCCGAACAGCATACTCAAATTCAAACATATTATAAAAATGAATATCCAAAGGTTAAGAAACGCATAGACGAGAAGGTCTGCAAGCTAAAGAATGAAATATCTCTCTGCGATCCGTTGATGCTACTCAAATTCACTAAAGACATGGCAATGATGTCTCATATGAATAAGTTTTCTGAGGTTGATTATACAACCGAAGGAAACATGATAATCAGGTCGCAAGAATATATCCAAAGCATTTTGGTTTCAACAAGCAATCATTTTACTGATACTGAATCTATAGCAGATCAAGAAAAACACTGGCATTCTATTCTTGCAGATACTGAGGATTTGTATAAAGAATTTGTGTATTTTTATTATTATTGGTCAGCGTACACACAAGATGCTGCTGAGATTTCTGATGAGATGATGAATTATATTGTAGAATCTCAAATGCTTTATCTCGTTAGAGGCAACCGCTATCAAGCATTTGAACTTGAGCCGCTCAAAAATCTTTTACCTCCTCACAATGATGTGCTCATAGAATTATTCGGTGTTGCTGCTGAAGAAATAGTAGAAGGACTTGAAAAACTTGAGTACTCTATGTCGCAGGGCTTAGGGGATGCCTGGATGGGCATGATGGAAAAATATGATGACTTTTGCAAATTGGTTGATTCCGGCGTTGATCCAGCCGTAGCGATTGAAGATTCAAGGGACGTAGTCGATCCCTTTTTTGAAAAGGCATTAGGTGAAGCCTTAAATAATGTTGTGCATGTTACTGGGTGGGATGAACGATTAATAGATGCCCTCTCATTGAAAATTGGCGAATGCACTTACTTCTTTGACGACTCAGAGTTTGCAGGTTGGCCTATTATGGAGATGCCAACAAAAAGGAAACCGTTTATAAAGATAGATGGAATTGCATACGCATTTGACTACTATTCGTTATTTGACAATATTTATAGAGCTTTGCAAAAAGAGATCTTTCGTTTGAAGCCGGAGTATATTGATACCTGGAGCAAACGACAGAACATAGCCAGCGAAGATATGGTTAAGGATTTGTTTTTGAAACTGCTACCTGGGGCAACCGCTTATAGTGGAAATTACTATCCTGTAGCCGCATCCTTAAAGCAGATGAACGAGAATGACCTGCTCATCATATATGGGAACTACCTTCTCATCATAGAAGTTAAAGCAGGCTCGTTCCCACAAACGCCACCGATAAACGATTTTGACGCCCATATAAAAGCATATACAAAACTCGCTCAAGAAGCAGATTCGCAGTGTAGCAGGACTATTAAATACATAGAAGAACATCAATCTGCCCCATTCTATGACGCAGATAAACACAAGAAATTTGAGATCAATGACATCGCCGACTTCAAGGAAATTTACACATTTTCTGTTACTGTGGACAACTTTAACGACTTTGCGGCAAGGGCAGAAAAGCTAAATTTCATCACTCTTTCAAGCGAAACCATTGTAATTTCATATGATGACCTATTATCGTATGAGGACTATTTTGATTCGCCTATATATTTTCTGCATTTCTTAAAGCAGCGGAAATCTGCGATCAATATTCCTCAAATTGCGATGAACGATGAGCTTGACCACTTGGGAATGTATATTGCTCACAATATGTACTCGATACATGCCTCTGACTTCCCGGTAGAGAACAGAGTGAATTGGCATGGCTACAGACAAGAGTTGGATATCTATTTTAGCAAATTATATCTGCCGGAATTGAATACAACTAAACCTAAGCAGGAAATGCCAAACGAAGTAATAGAGATAATTAGCCTGTTGGAACAGGGTTCAAGCCGAAATAAGATCGATGTTGCACATTTCCTTTTAGATCTGTCTTCTGACGCAAAAGATGATTTTTGCAAACAGATTCATCATGCATTAAGAAGGCAGCCTGAGCTCGGCAGAATGGTGGTAGCGTCTGCCTTCGGTGAGATAAAGTATTGTCTTTTCGTTGAAATTCCTGGAATTAAATCCATGAGCGAAGCGGAACGTAAAGATTATGTCTATGCCGCCATCCTTAGTGATGAATCACGACCCATCATGTGGATTAATCTGGAATACGATACAAACGGCAATTTGCTTGTTGCTAATGGGTTACAATGCAGTCGAAGAGACATTCCATCAAATGATATTGAGCGACTAAAAAGACTGAGTGTTGAATATGCCAAAAGTAGAATAGAAAGTTACCAACGCCAAAACCATAAAAAGATTGGCAGGAACGACCCCTGCCCCTGCGGTAGCGGCAGAAAGTACAAGAAATGTTGTATGTAATATTCGTGAGCAACACAATTTTTAGAGAAGTATCAATATAAACTGGTTTGAGTTCTGTGGCAAATTTCGAACTTCTCATTATGTTTATGATACACAACCAATTACACGGGCAATGCCCAACAAATGAGGTATTAGGTGAGTATTAATGATGATTTCAAAGAAATAATGAACTATGCGCATTTTTGGAATTGGTTACTGGACTGGGACGTGGTTAATATTTGCTATAATGCGTGTATTGTAAAAAAATAAGAAACTGTGTATAAGTGCGTTGTGGCTATTGCAAAAGCATCGTGAGCATATTCAGCGATAGCGGTAAATGCAAAACACTGACAACGAGTCAAAGGGGGCATATTCCATGAACAAGTGTAAAATCACGGTGCTAAAAACAACATTAGATGAAGAATTGGCAAAGGAATATGGCGTGGATGGCTTGAAAGCCTGTCCGATGCACAAAGCAGGGCAAATCTATTACGCAGATTACGCAAAGCCGGATCATTTCTGCGATGAAGCGTGGAAGGCTATTTATCAATATGTGTTTGCCCTTGCGCACGGAGCGGATGCCGGTGTGTTCTATTACGGTGATTGGATCAAAACGCCCGGCGTTGCCATTTGCAGTTGCAATGACGGCCTGCGCCCGGTCATTTTCAAAATTGAGGCCTCCCGCGAGGAAGCGAAGATCGAATATACGCCTATTGACAGATAGTGTTTATGGGGAAATGCTCGGACAACTTGGATAAAGACTACCAACGGCTGAAAGAAGCAGGCGTACAGTTTCTGGGTGAGCCACAACTCATTGAGGACTGGGGAATGCGCTGTACTTATTTTAGAGATACGGAAGGCAATCTGTTTGAACTAAACGACGCCAGCGGTGTGTAATATTTCTATCTTTACACCATGAATTTAGTTTTAGTTGGAGGGATAAAGCATGAGCAAAAAATTAGTAGCTTATTTTTCAGCAAGCGGTGAGACGGCTGTACTTGCAAAGACACTGGCAGAGGTGGCAAGTGCCGACCTTTATGAAATCAAACCGAAAGTACCGTACACCAAGGCTGATTTAAACTGGAACGACAAGAAGTCCCGCAGCTCTATAGAAATGAACGACCAATCTTTCCGTCCCGCGATTGCTGATAAGGATGCCAACATTGCGACATATGATGTTGTTTTTGTGGGTTTCCCAATTTGGTGGTATATAGCTCCAACCATAATTAACACCTTTTTAGAAAGCTATGATTTTTCAGGAAAGACCATCGTTTTATTCGCGACATCTGGTGGCAGTGGACTTGGCAAGACTATAGAATACCTACAGCCTTCCGTTTCCGGCACGGCTACATGGAAGGAAGGCAAACTGCTAAATGGCAGGCTATCTAAAAATGCTTTGTCTGCATGGGTAGAGAGCCTTAATTTGCTTTAATGAACTGCCCATTATGTTTATACCGAGTGGTTCATACACTAACCAATAATGACGCTCTTTCTATAATTAGCTATTTGTTTGGTAAAATATTCTTCATGTATAAAAGAACTGGCGAACCGTTTGTAGGCTTTTCGTTTTACGAGCAGTTTTTCTTATTCGTACATTTGCGGCTCTATTTCCCCTCATATATAATTAAAACATAAGGAGGGACACACTATGAAGAAAACCAAAATCTATCTGAATGAAGCAGAATGGCGGTTTGTCATACATAGCCTAAACGAGCTTAAAACCAAGCTGCACAGCGAAGGGCGATACACCGACACGGTGGATGATGCCATATATAAGGTTATGACCGCTCCCGTCAAAAGGGTAAAAGTTACGGGGTGACGATTATGGAATCTAATACTTTTGAAAAAGCCTTTTCAGACTTTATTGAACGCCACGAGTATGACGAAGCACAGAGCGCATTATTTGATGTGATACACATATCATTCAAAGCCGGGGGGGAATCCGTGGGCGGCAATCCTCCCGAACCGCAGCCCGTAATCATGATTATTCATGGAAAGCAGGAGGAAGAAGCGCCTAAATAATTGAATACATAGATTGAGCCGTTTGTCTTAGAACAAGCGGCTTTTTCCATTTCCTCCGTTACATAGCCGTTTCTGTCCCGGACAGGAGCGGCTAAATACATTGAAAGGAGGAACCAGCAATGTCAAATTGTAAAGTCATAGCGATATGCAATCAGAAAGGCGGCGTGACTTATGGAAAGCTGTATATTATGCAAAGTCCATAGCTAAAAAACCTGTATTTCAAGAAAAAGCAGTTGATTTACTTTTCATAATCCAGCACGATTTTATTGTAACTATCAATAGATCACGAAGGGAGTAAATCAATTGGAAAATTTAACATTACAACAGCTCGTAGCCAAGACACAGGAAGCTTTGGAGCAAGCAGGGGCTT
>Ga0154002_1000597_pt1 | contig 10885 bp, 7 predicted proteins | sample TSNY086MetaG_FD_102276 | JGI IMG/M metagenome (GOLD analysis project Ga0154002, IMG submission 102276) | Attine ant fungus gardens microbial communities from New York, USA - TSNY086 MetaG | ecosystem: Host-associated > Fungi > Mycelium > Unclassified | place: USA: New York, Robert Cushman Murphy... | reverse complement strand
GGCAATGTTTACGCATGCAGGCGCTGCGGTTCCGGGAGAATATAATGCTCTTGATACACATTGGATCTGGCAGGAAGGCCTTGAAAGGCTGACGAAAGAGCCGCTGCAGATTATTGACGGCTGCGTGAAAGTACCGGAGAAGCCGGGACTTGGTATTGAGGTTGATATGGAGCAGATCAAGAAAGCTCATCAGTTATATCTGAACAACTGCCTGGGCGGACGTGATGATGCAGTCGTGATGCAGTATCTGATTCCAAATTGGAAATTCGATCCGAAGAAGCCTTGTTTGGTGAGATAATACAGCATGAAGGAGGAGCCATTGTATATTAAAATCAAAGAGCAGGATAATGTAGCAATTGCAGTGAATGAAATCCAGGCCGGAACGGAAGTGATGGAGGGAGTGATTGCGCATCAGGATATTCCCCAGGCTCATAAGATTGCCTTGTGTGACATCCCAAAGGGCGGAGCGATTATCCGCTATGGCGTAATTCTGGGATACGCCATCGAACCGGTCAGCCAGGGAGACTGGATCAATGAGCATATGCTGGAGCTGCCGACACCACCGGACGTGGATCATATGGAATTTGCCACCAATCTGGTACCGGACAGCGAGCTGCCGGACCCACTGGCCACGTCCTGGGAAGGCTATCGAAATCCTGGCGGCGGTTCTGCCGGCACCCGGAATATTTTAGGAATCAGCACCACCGTACAGTGTGTAACCGGCGTTTTAAATGTGGCGGTAGCGAAAATGAAACGGGAACTGCTGCCCAGGTATCCCAATGTGGATGATATTGTACCGGTGAATCATGCTTATGGCTGCGGCGTTGCAATCAATGCGCCGGAAGCCAGGGTGCCGATCCGGACTCTGCGCAACCTTTCCAAACATCCTAACTTTGGCGGCCAGATGATGGTAGTCGGTTTAGGCTGTGAGAAGTTCACCGTGGAGATGCTGTGTGATGCATCTGATATTACGCCGGAAAATGTCATCATTCTGCAGGAGAAAAAAGGCTTTGATGATATGATCCATTCCTTGATGGAAATGGCCGAACGGAAATTGAAAATCCTGAATGAAAGAAAACGGGAAACCCTGCCATTGTCGGAATTGTTAATCGGGCTGCAGTGCGGCGGCAGCGATGCTTTTTCCGGTGTAACCGCCAATCCGGCCGCCGGATATGCCGCCGATATGCTGGTCAAGGGCGGAGCTGCCGTATTGTTCTCGGAAGTAACCGAGGTGCGGGACGGTGTGTATCTGCTGGGACAGCGGTGTATCAACGAAGAAGTCGGCAAGAAGCTGGCGGCCGAAATGAAATGGTACGACAATTACCTGCAAGAAGGCGAAGTCGACCGCAGTGCCAATCCAACCCCCGGCAATAAAAAAGGCGGGCTTGCCAATATCGTGGAAAAGGCCATGGGTTCCATTGCCAAATCGGGCACTTCCCCGATTGTAGAAGTATTGTCACCGGCTGAAAAACCAACCAGGAAAGGCCTGATCTATGCGGCAACACCGGCCAGTGATATTGTCTGCGGCCCGTGTCAGCTGGCTTCGGGCATCGGCCTGCAGGTGTTCATGACCGGACGGGGAACCCCATACGGACTGGCAATTGCACCGGTGATCAAGGTGTGTTCCCGAAATGACATGAAAGAACAATGGATGGACCTGATTGATGTCAATGCCGGCCCGGCAGCAACCGGGGAGGCAACCATTGAAGAAATCGGCGAGCAGATCTTCCGGGAGATTATGGAGGTGGCAAGCGGACGCAAGAAGAGCTTTGCGGAAAGCTATCAATTGCATAATGATTTGTGTGTTTTTAATCCGGCACCAATTACTTGATAAAGCATATTTGATTTGGGAAAGGACATCGTAATAAAAGGTGTCCTTTCTTTTTTTTGGATTTTCTCAACTTAAAGTAATTAAACTAAAAACCGTTGATAGTACTGACTTTTTCAGTATTTTTTGGTATAATAACTGCAAGGGTTTTGAATCAATCGAATGATTTTTCGTGCAGTTCTTGGCTCACTATGAGAAAAATAGCCAGAATTCCAGGTTTAGCGTCTTTTTCTTGGAATAATGGTCATTTGTTAAAAGCTACTAATCCAAGGGGTGAATATATATGAGGAACATATTTGACATTTCACAGTTTGATGAATATAAAGAAGACAATAGAAGAGAAGTGAAGAAAGCAAATGGTGGGCTTCCCGTTTCTCTATGGGATACTTATTCTTCATTTGCAAATTGTTATGGTGGAGTTATTATTCTTGGGGTCTCGGAAGCAAAAGATGGGAGATGGAGAACAACTGGACTTCAGAATGAAGCCAAACTGCGAAAAGAGTTCTGGGATAATATCAACAATCGAAAGAAAGTAAATATAAATCTTCTTACAGATACGGATGTTGAGACATATATCTTGAATGGTGATGTTATCATGGTTATTCATGTACCAATGGCTAAGAGAGCGGAAAAGCCAGTGTATATTAATGATGATTTGTTTGGCGGAACTTTTAGAAGAAATTGGGAGGGCGATTATCATTGTACCAGAGTACAGGTAAAATCAATGTTGCGTGATCAGTCAGATAATACTATGGATATGGAAGTGTTGGATGATGTTCCAATTGAAGATCTTAATTATGAAACAATACAAGGGTATCGGAATCGACATAGAACTTTAAAAACAGGGCATCCGTTTGAACGGTTAGACGATAAAGACTATTTACGAAGCATTGGTGCCGCAGCTATATCTGGTGTAGACAAGCAGTTACATCCTACGGCGGCTGGTATGCTGATGTTTGGAGATGAGTATAATATTGTTCGCCAGTTCCCGGAATATTTCTTGGATTATAGAGAAATTTCAGACCCAACGATTCGATGGACAGACCGTTTACAATCTAGTTCAGGAGATTGGTCTGGTAATTTATGTGATTTCTATTTTCGAGTTTATAACAAAATATCAAGGGACGTTAAGGTGCCATTTAAAACTGTGGGTGGAGATCGTATTGATGATACTCCAGTTCACGAAGCATTACGTGAGGCACTTGCGAATTGTCTTATTAACACTGACTTTTATGGAACATGTGGTATTGTAATCAGAAAAGAACAAGACAAGATTGTTTTGGAGAATCCTGGATATATAAGAACAGGTAAAGAACAGATGCGATTAGGCGGAGTGTCAGATCCTCGTAATAAATCCTTGATGAAAATGTTTAATTTGATAAATATTGGTGAACGTGCGGGAAGTGGTGTCCCAAATATCTTTAATATTTGGGAAGACGAAGGTTGGGTTGACCCAGTGATAGAAGAAAAGTTTGATCCGGATCGCACAATTTTGTCGCTTATTTTTAAGGAAAAGCAAGCGAAGAAAACAAGCGATAAAAAGCAAGCGAAGAAAACAAGCGATAAAAAGCAAGCGAAGAAAACAGAGGAAAATAAGAGAAAAATAGAGCATTATTTACACAAGAATGGAGTATCAAAGACAAACGAAATAGCACAATATATTCAATTGAGTGCAGTGAGAACACGTGTCATTTTGAATGAAATGGATAATGTAGAAGCAGTAGGAGAAAATAGTAATAGAACATATCGATTGAAGATATAACCTTTTTTAACAGCTCTACGGGCGCATTTTGCGCCCTTTCTTTTTGTTCTTTTCATGTAAAGACTGTGAAAACTCTGTGAAAAAGTAGAAAACAGCAGTTTTATCTGCTACAATAAACGAAATGACGAGTACGATGATTGCTTTGTAAAAGATACAGGAGGCGAACATGGAAACATTAAAAATATTAGTAGTAGATGATGAAGCCAGAATGCGTAAATTAGTCAAAGACTTTTTGCTGGTAAAAGGCTTCCAGGTGATTGAAGCGGAAAATGGCGAAGAAGCGGTAGATATCTTTTTTGAACAGAAAGATATTGCCCTCATTTTGTTGGACGTGATGATGCCTAAGATGGACGGTTGGGAAGTATGTAAGACAATCCGGCAATATTCCCAGGTTCCGATTATGATGCTGACGGCCAGAGGTGAAGAGCGGGATGAACTTCAGGGTTTTAAATTAGGCGTGGATGAGTACATCTCCAAGCCTTTCAGCCCCAAGATTCTGGTGGCTCGGGTAGAAGCAGTTCTGCGCCGGAGCCAGGGTGCTACCGGCGAGTCGGTAGATATAGGCGGAATCTGCATTGATAAGGCGGCGCATGAGGTGAAGATTGATGGAACGACCATTGACTTAAGTTATAAGGAGTTTGAATTGCTGACTTATTTCGTAGAAAACCAGGGTCTGGCCTTGTCCAGGGAGAAAATTCTGAATAACGTCTGGAATTACGATTACTTTGGTGATGCCAGAACGATTGATACCCATGTAAAAAAACTCCGCAGTAAGATGGGAGAAAAGGGCGATTACATTAAGACCATCTGGGGGATGGGATATAAATTTGAGGTGAATGCATGAAACGGTCAATCAGATACCGGATTACACTGATTTTTATGGCGCTGATGGCAGCGATGTTATTTTCCATCTGGGCAGTAAATAACTGGTGGCTGGAGGGGTATTATACCAGCCAGAAACTGAAAGTACTGGAAGACGCTTATACCACACTGGATGCCATCGTGATGGAGAAACTCGCGGACGGTAAAAATATCATCCAGGTGCTTGCCGAAGAAGCAGATAAGGAGTGGAAGAACTGGAATCAGAATCTCGCCGGAGATTTACAGGATGACATCCCCAGGTCGAGAGATAATGGTACCAGAATACCCAGAGAAAGCGATGAAAGTGAAAAGAATGAAAAACCACTGGCAGAAGCGGATGAAAATCCCCTGCTGCACGCCATGCGGGAGTACGGTGAAAAGAATAATATTACCGTTGTTCTGATTGACAGTACAACTGGTCAGGCAGTGTCCCTAGTAGCCAGAGAAGAAGCCTGGCTGGTCAGGAAAGTACAATCCTATATATTGGATCAGCGGCCAGACCAGACTGAAGTACTGGCGGCCCACAAAAATTATACGGTGGAGAAAAACTATGATCCTCGTTCCAAGTCTACCTATATGGAATGCTGGGGCTTCCTTTCCGACAACAGCACCATGTTCATCATGCAAATGCCGTTGGCCAGCATCCATGAGAGTGTTATGCTGTCCAACCGTTTTACCGCCCGGGTCGGCATTGCAGTACTGGTATTGGGGGGTATTATGACCTTTTTTGTAACCAAACAGGTGACGAATCCACTGATGCGGCTGGCATCCTTATCAGCCCGGATGTCTCATCTTGATTTTGATGCCAGTTATGAGGGCCATGCCGAGGATGAAATTGGTGTCCTGGGCCGCAGTATGAATACCCTCTCGGATAAATTAAAAGAAGCCATCGGCGAATTGCAGGAGGCCAATGCCCAGCTGCAAAAGGATATTGAAGAAAAGACGCAGATAGATGAAATGCGTAAGGAATTCATTGCCAATGTATCTCATGAACTCAAGACACCGATTGCCCTCATCCAGGGGTATGCGGAAGGGCTGGCGGAAGGTATGTGCGAGGATGAGGAAAGCCGCTGCTATTACTGTGAAGTAATTATGGATGAAGCGGCGAAAATGAATAAAATGGTGCGGCAGCTGCTGACCCTGACAGCGTTGGAATTCGGCAACGATGCGCCGGTGTTCTCGCAGTTTGATGTCTCCGAGCTGATTCATGATCTGGTGAATGCATCCCGCATTTTGTTCCAGCAAAAAGAAGCAAAGGTGGAGCTGGATGTTGAGTCGCCATTGCTTGTTCGGGCAGATGAATTTAAGATTGAAGAAGTGCTGAGCAACTATCTGAACAATGCCATGAATCATCTGGAGGGAGATCAAGTGATCCGCATTCGAACCGAACGAATGGCCGAATCCGAATCCCAAGGTGATCAGGTGAAAATTTGTGTCTACAATAGCGGGAACCCGATTCCGGAGGAAGATATTGAAAACCTGTGGACGAAGTTTTACAAGGTAGACAAGGCCAGAACCCGTGCTTATGGCGGAAGTGGAATCGGTTTATCAATTGTCAAAGCGGTTATGGACGCTCACAGCCAGTCTTGTGGTGTGGAGAATGCAGCCGACGGCGTGGAATTTTGGTTTACGCTGGCGACAACATCCTAAAGACAAGAGTGGATATTTGTGATACAATAACTCCAATAAAAGTTCGCGATATTCCAGCGAATAAAAAAATAACCGGAGGTTAATGATGGACTACAAAACATATTTAAGGAATTACCCCGACCGCGACGGCCGATTTGGTGCCTATGGCGGGGCGTATCTGACAGAAGAACTGACACCGGCATTTGAAGAGATATCCCAGGCATATCAGACAATCTGCCATTCTTCCCAGTTTATCAATGAGCTGCGCCGCATCCGCAAAGAATTTCAGGGTCGTCCGACCCCGGTATATCATTGTGAACGGCTGTCCAGACAGTATGGCAACTGCCAGATTTATCTGAAACGGGAAGATTTGAACCATACCGGCGCCCATAAGCTGAACCATTGTATGGGGGAAGGCTTGTTGGCCAAGTTCATGGGCAAGAAGCGCCTGATTGCCGAGACCGGAGCCGGCCAGCATGGTGTGGCACTGGCTACGGCAGCAGCATTTTTTGGTTTGGAATGTGAGATTCATATGGGGGAAGTGGATATTGCCAAGCAGGCTCCGAATGTTACCCGGATGAAGATTTTGGGCGCCAAGGTAGTGCCGGTTAGTCATGGCCTGATGACATTAAAAGAAGCGGTGGATTCGGCGTTTGAGTCCTATGCGAAGAATTATAAGGAGTCTATTTACTGTATTGGATCGGCAGTCGGCCCGCATCCGTTCCCATTGATGGTTCGTGACTTCCAGGCGGTGGTCGGTTATGAAGCCAGAGAGCAGTTTAAAGAGATGACCGGTTTGATGCCGGATGTAGTAACTGCTGCTGTTGGCGGCGGCAGCAATTCCATCGGTATGTTCATTCCATTTCTGGAGGATCCGGTTGATATTGTCGGTGTCGAACCGTTAGGACGGGGCACCGAACTGGGGGATCATGCCGCTTCCATGACTTACGGCGAAAAAGGTGTTATGCATGGTTTTGAAAGCATTATGTTAAAGGATGAGGCAGGCGAGCCGGCCCCGGTCTATTCCATTGCCAGCGGTCTTGACTATCCGTCAACCGGTCCGGAGCATGCATTCTTACGCGACCTTGGCCGCGTGCAATATACCACGGTCAGTGATGAAGAAGCGATGGAAGCATTCTTTAAGCTGTCACGTCTGGAGGGCATCATTCCGGCGATTGAAAGTTCCCATGCGGTAGCTTATGCCTGCAAAAAGGCGAAGGAGATGGGACAGGGGTCCATCCTGGTAAACTTAAGCGGCCGCGGCGATAAGGATATTGATTATGTGGTAGAAAATTATGGTTATGGTGAGAAATATTTATAAAATTTGTAAAAATTTTTATTCAAAAGTGATTGACAAATGCATAAAATACTATTAGAATAACAAAAAAGATTAAAACCGATGAAGCGGAGATAACAACAAATCGTGCACTTACAGAGAGACGGGAAGCTGAGAACCGTCAGAACGCAGCTTGTTAAATGGACCGCGGAGGGCGCAGTCAAAAGCAGAGCATTACCGTCTGCTGAGTATTCTGTGACGTAAGGCATGCGTCAGTTGCCAGGGATATGTTTGTATCCTGATAAGTGCACGAAGACTTTCGTGAATCAAGGTGGCACCGCGGGTGAACCATAATTATCGATTATAATTATGACCCGTCCTTGACAGAACTCATTTTTGGAGACTGTCATGGACGGGTTTTTTGTGTGAAAAATTCTGTTTTGGCAGATCCGGCGCGAAAGGGCAGGAGGAACAAAGGCATGATGACACTGGAAGAAGTAAAGGAGCTGGCGGTCAAAGGGGACTACAGACGTATTCCCCTGGTAAAAGAGATTTATTCGGATATGGCGACTCCGATTGAGGTGCTGCGGATGTTAAAGCAGGTTAGCAGACACTGTTATCTGTTGGAAAGTATAGAAGATACCAAACGATGGGGGCGTTACACTTTTCTGGGCTTTGACCCGGTGCTGGAGCTGACCTGTATGGATGGCATGCTGCAGATTAAAAGCGGCACCGTTATCAAAAAAGAAGTCGGCCATCCAGGGGAAGCGATCCGGCAGATTTTGAAAGAAAATAAAAGTCCGGTGATTCCGGGACTGCCCAGTTTTACCGGCGGTCTGGTGGGATACTTTGCCTATGATTATATTAAATATGCAGAGCCGTCCTTAAAGCTGGGCGAAGCAGAGCGGGATTCCTTCAAGGATGTTGACTTAATGCTGTTTGATAAAGTAATTGCGTTTGATAATTTCCGGCAGAAAATCCTGCTGATGGTCAATATCAAGACGGAGGCATTGGTTCAGGAATACCACAAAGCCGAACTGGAGCTGGAAAACCTGGCCAATTTAATCCGCAAGGGAACGCCGGCGCCGGCCCAGCCACTGAAGCTGAAAAGTGATTTTACGCCGACATTTACGAAAGACGAATATTGCCAGATGGTGGAAGCGGGCAAACATTACATTCGGGAAGGCGATATTTTTCAGGTAGTGCTCTCCAATTGCTTAAAGGCGGAAATGGAAGGCAGTCTCCTGGATGCTTACCGGGTCCTGCGCACCACCAATCCATCACCGTACATGTTTTACTTTTCCAGCGATGATATTGAAATCGCCGGTGCCTCTCCGGAAACGCTGGTGAAGCTGGAGGGCGGAAAAGTCTGCACATACCCGCTGGCCGGCTCAAGACCACGGGGGAAGACCATGGAAGAGGACCAGACGTTGGCCGCGGAATTGCTGGCCGATGAAAAGGAGTTGGCGGAACATAATATGCTGGTAGACTTAGGCCGCAATGACATTGGCAAAATCAGCCGGCTGGGCAGTGTGAAAGTGGATCAATATATGAAGGTAGAACGGTATTCCCACATCATGCATATTGGTTCCACCGTCAGCGGCCAGATCCGCAAGACGAAAGATGCCGTCGACGCAGTAGATGCGATCCTGCCGGCGGGAACCTTGTCCGGCGCACCAAAAATCCGGGCCTGTGAGATTATTCAGGAGCTGGAAGGCGGCAGACGCGGAATCTATGGCGGTGCCATTGGTTATCTGGATTTCTCCGGTAATCTGGATGTCTGCATTGCCATCCGGATCGCCTATGCCAAAAACGGCACGGTATCCGTCCGCTCCGGTGCCGGTATCGTCGCCGACAGCGTACCGGAGACAGAATATCAGGAGTGCCTGAACAAGGCGCAGGCAGTGATAAATGCACTAAAAACGGCACAGGAGGGAATAGAACAATGATTCTGTTAATTGACAATTATGACAGTTTTTCTTACAACCTGGTTCAATTAATCGGAACGGTTAAAGGTGATATCCAGGTGGTCCGCAATGATAAAATAACCGTGGCCGAAATCAGGGAACTGGCGCCGGAAGCAATCGTCCTTTCGCCCGGGCCGGGTCGGCCGGAACAGGCGGGCATCTGCATCGAGGCGGTTACCGAACTGGGTCCGCAGATACCAATTCTGGGTGTCTGCCTGGGCCATCAGGCGATTTGCAAAGCATATGGCGCCCAGGTATCTTATGCATCAGAGCTAATGCACGGTAAGACGTCGATGATTCAGACTGTTTCCAAAAGCCGTCTGTTTCGGGGAATGGAATCGGAATTACAGGCGGGCAGGTATCATTCGCTGGCAGCGGTGAAGGAAAGTATGCCGGAAGAATTGCTGGTGACGGCAATGACGGCGGATGGCGAAATTATGGCGGTGGAGCACCGGACGTATCCGGTGTGTGGGGTTCAGTTCCATCCGGAATCAATTTTGACTCCCCGGGGTGGCGTAATCATCCGGAATTTTTTAAACACATATTAAAACAGGCAAATCAGGAGGACTAATATCATGATCAAAGAAGCAATTTTAAAAGTATTCAAAAAAATGGATTTAAGCTATGCCGAGGCGGAAATCGTAATGAATGAAATCATGGATGGCGAGGCAACCCAGGTGCAGATGAGTTCCTATCTGACCGCACTTAGCATGAAGGGAGAAACGGTGGATGAAATCACCGCTTCGGCTGCCGCCATGCGAAACCACTGTGTCCGCCTGCTTCACAATATGGATGTGCTGGAGATTGTCGGAACCGGCGGTGACGGTGCCAATTCCTTTAATATTTCCACCACTTCGGCGCTGGTGATCTCGGCTGCGGGAATTCCCGTCGCCAAGCATGGCAACCGGGCGGCCTCCAGTCAATGCGGAGCGGCGGATGTGCTGGAATCTCTGGGGGTGAACATTTCGGCGGCACCGGAGGTAAGTACCTCGCTGCTGGAAAAAATCGGTATTTGCTTCCTGTTTGCCCAGAATTATCATATTGCCATGAAGTATGTGGCACCAGTACGCAAAGAACTGGGAATCCGTACCATCTTTAATATTCTGGGCCCGCTGGCCAATCCGGCCGGTGCCAATATGGAGCTGATGGGTGTCTATGAGGAGGCATTGGTCGAGCCGCTTGCCAGGGTGCTGGCAAACCTGGGGGTAAATCGGGCGCTGGTGGTATATGGCACGGACGGTTTGGATGAAATCTCAATGAGTGCCCCCACAAAGATTTGTGAAATCCGGGGCGGCGATTTCATTTCTTATGAAATCACACCGGAAAAATTTGGCTTTACCCGTTGTCGGAAAGAAGACCTGCGGGGCGGAACGCCGCAGGAAAATGCCAACATCACCAGAGCAATTCTGGCCGGTGAGCCGGGACCCAAAAGGGATGCTGTGCTGATGAATGCCGGAGCGGCCATTTATCTGGCCGGCAAGGCCGACAGTATTGTATCCGGTATCCAGGTGGCCCGGGAAATGATCGACAGCGGCAAGGCACTGGCACAATTGGAACGGTTT
>Ga0154002_1000596_pt1 | contig 10890 bp, 6 predicted proteins | sample TSNY086MetaG_FD_102276 | JGI IMG/M metagenome (GOLD analysis project Ga0154002, IMG submission 102276) | Attine ant fungus gardens microbial communities from New York, USA - TSNY086 MetaG | ecosystem: Host-associated > Fungi > Mycelium > Unclassified | place: USA: New York, Robert Cushman Murphy... | reverse complement strand
TCCAATACGATCGATCAACTGGGCCTTGCCGCCACTATGAATACTGAACTGGCGCATGAAATAGGCGTTGAAACGGCGAAAGAGTACCGCGCCGTTGGTGTCACCATGCTGTTGGGGCCGCAGATTGATCTCATCAGCACTCCCGTATTTAACCGGGGCAATGCCGCTTATTCCGAAGATCCAGCCCTGTCCCGTGATTTGGCGGCTGCATTTATCGACGGACTGCAATCCACATATGACGCGAGCGGCAACGACCTTGGATGGGGAGAAGATAGCGTTTTCGCGGTGGCGAAGCACTATGTGGGTGCCGGCTCCTCCGAGGGCGGACGCAACGACCATGACTGGGAAGGTAAATATTCCGTGTACCCGGGCAATGCGTTCAACACCCACCTGATTCCGTTCTTTGACGGAGCTTTCAACCTTCCCGGCAAAACCAAGGCGACCGGAGCAATTATGACGAATTATGCCATCGCGTATTCAGAGGATGGCTCCTTGGGCGAACTGGTGGGAGGTGCTTATAGTGAGTACAGACTGAATCTCCTGAAGGACGCTGGATACGACGGGTTTATCATGACCGACTGGGGAATCCTTACACCACCAGACGATAGCGATTGGGTCGTCAACTGGGGCGTGGAAGACTTGACGACAGAGGAGTGCTTTGCTTTACTGTTTAAGCTCGGCGTTCACCAAGTGGGCGGCAGCACTGAAATCGATGAAGCCGTGCAGGGCTACCAACTGCTGGCTGGGGAGCTTGGCGAAGATGCAGCCTTAGAGCTCATGCGCGAGTGCGCACGCAACATCCTACTCCCTAAATTTAACGTAGGTGTGTTTGACAACCCCTACATCACCACCGAACACGCCGTTGCCACCGCTTGGTCAGCGGATTCGAAAGCGTTTGGCGACGCGACACAGCAACAATCCGTTATTATGCTGAAAAATGATGGCAACATCATTGGCAGCTATGATACCGGCGCCGAGAAAGCGACCGCCTATATCCCTTACACTGTCAACGTTGATGGAAACGTATGGTCCGGTTACACCTATAGCTGTGTGCCTTCTATAGACCTTGACGTGGCAAGCAGATATTTCAATGTGGTAACGGACACCGTTGGTGAGCCTACCGGTACCGACGAGGAGGGCAATAAGATATACACTGCGAATGACATCATCCGCGCCGACGCACAGGAGATTGCCGCCTGTGACTATGCCATTGTGAAGATGACCGGGGCTTATACGATTTCCGCCTATGATGAGGAAGCAGGCCTTTGGCTTCCGCCCTCTCTGCAGTACGAAGAATATACTGCTAATTCTGACGCTGTTCGTCGGGAATCAATTTCAGGTGACATGGTGATGAAGGAGATTGAGTCCGTTTACGGTACAGTTACGCAGGAAGGAAAAGAAAACCGCTCCTATTATGGGAACACGGCAGCGAGGGCGCGTACATATGGTTCTTATGAAACCCTGAAGTTTGTAAACGGCGCGGTCTCCGCAGATTGTAAAGTAATTGTCAGCATGGAATTGACGCATGGAGCTATGGTTTGGTCTGAGGTGGAACCATTGGCGGATGTAATCCTTGTCCGCTACAAGGATGGCGCTATCTTTGTCGGTGAAAGCGAAGTAGGTGCGGACGTCATCATGGGCATCATTGTCGGTGATGTGGAACCCAGTGGTTTGCTCCCCGTGCAGCAGCCCGCCAGCATGGAGGCCGTCGAGACCCAGCTTGAGGACGTCCCCCGCGACACGGAGTGCTATGTGGACGCCAACGGCAATACCTATGACTTCGCGTTCGGCCTGAACTGGAGCGGCGTCATCAAGGACGCACGCACTGCGGAATATAGCGTTCCGGCGTTGACCTCCCCTGCAAATATGAGCAGATAGCTTTTAATTGCGGCAAGTCAGCAAGGGGGAACTGTTCCGCAGTCCCTTTGCTGACTTTCTTATTTAGCAACCGGCGAATAAAGGAGGAAAGCGCATCTATGGAAAAGAAAGCGAAAATGAGCAACAAGACCTTTAAGCGTGTCTGGATTACCGTTCTCTCGCTCGTTTTGGTTTTGGCGGTTGCAGTCAACATCGCCATCAGTATATTCGAAAGCTACGTCAACAACTATCTTGGCTACGGTACCTATGAGATCATAGAGAATTCCAACACCAGTGATTGGGATTCCCAATATTACAAGCTGGATTATGACAACGCCAACGGGGCTTTGAATGCCGCCCTTGCGATGTCCGAGAGGGTGGAGGCAGAGGGTATTGTTCTGATGAAGAACGCTGGCGTGCTCCCCCTTCAGAGCGGTGCCGGTGTCACTATGTTAGGCCGTGACGCGGCCGATTCCGTTTACGGTGGTTCCGGTTCCGGCTCAGTCGATATTGACACCGCCGTGACCGCGAGGCATGGGATGGAAAACGCCGGCTTCAGGGTCAACCAGACAGTATATGACATTTTATCCGCGTATGCCTCATCCAACGCTAAAGCGGATATTGTTATGGATAATCCCAGCGCCTCTTCCTATTACATAGGCGAAATGCCCGTTTCAGGTTATACCGGCAATGCGGTGGCCAGCTTCGCACAGTACAATGACGCCGCAGTGGTGTTCATCGGCCGCGGCGGCGGCGAGGGCGGCGACCTTACCTGCGACATGCAGGGTTGGGACAGTAACTATACCCAAGGGCAGCATCAGCTGGAACTGAACAAAGATGAAAAAGACATGATCGCTCTGGCCAAGCAGCACTTTGACAAGGTCGTCGTGATCATCAATTCCAGCAATGCTATGGAGCTGGGCGAACTGGAAAACGACCCCGGCGTTGACGCCATCCTCTGGGTCGGTTCCCCCGGGCAGGTCGGGTTTAACGCCGTCGGTCAGGTACTCAGCGGCGGGGTAAATCCCTCCGGCCGCACCGCCGACATTTACCCCGCAGACTTCACCAAGGATCCTACCTTTGTCAACTTTGGCGACTACGCCTATTCTAACATTAATGACGGATATTTCGTCCATTACGAGGAAGGGATTTACTACGGCTATCGGTACTATGAGACCGCCGCCGCCGAGGGCTTTATTAACTATGACGAAGCCGTCGTCTATCCTTTCGGCCACGGTCTTTCCTACACGGACTTCAGCTGGAGTATAGCAGGTCAGCGTTTGGGCGATGTTGATGGCGACATTGAAATCGACGTGACCGTCACCAACACCGGCAGCGTGGCCGGCAAGGATGTCGTACAGCTTTACTACTCAGCGCCTTACACCAAGGGCGGTATTGAAAAATCCCAGGTGGTTCTCGGCGCTTTCGCCAAAACCAAGCTGTTGAACGCCGGCGAAAGCGAAACGGTGACTCTTAAAATGGCGGTCGAAGATATGGCTTCCTATGATTATAAAAACGCCAAGGCCTATGTACTGGAAAAAGGAGTATATCAGCTTCTTATCCAAAACGATTCGCACAATCCAAAGGATGATATCTCTGCCATTTCTTACGATGTAAGCGCTACCGTTACCTATAAGGATGGGCGTTCCGGTGACAAGATTCCGGTGACCAATCAGTTTGACGACGTCAACGCCCTATTCACCGACAGCAAGCAGGATGGCTATATCACCGACTTCTCCCGCGCAGACTTTGCGGGAACCTTCCCAACCGCGCCCACAGCCGCGGATATGCTGGCAACCGAAGCTATTGTCGCCGGTTTTGTCCCCTATAATGCCGCCGCCGTAAACGCGGAGTTTGACGTCGATATGCCTGCCACCGGCATCCAAAGCGGGCTGTCCCTCATTGACCTGCGCGGGCTAGACTATGACGATCCGCTGTGGGAAGTGTTTCTGGATCAGCTGACCATTGACGACATGCTGACCGTTACCTTAAACGGCGCTTATCACACCGAGGTGCTGAAATCGATTGGCAAGCCGGCCACCACTGAATTGGACGGTCCTGCCGGGTTCACCTCCTTCATGGGTAACATCAACTGCACGTCTTATCCCTCCGCCGTAGTCATGGCCTCCACCTTTAACGCGGAGCTCATGTATGAGATGGGCGTGGTGCTAGGCAACGAGGCGCTGGCCAACAAAATCAACGGTTGGTACGCCCCCGGTATGAATAATCACCGTTCGCCCTTTGCCGGCCGTAACTTTGAGTATTATTCTGAAGATCCTGTGCTTTCTGGCATTATCGGTGAGGCCTGCGTCAGCGGCCTCGCTTCCAAGGGCGTTTACGCCTTCATCAAGCACTATGCCGTCAACGATCAGGAAACCAACCGCGTAAACAACGGCGTGGCCGCATGGGTCAACGAACAGGCTCTACGTGAAATTTATCTCCGCCCGTTTGAAATCACCATTAAGAATGCCTCGTCCGAAATGCACTACTTTTCTGACGAAGAGGGTAGCGTGTTCACAAAGAACATCGGTGCGACCGCTGTGATGAGTTCTTTCAATCGCATCGGCGCTGTTTGGGCTGGCGGCTCCTATCCGCTGATGACCACCGTGCTGCGCGATGAATGGGGATTTGAGGGTTATGCCATTACTGACTTCAACCTCTATGATTTCATGGTGCCCGATCAGGGTGTGTATGCAGGTAGCGATCTCACGCTTACCTTCACTCCCATGAAGTCTATGCAGGATGCTACCTCCGCCGCCTCGGTAACAAATATGCGGAACGCGATGCATAACATTCTTTACACAACAGCCAATTCCAATGCCATGAATGGACTTGTCTCCGGTGCTCAGATCATCCGTCACACGCCAACATGGCGTTTCGTCCAGATCGGCGCGGACATTGCCATCGGACTGTTTCTCATCGCCGGTGTCTTCTGGGTTGTGATCCGTACCCGCCGATATAAAGACGAGGTTGCAAATGACTAACAACTGGGTTGAGAGCACTTCCCGGCGGGAAGGGCGCGGCCTCTATAGAATGGAGTTGAATTGATTGATTCTGAAAGAACTGATTGCTCAAATGACTTTAGAGGAAAAGGCGTCGCTCCTGTCCGGCGGTGGACAATTCTATACAAAAACTGTAAAGCGCCTTGGAATACCCTCCATGTACTTATCCGACGGACCCCACGGAATCCGTAAGCAGGCGGGAGCGGCAGACCATCTGGGATTAAACGCAAGCTTACCGGCAACCTGTTTTCCGACAGCGGCCACCGTAGCGAATTCATGGGACATAGAACTGGGGGAAGAATTGGGCCGCTATCTTGGAGAGGAAGCGGTTGCTCAGGGTGTAAACGTTTTGCTCGGGCCCGGCCTTAATATGAAACGGTCGCCTCTCTGCGGGCGTAACTTTGAGTATTTTTCAGAAGATCCTTATCTTGCGGGCAAAATGGCCGCAGCATATATTCGCGGTATCCAGTCCCAAGGGGTGGCCGCATGCCCGAAGCATTTCGCAGTCAATAATCAGGAGCTTTTACGGATGCATAACGATTCCATTGTTGACGAGCGTACACTCAGAGAGATTTACCTTACCGGCTTTGAGATTGCGGTCAAGGAAGGGAATCCCCTGTCTCTAATGTCCTCATATAACAGAATCAACGGCACCTATGCCAGCGAAAATCATCGTTTATTGCGGAGTATTCTTGTGGACGAATGGGGGTTCAAGGGTTTTGTGGTTACAGACTGGGGCGGGAGCAATGACCGGGTTGATGGTCTGAAAGCCGGAAACCATCTTGAGATGCCGTCAACAGGCGGGGACAGCGATAGGGGAGTTGTCTCCGCCGTCAAATCGGGACGGATTTCTGAAGCCCTTGTAGACGAGATGCTGGATGAGTACCTTCAAGTGCTTTTCGCCACTATTATTCCGGAGAATGCTCCCGCGTTTGATATGGAACAACATCATCAATTCGCACAAAAAGTAGCGATCAAAAGCATCGTACTATTAAAAAATAATGATGCCCTGCTGCCACTAAATCGCGGTACGAAGATAGCCGTAATCGGAGATTTTGCGGAAACCCCTCGTTATCAGGGATTTGGCTCGAGCGTTGTAAATCCGACAAAACTGGATAAGCCGTTAGATTCCCTCGCAGCCGGTTCCTTGAATGTCATTGGATATACTACGGGATATAAGCGTCATGGCGGTAAAGACGAGGGTTTACTTAAGGCTGCGGTTGATATGGCTCAAAGAGCGGATGCTGTGCTCCTCTATATGGGTCTTGATGAACGTAGTGAAGCCGAGGGTATGGACCGTAAACACATGCGCATCAATCAAAACCAGATAGATGTCCTGAATGCCATAGCTGCTGTCAACCCGAAAATCGTGGCAGTGTTATCAGGCGGCTCTCCTTTTGAAATGCCGTGGTTGGATAAGTGCAAGGCTGTGGTTCACGGCTATTTAAGCGGTCAGGCAGGCGCGGGAGCCATGGCAGACATACTTTCCGGTAAGGCGAATCCATCCGGCAAGCTCGCCGAGACTTGGCCAATTTCACATGAGGAAACTCCCACGTTTAAGTATTTCCCCGGTGTATTAAAGACAACGGAGTACCGCGAGGGAATTTACATTGGCTACCGATATTACAATACTGCCGACGTGTCTGTATGTTTCCCGTTTGGCTTTGGGTTGAGTTATACGACATTTGAGTATTCGGATTTTTGCGTAAATGATCAAGAAGTGTCCTTTGTTATAACAAATACAGGCGCTCTTGCGGGTTCCGAAATTGCACAGGTTTATGTCGGAATGAAAGACAGCAAAATCTTCCGTGCTGCGCGGGAATTGAAGGGGTTTGCCAAGGTTCATCTGGAAGCCGGAGAGAGCAAGACGGTCAGTATCGTATTGGAAGATAGGGCATTCCGTTATTTCAATATGGAAACCGGGCAGTTTGAAATTGAGGCCGGAACATATTCTATTGAGGTAGGAGCATCTATCCAAGATATCCGATTGACCTCAGAAATCTCTGTTGCGGGAACGAATGCTCCGATTCCTTACGATGCTGAAAAGCTATGCAGCTACTACACTGAAAAGGTGTCGAATGTAAGCGATTCAGAATTTGCTGCTTTGTTGGGGAGACCGATCCCTAACTCGGAATGGGATCGGTCAAAACCGTTGGGACGCAACGATACATTTTTCCAGCTATCCTACGCCAAAGGTTGGGTAGGGCGGCTGGTATACCTTATTCTTACCGCGCGGAAGAATAAGGCCGAAAGGAAAGGTAAGCCGGACTTAAATACGCTATTTCAATACAATCTGCCTTTCCGCGGTATTGCTAAGATGATGGGTGGCGCAGTGGACATGGCAATGGCAGATGCGATTTTGGAAGTATTTAACGGGCATTTCTTCAAAGGTTTTGGACATTTAATCAGCGCATGGTTGCGCAAAGGCAGAGCCGCCAAGGATACTGCCATGAAGCTTGCGAACGCGGAAAGCCCTATACACAAAAAGGAGGCAGCCAATGAACACGCCTAATAATAAGACAGGAATTCTAGAAGTATGGGATCGGTTCAAGAGAAATCATCCTACACTCGCGCAGTTTCTGGTGTTTTTTATCCTGTCAAATGGTGTAACAATACTTCAAATAGTGCTCATGCCTGTTCTCAAAAATATTTTTGCCGGTACTGATCTGGTCAATACCGCGTTTCAAGTTCTGCCTGTAGGCAGGAATCTTGACGGCTCGCAGTATTACGTTTTCAATTACGCCGCAGGTTCGATAGCGGCGGATGGAACAGGCGGAGGGCTGGCATATTTTCTGGCTGTCCAGATCAGCATGGCGGTTGCTCAGATAATTAACTTTTTTGCGCAACGTAATGTTACCTTTAAGTCCAGCGGTTCCGTTGGCAAGGCCGCTTTTTGGTACATCGTCGCATATATCGTCATAACTCTTTTTGCCGGAGCGTTACAGGGCCTTTATAAAGCTCCCATCTATAATTACTTTATAAACGCAATGGGAGGAACCGGCGAGACGCTCGCGGACTTTATAACGATGATAATCAATGCGGCTATTTCCTTCTGGGTATTCTTCCCCATCTTCAAGGTGATTTTTAAACAAAAATAAATTGGAATCGACAAATCAGTTGTGATTCCCTATACGCAAAGGGCCAGGGAAGAGATCGGAAACAGTCCTCTGAAATGCAAATTTCAGAAGGGCTGTTTTGTATTCGGCAGGGGTCAGGATTGCACGGGATTTAAGATAGATTTAACATAAATGCGATTATATATTTAACCATGCCTAAAGTATACTGAGAGTGTCCCCATTTATAAGGAAAGAACATAGAAAAAAGGAGTTAGCAAAATGAGAAAAAAGATTATGAGAAGGATGGCGCTTTGCCTGACCGCTGTCTTAACGTTCGGCCTGGCCGCCTGCAGCACCAATACGGGCAGCACTTTGCCATCAAAATCAACCACTCAAACCACTCAATCAACCATCCAAACCTCAGGCGCGGCCTTAAGCGGCAAAATTACAATGGCGGGAAGCACGTCGATGGAAAAGCTTTCCAACGCACTTGCCGAAGCGTTTATGGAAGAAAATCGCGGCGTCACGGTGACGGCTGAATTTACGGGTTCATCCGCCGGCATTGAATCCCTGCTGGCCGGCAGCGTTGATATCGGAAACGCATCAAGAAAATTGAAAAACAGTGAGGCAGGAAGCGGAGCGGTAGAAAATATTGTCGCTATTGACGGGATCGCCGTAGTTGTGAATCCGAATAATTCCGTCCAGGACTTGACCCAAGAGCAGCTAACTTCGATTTATAAAGGTGAAATTACCAACTGGTCGGAACTGGGCGGCTCCGATGAGCCGATCGTAGTGGTAGGCCGTGAGGCCGGCTCCGGCACGAGAGGAGCCTTTGAGGAGATCCTTAAGATTCAAGACGCGTGTAAATACGCCCTTGAGCTTGACAGCACCGGCACGGTTGTGGCGAAAGTCGCGTCTACCGCCGGGGCAATCGGATATGTGTCGCTGGACATGGTTGACGATACGGTTACCGCGCTTAAGCTCGACGGTGTCGAGGCAGCAGCCGGGCAAATCAAAGCCGGTGATTATTTCCTTGCGAGGCCGTTTGTTATGGCGACAAAGGGAGAAATTTCTGAGCAGAGCGAACTTGTGCAGGCGATATTCGAATATATTTACTCAGACGCGGGAACCGAACTGATCGAATCGATCGGCCTCATCGCGTATGAAAAATAACCCCATATCCATTATTGGAAGCCGGAAGACAAAACAGATCAGCGAAACCATCGCGCATAAAATATTCGTAATATGTGCCTTTTTCGCGGTCCTAAGTGTTGCTTCCATAACGGTATATATGATTATTAACGGTACCCCCGCATTGACAAAGGTCGGGATCCTTGAACTGTTATTTGGCAGCGACTGGAGCCCCACTGCGGCGAATCCCGGCTATGGTATTTTATATGTCATCCTTACATCCATCATAGGCACGGCGTTCGCCATTCTTATCGGCGTTCCAATTGGTGTGCTTACCGCGGTGTTTTTGTCAGATGTCGCGCCTAAAAAGCTGGCCGCCATAGTAAAACCGGCCGTCGAGCTGCTGGCAGGAATTCCGTCGGTTATTTACGGGCTTTTGGGAATCATGATCCTGAATCCCTTGATGTACCGGCTGGAGCTGGCGATTTTTAAAGACTCCGCAACCCATCAGTTTACAGGGGGATCCAATTTAATCTCCGCCGTGTTGGTTCTTGCCGTCATGATTCTGCCGACCGTTATTAATATCAGCGAAGCTTCCTTGCGCGCGGTACCTGAACATTTAAAAGCCGCCTCATTAGCGGTCGGCGCTTCTAAAATACAAACCATCTTTAAAGTGCAGATACCGGCGGCAAAATCAGGCATCATTACCGCCGTTGTCCTCGGCGTGGGCCGCGCTATCGGAGAGGCGATGGCGATCAGCCTTGTGGCGGGAAGTGCGGTAAACTTTCCGCTGCCGTTTAACTCAGTCAGATTCCTGACGACCGCAATTGTCAGTGAAATGGGCTATGCCGCAGATACGCACCGGGAAGTTTTGTTTACCATTGGTCTTGTGCTTTTTGCGTTCATTATGATCATCAATATTATACTTACCAGGATATTGAAAAAGGGGAATAAAAACGATGACTGACCTCAGTATAATGAAAAAAAACAAGAGAATCCCGGAGCAATTGGTTTATCTGCTTATTTACACATCCGCCGCGATATCGGTACTCCTGCTCGCCGGGATCATAGGTTATGTTTTTATTAAGGGGATTGGCGCGGTAAACTGGGGATTTTTAACGAATGTAACCAGTGTTTTAAAGGGCACGACCGGTATCGCCGGGAACATCGTCAATACGTTGTATATCATAAGCATCACGCTCCTTATTGCAGCGCCGGCCGGAATTGGATCGGCGATTTATCTGAACGAATACGCAAAACCTGGAAAGCTGGTCAGGTTAATCGAATTTACAACCGAAACCCTGGCGGGAATACCCTCCATCCTTTTCGGATTGTTCGGCATGGTATTCTTCGGAACCACCCTTGGCCTCGGTTATTCCATCCTCACCGGTTCCCTGACCCTGACCCTGATGATCCTGCCGCTTATCACAAGAAATACGCAGGAAGCCCTTAAAACGGTTCCGGAGAGCTACCGAAACGGGGCGCTTGGTCTCGGCACCACAAAATGGTATATGATCAGGACGATCCTTTTGCCGTCCGCCATGCCGGGGATCATCACCGGGATCATTCTGGCGGTCGGACGTATTGTGGGCGAGTCGGCCGCGTTGCTGTTTACGGCGGGCAGCGGCTACTACCTTCCCCAAAGCGGCCAATTGATTCATAAAATTTTTGAATCGGGCGGAACACTTTCGGTCCAACTGTATCTCAGCATGTCAAAGGGACAGTATGACATCGCCTTCGGGATTGCCGCCGTGCTTCTCATGATCGTTTTAATCATTAACTTTATGACGAAGCTGCTGTCCAGAAAATTCGATGTTTCAAGAAAAAAGTAAGGGAGGAATCAG
>Ga0154002_1000594_pt1 | contig 10925 bp, 9 predicted proteins | sample TSNY086MetaG_FD_102276 | JGI IMG/M metagenome (GOLD analysis project Ga0154002, IMG submission 102276) | Attine ant fungus gardens microbial communities from New York, USA - TSNY086 MetaG | ecosystem: Host-associated > Fungi > Mycelium > Unclassified | place: USA: New York, Robert Cushman Murphy... | reverse complement strand
TTCAAATAGCTCCCGCTTCGTTCGGGGAACGGCCGTTCCCCGGCAATTTCGCAGGGCCTGCTTTAACTCTTCTGGTAAAATAAATTTTTCTAAAAATTGATTCATGGAGAAGCCTCCTTTTTTGACAGACTGTGTGCAGGTTTTATGTTTCAGTATAAAGTCTTGGCCTCAAAAAGTCAATTCGCCCCACTACCCATGATAAAAACCCGGCTTTTCCGGGATTATTAACAGATATGTTGAGAATTACACCCACTTATCATGGCTTTTAGGCCTTGTTATATCATTTGCTCCCCACTTATCCTGTTCTTCTATAACATAAAACACTTTTGGAAAAGTACTTTTCATAAGCGGGTGTTACTAGTGTGCTGTCCAGTACACTAGCTTTAATCGTTCCAGAGACCGCTCCGGATGCCCGTGATCTGCGAGATCACAGGCTTCAGCATAAGTCTTCCACAAAACACCATGATTCATACATCTGCGAGCCATATGCAGCAATTCATGAAACAAAATCTCCCGTATGCTTTCTTGCGAAGCAGTCATCCGATCCATGAATATAGGAGACCGGAATGGAAATTCCGGCCTCCTGGAGTTGTTTTATTAAGAGATGCTTTCCTCGTGGATCTCCGCGGCTCACTTTGCGGCTCGTCTTGGTTCATGGCTCAGTCTGTGGATCCTGTGTCGCCGGTGTTGTCGTCGGCAGTGGGCGTAGTCTCAGTCGTAGTCTCAGTCGTAGCCTCAGTCGTGGCCTCAGTCGTGGCCTCAGTCGTCGTGGTCGGTGGCTCAGTCGGCGTAGTCGGCGCCGTAGTCGTGGGTGCCGCAGTAGTCGGTGCAGTCGTTGGTGCCGTAGTAGATGTCGCAGGCGTATTTGTGCCGGAATTGCTGGCTCCGCCAAATGCAATCACAGGAATTCCCACGTAAATTTCACTATACAGAGCGGACGCCTTTGAACTGGGCAGGTTTACACATCCATGAGAACCATTGGTCTTATAGATACTGCCGCCGAAGCTGCTTCTCCAGGAAGCATCATGCAAGCCGTAGCCACCGGAAAACGGCATCCAATAACTTACGAAAGACTCGTAATCGGCGCCCTTCAGCATTCGGTTCCTCTCTTTGGAATAGATGGAATACACACCAGTTATGGTTCGGTTATTCTTAGAGGTATTGCCGGATACGCAGTCACTGCTCCAAATCCTCGAGCCATTCTTATACAGGAATACCCTCTGGTTAGTCAAATCTATCTCTATGTAGGTATCCCCAAAATCCGCATCTGCCTTATGGCTGGCTGCCTCTTTGGAGTAAACCGGCTTATCCTGATAAGTGCCGCCCGCTTGCACGGCTTCCTGTATCTTCTCAAGCGTCGCCGTTTGATTGATCTGCCAGCCATAACTGCCTCCGCTGACGGTAACCGTACCGCTGAGAGTACTGGCAAAGGAGCGGGACGTGTTATATGTATCGTATTTCTTCGCTATGGATTGAATCCACTCTTCAACGGGGGCCATCGTCAGGCTGACCTGCCAGGATGCATCTAATACAATAGCGGAACAGAGTACCTCTACCGGCAGTGACTCTTTGCCGGCACTGCCAAAATCCAGTTCTACCTGGCTCTTCATATAGACATTCATGGTCTGCACCGCTGTTTCCATTGCCGCGTCCGCCTGCCGCGCCGGCGTATAACAGCCCTGCGCATCCAAATCCAACTCGTGCTGCAAGGTCGCCACGGCCTCCTGCACCATCTGGTAAACTGCATTCGTATCTACCTTCGTACCCACCACTTCGTACTGAATAATGTACTGATTAATTCCCTCGTCAAACAAAATCTCCGCATCTTTGGACTCGGTCATATTTTGAAACAGAGGACTTTGGTCAAATTTCGTCTTCAAAAGGGTTTCGTCATAAGTCCAGGCGCTGGCAGCATTATAATGAGAAGGATTTTTCTCTGCCGACCTCCACCCGGATCCATTCTGCTGATCCAAAATTCCCTGAAAACTTACGTCGAAATGGCTCTCCAGCCGGATATCATCTGCGGTAATCTGATCCTGGGCACCCGACAGGCCTTTAATGGACAGGCTATAGTTCTCAATTTCCCGGGAGAAATAGGATTCCACTTCTTCCACGGTCATATTCGAACAGTCCACCTCATTAATATAGGTGGCCGGTAAAAAGTGTGCGCTATAGTACTCCTCCATTTTTTGATTTTCTACATGGCGGTATACCATAAAGCCGGCGGATCCCAACACTACTAAAATCCCCAGAATAATGACTACCATAAGCCGGCGTCTCTTTGGTTTCTGCGGGAACTCCGTATTGGGTAAGCCGGGAACCTTCGATGCTCCGGACGCTTCCGGTCTCGGAGGCCTTTGCTTCTGCGGCTGCTTCGGCACCTGCTTCTGCGGCTGCCTTACGGGCGCATCCCCAGAACCGGAAGGCACATTTTCAGTCTCTATCATTGCTAAGGAAATCTCTTCTTCAAGTGATTCTTTTACTTCCTCTGTTTTCTGATCCGCCGGTTTTTCCTCACCCTGAGGGAAAAAGGCTTCCCACTCTTCCTCTGCCGTTTTTAATGCTGCGGCAATATCATCCACCAGAGCACTGCCTTCTGCATCGAGTTCCTCTGCTACATCCAAATCCTCTACAATGATCGGTTTCTTACCTTCTGCCATTTACTTCTCCTATTTAATAACTCATGACTCTCTGCGGTCTTTCTCCGGTGTCCCTATAATACTTAATAAAGCTTGCTTCTTTTCAGCCTATGCATTTGGCTTCTAAGGCATGCTAACCGTTTCCGATCACCCTGGAAAAATTATGCTTAGGTCAAAAGACGTTTATGCAATTAGTGTAACAAAAGTTCAAGAGAATTGCAAGATTTGACAAAATTTTTCCGCCGTAGTTGCGGAATTTTTTTCAGTGTAGTAACTACCATACTGTCAAAATTTAAGAGAACTTAGATAAGCACCCTGGCATAGGCTATTAGTAAATCTCATGTCGGGGTGTCATCTTTGAAAACCTTTCCAGGACCCTTGTCAAGCGAGGAGGAGAAACGATATGTGGAACTCTTTGAAGCCGGAGACTTGTCGGCAAGAGACATCTTAATTGAACATAACCTTCGTTTGGTTGCTCATATCGTGAAGAAATACAACCAGGGAGACCGGGATATAGAAGATTTGATCTCAATCGGAACGGTGGGCCTGATAAAGGCCATCGATACGTATAAATCGGGAAAAGGAAATAAGCTTTCCACTTATGCAGCAAAATGTATTGAAAATGAAATACTGATGACCCTGCGGTCCGAACGGAAATACAGAAGAGAGGTATCGCTGTTTGAGCCCATCGGAACGGACAAAGAAGGGAATGAAATTCACCTGGTAGATGTCATTGAAGGCGATACGAAGGATGTGGTTGGAGAGTTGTATCAGGCATCTATGATTAAGAAGCTTTTTGCATCGGTAGAAGATGTCCTGACCCCCAGGGAGCTTACCATTCTCCAGCTTCGCTATGGTTTGACAGACGAAGAGGAGTTAACCCAGCGGGAGGTGGCCGCCCGGTTGGGCATCAGCAGAAGCTACGTAAGCCGGATCGAGAAAAAAATACTTCTGCGGCTGAAAAGCCTGCTGGATTTATAATATAGAAGAAGAGGAACCTGACGGTGGAGGATGCCGGCGGGTTCCTCTTCCTTTACGCGAAACACAGCGTTTTATATTATGGTGCAGGAGGGGCAAAGACAGCCTGTGCCATTGTTTCGCCCGGAGCCTCTTCACCGGTCCAGAGAGAAAAGGCGATCTTGCCCTGATGGAGCAGGAGACTTTGCCCTCCAATGGTTCGGCAGCCAATTTTCTCAGCCTCTTCCATTAGTTTAGTCTTAAGCGGGTTGTATATCACATCCGCTACCAGCAGCTCCTGGTGCAGCCACTCCGCCGGGAGAGGCGTCTGACCAAGCATGGGAGACATGCCCACATTCGTAGCATTGATCAGGACAGTAGACCGGCCCAGTGCGGCTTCTGCATCTTTATCCAGCGCCAGCGCCTCGCAGCAAGGAAAAACCTCGCGGTTGATTGCTTCGGCTACCTGCACTGCCTTATCCGGTGTCCGGTTAGCCAGATAAATTTTCTGTGGCCGCCGGGAAGCCAGTACCGTGGTAATGGCACGGGAGACACCGCCTGAGCCGGCCACAAAGAATGTATGATCCGGCACGTGAATTCCACAGTCTGTCTCTAACCCACGTACGAAACCTTCGCCGTCGGTATTGTAACCGGTCAGTCTGCCATCGGAAATGCGCACCGTGTTTACAGCGCCAATCACCTTGGCCAGCGGATCTATTTCATCGAGGTACTTCAGAATCTCCAGCTTATAAGGAATGGTGATGGTCAAACCGGCAAAGTTCATCCCGGAGATTCCCTGGATGACTTTGCCAAAGCTCTGAGGCTGAATATTCATAGGGAAGAAATAGTAATTTAACTGTTTGGCTTCAAAGGCCGCATTCATCATGGCAGGTGATTTGCTGTGTCCGATGTCCGTCCCGATAATCGCGGTTAACTTAGTATCTACTCCGATCTTTTTCATAGGGAGCCTCCTTTGGATTTGAGCCGTTTTTTTCATTATACTGGCAGAATAACCAAACATCTAATACGGATATTTCATGAAAACCATAAGTCCGGCTTATAGAAGACAGATAAGTCCAGTTTATGAATTTGATAAAAAAACGGTATTAGCTTTAGACATGTGTCCATTGTAAAATAAATGCAGTAAAAATGCGGTGACATTTGAAAGGGGATGCAGGATATGAATGAGTTTATGAAGAAATTCAGTCTGGAAGGAAAAAAGGCCATTGTAACAGGCGGTGGCCGTGGGCTTAACTATGGCATAGCGGAAGGACTTCATGACGCAGGTGCTGAGATTGTACTGTTCGATATTTTAGATCAGGTTTACGATGCGGCGGAAGGGCTCTCCTCCAGGGAAGCGCCTGTACATGGTGTACAGGGTGACGTGTCCGACGGGGAAAGTATTGACCGCGCTTATAAAGAGGCTCTCCGGTTATTAGGAGGACGGGTGGATATTCTTGTCAATGGAGCAGGGATTCAGTACCGGAGTTTGGCAGAGGATTTTCCGGAGGATAAATTCCGCCAGATTTTGGATGTGAACCTTACCGGATTGTTTCTAATGGCACAGCGGGCAGGCCGCACCATGCTGCAGCAGGGCTATGGCCGGATTATCAACATCGCTTCCCTGTCTTCTTTCTTTGGCGCCAGTATGATTGCCGGTTATACTGCCAGTAAAGGTGGTGTGGCACAGTTGACGAAGGTGCTGTCCACTGAGTGGGCGGGGCGGGGTGTCAATGTCAATGCCATTGCTCCCGGATATATGCTGACGGAGCTGACGGCAAACCTTAAGGATGTGAATCCGCAGCAGTATGAAAGTATCTGCACCCGGATTCCCAAGGGCCGCTGGGGAACCTCGGAGGATCTGAAGGGATTGGCGGTATTCCTGGCATCGGAGGCATCGGAATATATTTCAGGAACCGTTATGCTGATTGATGGCGGATACGCAGTCAAGTAACGCAGGAAGAAAGCGGAAGAGAATCTCGACAGGCGCAAATTGACGCTTTTGGCCGGCTGGTGTATAATGAACAGACATGCAGCAGGGATAGAAGGAGGCGCCAGGAGATGAATTTATCACAGTTGTATTACTTTAAGAAGATTGCAGAACTGGAACATTATACGAAGGCGGCAGAGGAACTGTGTATTACCCAGCCGTGTTTGAGCTACTCCATTGCGGACCTGGAAAAAGAGCTGGGCGCGCCTCTGTTTTATAAGAAGGGGCGGAACATAAAACTAACGCAGTACGGGGAAATGTTTCTGGCACGAGTAACAAAGTCTCTTAACGAGCTGGAGAAGGGGAGGCAGGAAATCGAGGAGCGTATCAGTCCGGACAAAGGACGGATAACGGTGGCTCATATCAGCTCTATGAATTCCAGCTACATGCCATTTCTGATGCGGCGGTTCTATGAGGACCCAGGCCACATGAATATCAAACTGGAATTTGTGGAAAGGCCTACGAAGAAGATTGTGGAGGCTTTGAAGGCGCGGAAGGTGGACGTCGGCTTCGGCTCAAAGCCGGAGGATGCGGAGGTGGATTCTCATCCTGTCTACGAGGAGGATATGGTTCTGATCGTGGGGAAGAGCCATCCTCTGGCGAACCGGATGGAGATCAGCCTGAAGGAGACTGAGGATCTGGAATACATCACTTATGAGGAGCATTGCGGAATTCGTTCCTGTATTGATAAGGTGTTTGAACAGGCAGGGATTCAGGCGCGGATTGTGCGGGAGCTGGAGGACAATGCCATGATTACCGGAATGGTATCGGCGGGGCTTGGAATTGCAGTGGTTCCGCGCAAGTACGGTCATGAATATTATAACGTCAAGTCTTTGGAGATTATCGGCGTGGAGACAAAGCGGACGATGTATATGATGTGGTTAAGGGGAGACTATCAGTCGCCGGCCTGCAAACGCTTTATACAATTTATGCAGTCCATTTCCCATGAGCCGATATCGTAGAAATGTAAGAAGACTCCCTTCGATACAGGGAGTCTTCTTGCATTTTTGGCAGCATGTTCCTTGCATACAGTCATAACAGGGAAAAGTATAAATGTGGCTTATTGATTCAATAAAATAACGGTATTTGTATCTATAATTCCCCTATAGTAAAATCAAGACACCAACAACAGACCGACTCATCCCGGTGAATGAAAAAGAAAAGGAGAAAAGTTATGAAAAAAGCGGCAGTAGTAATGATTTGTCTAAGCATGCTTCTAAGTCTCGTGGGATGTGGAAATGATGCCAAAGAGACCACGGCGGGAAGTACCGCAGCTACTACGGAGGGGAGTTCATCAACCTCAGACGCAACGGCAGCGGCATCGGATTTTCCGGAGCGAGATCTGTCCGGATACGTAATGTGGGGGGCAGGCGGCGGAACCGATAACCTGGTAAGACCGTTGTGCACCTTTACCCAGGAGATCATGGGAAAGAGTATCGTGGTACAGAATAAGACAGGTGCAACCGGCGCTGTGGCGACCCAGTTCGTACATGATCAGAGCGCAGACGGCTATACGCTGCTGCTGGGAGCAGAGAATCCGGCTCTGTATAAGATCTTGAATATTTCGGAGCTCACCTACGATAATTTTGAGACGGTTCTCCTGATCGGCAATGAAGATCTGGCGCTGGTAGTAGCTCCGGATTCTCCTTATAACACATTGACGGAGTTGATTGAGGCAGCACTGGCGGATCCAGGCGCTATTAACATGGCCACCACCGGAGACGGCGGCTCCCAATGGGAAGCAGCCGCTTTCATTAAGGCTGTGACCGGAGCAGAATTTACACAGGTTCCTTTTGACGGCGATGCAGCCTGCCTGACCAATGTAATGGGCGGAATTGCAGATTTTACCACGATTAAGAGCACCCAGGCAATGGAGGCACACCGTGCCGGTACCGTTAAGATTCTGTCGACGCTGACGGATCACCCGGTAGAAGCACTGGAAGGAACGACGCCAATTACCGATGAATACCCTGGCTTCCAGGATTACCTGCCTTTTGGCCCTTTCTACGGTGTATTTGTGAAGGAAGGAACTCCGGAAGATGTTGTGGAGGCACTAGCCGAATATTTTATGCAGGGATATGAGAATCCGGAATATCAGGCACTTTTGGAATCCTTTAACATCAATCCCCTGGGATTGCAGGGAGAGGAGGCAAATGCCTATATTGCGACATGGCAGAAAGCAGCTGCCACTGCGCTGTATAAGGCGGGAGTGATCGATAAGAGTCCGGAAGAACTTGGAATTCAGTAGCAGCCGGACAGTAGACGAAAAAAACGGGCAGAGGTTAATACTCTGCCCCCGTTTTAAAAGGAGGGGTAACAGAATGGAAAATAAAACAAAGCCAGGGGAGAAAGGGTTTGCGTTTGTGCTGTTGGGATTCGGCATTTTCGTATTGGTCTCGGCCGTAGACATGTACCGTCAGAGTCCATCCGTCTCTTCTTATGGGGCGATGCCCTTGTTCCTGGGAATTCTTCTTACGGTCTTTTCACTTATTATCATCGTACAGAACTTCCGGAAGGAGAGTGCGATCTCTGGGAAACGATTTTCGGAGCAGGCGTCTGTTGCCTTACGCCATTTGTTTTCAAAAGATGTGACGGTGATGATTTTACTGCTGCTGCTTTATAGCATTGCATTGTTTCTGGGTGCGGGGTTTACAGTGGCGACTTCCATATATCTGTTAGTTGGCAATGAGTTACCTGACGAAGAAGAATTATCTGAGAAATGTTCTTTATACAGCGCTGGTTATGGCGTTTGTGCTTTTGGTATTTAAAGTGCTTTTCCATATTATTTTACCGTAAGGAGGAATTGAGATGGGTAATTTGGAATTTATGCTGCTGCCGTTTCAGCAGCCGATATTGATCCTCCTAATTGCACTGGGTGTTTTCTTGGGAATCTATATCGGGGCCATTCCGGGACTGTCGGCCACTATGGCAATTTCGCTGTTGGTGTCTTTTACCTTCAGCTGGGAAACGAATTCAGCACTGGCCATTATGATGGGGATTCATTGCGGCGTAGTATATGGCGGGTCTCGTTCGGCCATTCTCTTGAACATACCCGGCGCCCCGGCTGCTGTTGCCACCGGGTTGGATGGATATCCGCTGGCGAAGAAGGGTCTGGCAGGTGAGGCGATTGGCATTTCTACCGTATCGTCGGTGATCGGCGGTTATATCGGCGTGATTGCGCTGGCCTTTGGCGCACCGCTGATTTCAGGGCTGGCACTGAAATTTTCCCCCAGAGATTACCTTTTGCTTGCCTTCATGGGTCTAATGCTGGTAGGCAGCCTGGGAACGAAATCCATGGTGAAGGGCTTTCTGTCTGCTGCAATCGGCGTAACCCTTGGTATGGTAGGAATGGATCCTCTCAGCGGAACTCCTCGATTTACCTACGGAAATGTGTATCTAATGGCAGGAATTGACTATATAACCGCCATGATCGGACTCTTTGGTGTGTCCGAGGTATTGCAGCAGGTGCTGGACCGGGATGCGCCGGTGGTGAAGCAGAAAATTGACCGGATTGTTCCTTCTTTTAAGACCGTGGTGAAGTATCTGCCCCTCAGTATCCGTTCCTCTATTGTAGGTGTGTTGGTAGGTGCGTTACCGGGTGCCGGCGGGGATCTGTCCGCGTTGATTACCTACGACCAGGCGAAGCGGACAGTTAAAAATCCGGAGGTACCTTTTGGAGAGGGTGCCATTGAAGGCTTAGTGGCACCAGAGTCGGCGAATAACGCAACTATTGGCGGCGCATTCATTCCAATGCTGACGCTGGGAATTCCTGGAGATGCGGTAACGGCTGTTATGCTCGGTGCATTGACAATCCATGGTCTGAAACCAGGGCCGATGCTGATGACGGATACGCCCCATCTCTTTTACTTCATTGTAATGTCCTTCATTATTGCCAACCTATTCCTTTTGATCTTTGGCCTTACGGGTGTGAAGATTTTTACCAAGATTGTAGAAATTCCCAAGGGAATCCTTTTCCCTTCCATCATAATTCTATCAGTGGTAGGCTCCTATGCTATTAACAACAGCCTGTATGATATATTCTGGATGCTGGGCTTTGGTGTGCTGGGCTATGTGCTGAAGCGATACGATTATCCGGTGGCTCCGGCGGTGCTGGGAATCATTTTGGCCAACCTGATTGAGACAAATTACCGGAGAGCAATTATCTTAGACAGAACTGTACCAAAAATGCTGCTGGGATTCTTTACCAACCCCATTTCCCATTTCCTGCTGGCAATCATCGTCATGATGTTCGTGACGCAAAGCACCAAATATAAAGCCTTCCGGGATGCGAGAGCAGCCAAAAGAAGTGAAAAATCATCTTGACAAAACGCCCGACTGGTAATCGGGCGTTTATCTCATTCGGAAGCTACAATTTCACACTTCCGCTCCGACAAACTTATTCCACCACGTTCCATTTTTAAATATATAACTGAAAATTTTGAAGATCCCATATCCAATTATAGCGCCTGACAAATTTGCGATCAAATCATCGATGTCGGAGGAGCGGCCAATAAAATATTGAAAAAACTCAACACTAAATGTAACCACAAATGCAGCCAAAGCCGTCCTGTATAATTTTCTCATTCGTTCAAATACGATTGGTGTGAAAACTCCTAATGGAATAAATATCATGATATTGGGTCCTATTTCTGTCATAATTCTCCGCCCAATATTTCTTTCCCACAACCATCGCAGAGGTTGAAGGTTTAAGATATGCCGCTTAGGTTCAAAGTCAATTGGTAAATTAAACAAAAGAATTGTAACAAAAACAATAAAGAAAAATGACCAAAAACATAGCAAATAACTGAATTGTCTTATAACCCCCTGCCCTTTTTCTTCAAAATAAAAAATACTGGCAAATATAAAATAGCCGTTGTAGTAATAAAAATGATCAATAAGTTTATGTATCCCTGCAGCATCATAAAATCTCACCTCGCTTAAATGCAATTATAAAGTAGAGATAACCTCTTACAGTATATAAAAAATAATAAGCCTATTTATTTGTGTCTTCTTACTAAATCATTAAGATTTTCATAAGATTTCTTCCTATATAATCATAAATGAAAGCGAGTTTGCGACAGTTTACTTATCCACTGTTCTTTGCTATAATGTGACATAATAATGAATCAAATTCCTTCTATTATATCACAGGTGAGCTTATGAGACGAAACCGTATAATGATAATCCTATTGCTGTTTGCGCTGGCGGCGTGTTTTACCTTGTGGAACAATGTTTCGGGCGTCGAATCCACGACGGTAACCGGCGCGGACGGCGTGTGGGATTTGCGCAGCTTTGATTTTGAAAGCGGGAACGCGAAGCTGGGTGGAGAGGTGCAATAT
>Ga0154002_1000589_pt1 | contig 10958 bp, 6 predicted proteins | sample TSNY086MetaG_FD_102276 | JGI IMG/M metagenome (GOLD analysis project Ga0154002, IMG submission 102276) | Attine ant fungus gardens microbial communities from New York, USA - TSNY086 MetaG | ecosystem: Host-associated > Fungi > Mycelium > Unclassified | place: USA: New York, Robert Cushman Murphy... | reverse complement strand
TTACAATATTATAAAGCATAACGATTTACTGCAAAATTAGTCCGGTATGAGATTTATAAAAAAATTTAACTGTATAATTTATGATAAAAGAAGATAAGTATGAAGTTTTTTAATATATCTGCTGCAAATTTTGCTAAAATATCTAAAAATAAACTCGTACTCATATGATATTTTACCTACAGAGTGCTGTGTACCTCTTACTGTTTTTGGGTTTTTTACAATGTAAAAGGGAAGAAATCCCGCATAATAGCGGGGCTTCTTCCCTTTTACATTGTAAAAATTATGATATGGTACAGAATAATCTGCAGCAATTTATTCAATCAATCCCAATTCCTTTGCTTTTACCACCGCATCCATTGCGTTATTCACACACAGTTTTACATAAGCCGCAGCCTGGTGGGATTTTACAGTGTGTTTGGTTATATTGATTAATTCCACGATTTCCGCGTTTTTATAACCCTTCGACATCAGCATGAGGATAAGTTTTTGCTGTTTTGACAACTTTATAGGCTTTTCAATGCGTATGTTTGATACAATCCCCTTGCAGCGCCTGGACTGTTCATAAGCAGCAACGGTAATTTCATTCAGAAAATGGGCATTCAGATTACCTTGATAATTTTCTTTTTTCAGATTTAAAGCAAGTTTTTTCAGAATGGGCAATACTGCCGCTCCCTCATCGGCAAATATGCGCACGAAACCATATTTCTGCATGGCTGTCAGAGCCGTTTCCAGCGTAACTGCCGCTTCTTTTTTTCTTCCCAGCGCCCATTCCAAAGCCGACTGCAGGATGCCCGCTTCAGCAATATCCAGTGGTCTGCGAAAATCCGTTGCCAGATCTTTCAGCTTTGTGATATAGCTCATGGCATGATCTGGCTGCGCCAGCACCATATACGCCCTTGCCGTTGTAAAATGCTGGAAGATTTTATAGAGCTCCAAATGTTCAGTTGGTATGACAAAGTAGTTGTCAAGCCACTCCCTGGCGGCTGTTTTATCACCTTTAAACAGTAAAAATTTAGTTTTAAACGCCATGAGATTATGGGAGAAATGATGAGCGCCGTTTGTTTCAATATAACGCTGTGCCTGCCCGACTACATCCAGGTACAAATCCTCTCTCCCCATTGCGGAATAAATACCGGCAAGGTGAGTGTAACTGCAAAAAACAACTTCATCATTTGCTTTCTCACTTAAAGCATTTCTTGTCTGCAGTGCGATTTCCAATGCCTCCTTTAAACGATTTCGTTCATATAAGAAACCTGAACGCAATTCCAGAAGCACGAAGCCGCACTGGGATTTAAGGAGGGGCGTAATGGAATCTGCAAGTATATCCATGACTTTTTCATCTGCAAATTCATGATAATCCCGAATTGTACGATGGGCATATGGCAGCTGTAAGGATATGGAAGTCGCCTGCAATTGGTCATTTTTATTGGATATGAGCGGCAGCGAATGAAGCTGTTTCATCTGCTCCATGAAGCTGACACGGGGATCTGTCGTAATCAGTAAAACCGTATGTTCTATAAACTGTGGGTACATTTGGACAATGACGGGTAAATACTTATAAAGCATGGTCAGATAATATTCCATTTTATGTAAGTTTCCTGTCAGTAAATAATACCATACATATGTGGCATATATGTATGGGTGTTGATTGCAAATAGGCTCAGGAATCAAATCCTCTAAAATGTTTCTGTAAAAACCTACATATTGATCTATAGAAACGGTTTTCCCTCTATTAAAAAGAGCAAGGTTCGTATTGATAATAGCTTCTGTATCACCGCTCTTAATAGCATACCGCCTTGCTAAAAAGTATTCTTCTTCTTTTAAATAGTAATCCGAAGCCGTTTTATACAGGGTATGATCCGGGATTACATCACTCTGTTCCACCATATCCCGCAAAAAATCCAGAAACAAAGGATGGTATTTGTATGTATGATCAGAGATTTTACTTACAAAAGCATTCTGCACGCATAAACCATCCAAAATCTCACCCGCGTATTCACAGTCGGCAAGTCTTACACAAAGCTCCGTGTTCATCGTATCCACCACTGATGTTTTCAGTGTAAACTCTTTTAAATCATCATCCCACTTGTCCCATATCTGCGCATTGATGTAATCACCCAGAACACAGCCCCCACTTTGTCCCAGTTCCATATGTTCGTTCATGACCATGGCATTTACACCTATCGCCCAGCCGTCAGTAATGTCATATACCGCCCCAGCTTCTTCAGCAGTGATAAAACGCCCGTATTCATGAAAATATTTTTGAATCTCATCCATTGAAAAAGCCAGGTCATCAGCTGTTATGACTGCACAGTTTTCTTCCCCTGTAACGGCAATAAATCTCTCATCAATCTCATTACGGGTCAATACAAGCAGCACAAAGGATGTTGGCAGCCTTTTCTGTACCAGCAGCCCTGATTTCCGGATCTCCTCATTTGTCACAAGATGCATGCCGTCAAGGATAACCGCATACTGCCTGTCGTCAGGTAAAAATTCAGATAACAGGCTTATGGTATGCTCCACCGGAGAGGATACAAACGACGGATTTGCCATAATATCCGCCATCGCTTTGTTATCCGGTTGGAGAGCCAACACGCCGGTGCAGAACAGCTTATAAAATATGTATAGCGTGTTGTCGTATTCATCCAGGTCAATCCAAAGAGGTATGCGCCCTGTACTTTCCAGCCATAATTGTGTGGAAACCGTTTTGCCATAACCAGCCGGCGCAGAAATATATATAATCCGCCTGGGTTCTTCATCATGTATCAAATTAATCAACGCACGGCGTGGCGCACAGATATCGGGCAGCTTTGTCGGCGTAAATTTCCCGCTCAGTAATTGAGAAACATTCATACTTATCTCCTTTTCTTCATGAGCATAGATCTTTCCCCATTACTATTATACTAAATAAACGTGTTAAATAAAAGCCCCGGTACATAGGCCTTCATTCCTATATATAAGCGAAATTTTATTGATTTTGGGGCTTTATATCCAGACATGCTTAGATCTATCGTAATTGCACGGATCAGAACGCCATAATCCATTCGGATCAGGCGCTCAGCATCCGCTCGTGAAATCGAAAGCGACCGCTTCCATTGGTTAACTCCCCGTTTTGCCTTCAGTTCCAACTTTGTTGACTGGCCATTTGCAGCGTATAATCGCAAACGGACTTTCTTGCGGCTTTCCAGTCCGTTCTGCTTGTCATAATAATCGTTGTCATAGAGCGTATCGAAATACAACGACCATACCATATACCCCGCCGAACCGCTCATTGGATCAGTGGGAACAGCCGCCTGCAGCCGGTAATGCAATCCGGAAACAGCTGCTTCGTCCAGAAGATACTTTTTTTCAACGCGTGTCACGCTGTCATCTGAAAGATCTCCTTTTATTAGTGCCGGTTTATTCGGATTTTCCGGTTCGATATCACGATAATGAAAATATATAAAACTCCCCATGCCGCATTCATGATTATAAAGCATAACAATTTATTACAAAATTAGTCTGGTATGAGATTATCAAAAAAAAATAAAATTTTTTTTTTTGATAAATACAGAAAAGTATGAGTTTTTTCAAAGTATTGCAATGATTCTGGTTTGAATTTTTAAAACATACTCATACTCATATGATTTTAGGCTTACTTACAAAAAGGTACTATAGCCCTATTTTTGGGGCTTATACAAAACAAAAGGGAAGAAATCCCGCATAACGCTGGTTTCTTCCCTTTATATTGTATAAAATATTGTATGGCACAGCATAATCTGCAGCTGTTTATTCAATCAGACCCAATTCTTTTGCTTTTACCACCGCATCCATAGCGTTATTCACACACAGCTTTGCATAGACTGCAGCCTGGTGGGATTTTACCGTGTGATTGGTTATACTGATTAAATCCACGATTTCCGCATTTTTATATCCCTTCGACATCAGTACGAGGATATTTTTTTGCTGTCTTGACAACTTTATTGGTTTTTCGGCGCGTATGTTTGATACAATCCCCTTGCAGCGCCTGGATTGTTCATAAGCGGCAACGGTGACTTCATTCAGATAATGTGCATTCAGATTACCCTGATAATTTTCCTTTTTCAGCTTTACGGCAAGTTTTTTCAAAATGGGTAATATTGCCGCCCCTTCATCGGCAAATATGCGTACGAAACCGTATTCCTGCATGGCGGTCAGCGCTGTTTCCAGCGTAATAACCGCTTCATTTTTATTTCCCAGCGCCCATTCCAGAACAGACTGCAGGATGTTTGCCTCAGCAATATCCATAGGTCTGCGAAAATCCCTTGCCAGATCTTTCAGCTTTGTGATATAGCTCATAGCATGATCCGACTGCCCGAGTACCATATACGCCCTTGCCGTTGTAAAATGCTGGAAGATTTTATAAAGCTCCAGATGTTCGGCCGGTATGACAAAGTAATTATCCAGCCATTCCCTGGCGACTGTCTTATCGCCGTTAAACAGTAAGAATTTTGCTTTAAATGCCTCGAGATTATGATTGAAATAATGAGCGCATTCTGCTTCAATGTAACGTTGTGCCTGCCCGACTGCCTCCAGGTACAAATCCTCTCTCCCCATTGCGAAATAGATACTGGCAAGGTGAGTGTAGCTGCAAAAAACAATCTCGTCTTTTGCCTTATCACTTATTATGTTTCTTGTCTGCAGTGCAACTTCCAACGCCTCTTTTAACAGATTTCGTTCGTACAGGAAACCGGACCGAAATACAAGGATCACGAAATCGCTCTGCATTTTGAGGAGAGGAGCAATGTATCCTGCAAGCGTACCCAGGACTTTTTCATCCGCAAGTTCATGATAATCCCGAACTGCACGATGTGCATACGGCATTTGCATGGATATGGATGCTGCCTGTAATTGGCTGTTTTCATCGTATGTAAGAGGCAGCGAGCGAAGCTGTACAATCTGCTCTGAGAAACTGACGCGGTGATCTGTGGCAACCAGTAAAACAGCATGTTCAATAAACTGCGGGTGCATTCGATTAATGACAGGTAAATATTTATAAAGCATGGTCAGATAATATTCCATTTTAGGTGCGTTACCGGTCAGCAGATAATACCAGACATATACCGTGTATATGTACGGGTGCCGGTCGCAAACAGACTCGGGAATCAACTCCTCTAAAATGTTCCTGTAAAAACTTACATATTGATCTGCAGAAATGGTTTTTCCGCTATTAAAAAGGGCAAGGTTGGTATTGATAATAGCTTCTGTATCACCGCTATTAATTGCATACCGCCTTGCCAAAAAGAACTCTTCTTCTTTTAAATAGTAATCTGAAGCCGTTTTATACAGGGTCTTGTCCGAAAACATATTACTCTGTTTCGCCATATCACGTAAAAAATCCAGAAATAAAGGATTGAACTTATATGTCTGATCGGAGATTTTGCTTACAAAAGCGTTCTGCATACACAGAGCATCCAAAATCTCGCCTGCGTTTTCACAGTTTGTAAGATTTACACAAAGCTCCGTGTTCATCGTATCCACCACAGACGTTTTCAGCGCAAACTCTTTTAAATCATCATCCCATTTATCCCATATCTGGGTATTGATGTATTCACCCAGAACACTGCTGCCGGTTTGTCCCAGTTCCATCTGTTCATTCATAACCATGGCATTGACACCTATGGCCCAGCCATTCGTAATGTCATATACCGCTCCGGCTTCTTCAGCAGTGATTAATCGCCCGTATCCATGAAAATATTTTTTAATTTCCTCTGCTGAAAAAGCCAGATCGTCAGCTGTAATAACCGCACAATTATCTTCACCCGTAATGGCGATATATTTTTCATCAATCTCATTACGGGACAATATAAGCACTACAAAGTTTGTGGGCAGCCTTTTCTGTACCAACAGTCCTGATTTGCGAATCTCCTCATTTGTCACAAGATGCATGCCGTCAAGTATAACTGCATACTGCCTGTCGTCCGGCAGAAATTCGGATATCAGGTTTATGGTATGCTCCACCGGAGAGGATGCAAACAACGGACTTGCCATAATATCCGCCATCGCTTTGTTTTCCGGCCGAAGAGACATTAATCCGGTGCAGAACAGCTTATAAAATATGTAGATTGTGTTGTCGTATTCATCCAGGTCAATCCAAAGAGGCACACGCCTGGTACTTTCCAGCCACAATTGTGTGGAAACCGATTTGCCATATCCAGCCGACGCAGAAACGTAAATAATCCGCCTGTGTTCTTCTTCATGAAACAAATTAACCAACGCACGGCGCGGCGCGCAGATGTCGGGCAGCTTAGTCGGTGCAAATTTCCCGTTTAGTAATTGAGAAACGTTCATACCTATCACCCTTTCTCCATGAGTTTAGATCATTCCTATTACTATTATACTATATAAACGCGTTAAATAAAAGCCCCCGTGCATAGGCCATCATTCCTATATACCATGTTTTTCCATGCAGGACTTCAGTACGGCTCCTGCAAAATAATATAATCTGGCTTCTCAAAATGTCATCCCGGTATGGGGTTTTACCTTAAAAATGTAGTGTATGCAAAAGAAAAACCTCATACTATAAGAACTATTCCAATAAATCCTCTGGATAATTTTTTAACATATCTCATACCGGGCTGATTTATTTTTTTCCAACAAGTCTTATAATACTTTATGTATCTAAGGCTATAAAATAGACAGAAAAGAATGAGGAAATTACAAATGATAATATTTATAAGAAACGTATTGGGCGAATTTATTTTCTATTATCCAATTATAATGAGCTTAGTTTGGATGATTGGCAGCATTATGTATTACAACCGCATGAAAAAGAACAAATCCGGGGAGGACGAAAATCCGGTTCTGGATGAACAGCCGTTTGTATCTGTACTTATTCCGGCCCGAAATGAGGAAGTACATATCGGGGATACAATCAGAAGCGTACTGAACAGTGATTATAAGAATTTTGAGATAGTCGTGGTAAACGATGCAAGCATGGATAAAACGGAGGAAATCGTTAGAAATATTTCAAAGGAAAATGATAAAGTCCGCATACTGAATTTGCGGGAAAACAGGGGGAAGGCAGCAGGTCTTAATTATGCGATGCTGGTCAGCAAAGGCGATATTATTGTTACAATTGACGCGGATTGTCTGCTGAAGGATGATTGCATATCGTGGATGGTCTGGCATTTTCAGAAGTTTCCAAGGGTCGGCGCTGTAACAGGCAATCCCAGACTCAAGAATACGAACCGGCTGTTGACTCATCTGCAGGCGGTGGAATACTCAAATGTCATCGGGCTTACGAAAAGATCACAAAGAATGCTTGGCAAACTTCATACGATTTCAGGCGTCGTTGCTGCTTTTCGCAGAAAGGCACTGATAGACATCGGCATGTGGAGCGAGGATATGCTTACGGAGGATATAGATGTCAGCTGGAAGCTTGAGCAGCATTTTTGGGATATCAGATATGAGGAAAAAGCCTTGTGTTGGATCGTTACTCCGGAAACGATCGGGGGATTATTCCAACAGCGTCTGAGATGGTGTGCCGGAGGCGCTCAGGTTCTCAGGAAACACCGGGAAATCTGGAAAGATTACAGAATGCGAAGAATGTGGCCCTTATATATCGATAGTTTGTTAAGTATCACATGGGCGTATACATTTATAACATGCCTGATTCTCTGGATGATTCAAGTGATATCCGGAATCGACATAACAAGCGCAGAGATCGGGAACCCCTTTCCATTCTGGAGAGGGTGTGTGATTGCCATGGTATGCCTGCTTCAGTTTGCGATAAGCGTTTGGCTGGACAGGAAGCAGGATAAAGGAATTATCAAGAGCTGTATTTACATTATATGGTATCCGGTTATTTATTGGCTGATACAGTCATTTGCTGCTGTAATTGGCACTCCGAAAGGATTCTTCAGGGAAAAAAATGTGACGGCTATATGGGTAAGTCCGGAGAGAGGATTAATTGACAATACAAGGAAGGAGGTATCAGCATGAGGAAAATATTGGAGAGGCTTCGTAAAACAATCTGGTTGGTTCTCACCTGCATTGTTTGGATTGTTTCTATAACATATATGGTTATAACGATACATGAGGATTCTTTTTTCAAAAGCAATTCATTTCTAATGCTTGTGAGACTGGCTGTCATCGGGATTATTATCTTTGTGGTCATATTTACATGGCAGAAATACAATTATCATAAATTCGGGAAACTGGATCGGCGGAAATTCCCTCAGCCTGTGACAGTTGATGATATGGGGGAAATATTCGCCGTAACCGGTGAAATCGTTGAAGAGCTCAGGGGAGCGGCCGGTTTAAGTCTGGAATTGGTCAGTGAATATGACAGCAAGAACAATAGCATTATTGACAGATTAATGATGCGTACAGATACGTCAGAATATGAAATCTGCCTGCCATATACCGCTGTGACAGCAATGGGGACTACGGCGGATGCGCTTCTGGAACATGAAGATACGATGACGGAGAAATAAATATAGCGATTTACACTATAAACCCCACAGTCATAGGACCCAGGTCCGTGACTGTGGGGTTTATAAACAACCATATACATTTACTTAAGGAAAGTTGCATTTAGTCAGCATTTCCTTCAGATCATCATTCTGTATGTTCGCCTGCTCTGCTACAATTTTTTGAAACTCTGATTTTACCTCGTCATTTGGGATCCTGACCTTCATATACTCTGTCTCAATCCGTTCTATAATGGTTATGTATCCTGCATTTACCAATAATCCCCACAGAGTACTATTATTTTTTAACTCTACAAAGGATGTTTCCAGTGCAATGCTTACATTCACGCTTTCGTTCATAATTAACTGGTTAAACTTTTCCGTAAACGATAAATCCGCATCTGTAAGCGCTCTCTTTATGAAGTAATTTGTTGAGGTATTAATCCAGTAAGGTGACAGCACCTTTTTACCGGCGTAGTTAAGGATTGACCATGGATTGTACATATGGATACCCCCAAACAGGTATCCATCATAATGATTCTTAACTTCTTCATTCAGTTCAAGCCCATAATAACGAAGCATGGCTTCTGTTTCTGACCTATTCAGCCCAAAATAAGGGGAATAAGCCTCATCCAGTACAGTGTAAACAATTATATTATTAATTTTGGAAAAAATACTTTCTTTTGCGACTCGTTGGATTCCTGTCAGAAGCGCTTGTGAAAGAAATTCATTGCCTTTCAATATCAATCCGTAAAAGCCTTCAAAAAAATCCCCTAATTCCTTACGATATCCATGTTCATAGCTGCTGATAACAGGCTGATCGTACTCATCTATCAGTAAGACGGGAGCAATTCCATAAAATCTCGTAACAGCAGTCATAAGGTAATAAACGCTTCCCTCAAGTTCATTCCATGTTAAAGTGGCATTATTCATTCCTTCCAGTGAACGGTAATATTGTGAATAATAATAGTCTGCCCTGTCTGTTAAATCTCCAAATATTTCATAATATTTTCTAAATTCGGAGAATATCGCCCTGATAAATTGACTTTTCAGCTTCTCTGAATCGGAAGCAACACACCCTTTTAATGTAAAATAAATCACCGGTCTTGAATTAATGCACTCTGCATACTCCGTATCCATAATAGCAAGTCCCTTAAACAGATTCCTGCTTTCTTTTGTAATGTCAAAGAACTCCCGTATCATGGACATATTCAAGGTTTTGCCAAAACGTCTTGGACGGGTAATCAAGGTGACCTCATTATCCAGCTCAACAAAATCTTTTATCATCAATGATTTGTCTACATAATAGTATTTATTATTTTCCCTGACTTTTCTAAAATCATCTCGTCCAATAGGTAATATTTTTTTCATTTCTCCTCCCATCAAATCAATGTATCCGCTTTACGATCTTACTTTAGTCTAGCATATCTCATGTATTTTAACAATCCAAAAAGATCTGCCCGTATATACTAAAACATACCCTTCTCAAACGAAATCATACTTTCCAGTACCCCATAATTATACTTATCCATCTCCATATAACCGCCAATACACTGCTGCATCTCTTTCAAAAGCGGCTGACCTTCCGGCATATTCAGAAGATACCCCCTTAACTTAGCACAGCAAATATTGATGTTCTTCACATATGAAGAGAAACGTGGGGACAGTTCTTTCATAAGCTCACTTGCCGGACTTACATAAAACATGATGCTTGGCAGCAGATATGGTTCATAAGCCCGTTTCCAGCTCTTCACCCATATAGGATCGCGGATATGTCTGCGTATGGTTTCTGCCATATAGTCAACATACTCTTCATACAGCTTTGGTGTAAGTGACGCAATATAATCCATATGATTGTTTCTCTGGACAAACACCTCCTGGATTTTTTGGGAGTCAAGTGAATAAAGAAACTCACAGATCGGAATAAGATGTTTATTCTGCGGTGTCGCAATATATTTTAGCAGCTTACTCCAGAGATAGCGGCGGTACTCAGTCATTTCCAGATCATATACATAATTACCCAGCAAATACAGAGACAGCATCCTGGCATCAATGGCACCCGGAACATCCTTTAAGATATCCTTGCCGGGCGGTAACGGCGCCTTCTCCACCTGTCGGTAAAGCTGCTCCCATGTGGACTCCTGATCCAGCCCTTCCAGAATACCTTCCGCACACTCTTCCTTCCATGCCGCAAGTATTTTAAGCTTGTCCGTCTCCCGCAAAACCTTCGTCAGATAGTAATTCGCCGTTTTCGGATAATCCAGAATATTCCGGATATCTGCTACCGACAAATTAAGTGCCCTTAACAGACGTATTACAGTAAGTCTTCTAATATCCTCATCGGAAAAGATATAATATCCGTTTCCCTGATCTACAGCCGGCGTTATCAGCTTTTCCTTTATATAATGATGAATCGCCCTCTTTGACAATCCGCTTTTTCTAATCACCTGTTGAATTCTCATACCTACTCCCATCTGCCTGCTTTTGCAGACATTCAAAACATGCCGATACTGCAAAACCAGTCCT
>Ga0154002_1000580_pt1 | contig 11006 bp, 9 predicted proteins | sample TSNY086MetaG_FD_102276 | JGI IMG/M metagenome (GOLD analysis project Ga0154002, IMG submission 102276) | Attine ant fungus gardens microbial communities from New York, USA - TSNY086 MetaG | ecosystem: Host-associated > Fungi > Mycelium > Unclassified | place: USA: New York, Robert Cushman Murphy... | reverse complement strand
TGTCCGTATTCGCTGCGAACGGTAATGTCTCCTCCCATCATGCGACACAGATTCCGTGTGATGGGCAGCCCCAGGCCCGTACCTTCGACACTCTTGTTTTTGGTTATATCCACTCGTGCGAAATCCTCAAAAAGTATACCTATGTCATCTTCTTTTATACCGATGCCGGTATCAGCCACGACAATTTCAAGCTCGGCGACGTTGTCGGAAAGGGTGCATACCACGGTGAGGGAAATGGAACCCTCTTCAGTATATTTCACGGAGTTTGACAGCAGATTGAGAAGTATCTGCCGTATTCTCACCTCGTCACCTTTGAGTGAAGCCGGGATCGTACTGTCAATACACACCGCAAACTGTATCGGTTTTTCAATGAGCCTCATCCGTATGACACTTACGACATCGTTAATAAGGGACGAGAACAGGTAATCCGTCTCCGAAATCTCCAGCACTCCCGATTCAATCTTTGAAAAATCCAGGATATCGTTGAGGATGGACAGCAGATTCGTACTTGCAACCCTGATGCCCTGCGCGTTTTCGTAGATATCCCGCGGCAATTCCTTTCGCAGAATCAGCTCACTCATGCCCATGATGGCGTTCATGGGCGTACGGATTTCGTGGCTGGTTCTGGCCAGAAAATTACTTTTCGCCTTTGTAGCGGCCTCGGCGGCGTTCTTTGCCTCGATCAGCGGCGTTATTTCCGTCCATTCGAAAAAGCGCCCGGATCCGTCGCTCTCCGTCAGCGAAGAACGCAGCATATAGTGGCGTTTGACCCCATTTTCTTCTATTTCGAAGTCATCCTGTATATATCCGCCGCGCCGCATAAAGTCCCCGAACAGGATCTTCATTTCGCTGGTGGAGAATAAGTCGATAAACGGAAGCCTTTCCGCGTATTCGCGCCGGGAAAAGCCCAGCCATTCGGCCAGTGATTTGCTGATATACTCGACCTTGGCATTATCGTCAACCACAACAATAAAATTGGGGGTGGTGTCTAAAATGGCGGCAAAGGTTTGGCCTATTCGCCGGAAACGCATCAAGACCCCCATTGAATATTTGCTGATCAGTAAAATGATGGTGTTGACAAAGAGCACGCCGATAAAACTGGCCAATTCGTCTTCAACAGTATAGCCGGTTCCCAACAAAGAACATCCAAATCCGAACAAGCACAAAGCGGCCGCGCCACAGGAAAGCACCATGGTAATGATAAGGCCGGCCGTATCAATATACATGAAGGAAAACAGAGAAGTTCCGATCAAAAAGATATAGATCATCCGGTCACCGCCGATCGCCGCCACCAGTATGATTTCCATCAGGGCGATGGAAAGCGGTGCCAGCACCGACATGAGCCGGTTTGAAATGCCCTTTCTGGAGGTCAGATAATACGTGACGGCGATCATGAGAAGACTAACCATACCACGCGGTATCCAGAGATTTCCGCCCCAAAAAAAGAAATAAAAGCACTCATTGATCAGCGCGTACAAAACGATCCCGATACGAATGGGCCTGCCGCTGCTAATTCGGTAGGAACCTTTATCATCCATTTCCCGTTCCCCCCTTCGGCTTTTTATATATAAGCGGGAGCTCCCCGAGGTTAATTTTTTCCGGACAAACGAATTTGACGGCTCCGGGCAGCAATTCAAATTCCGCCGATGTGCCATAAAAGGGTTCGTTGTCAATATTCATGCATATTGTCTCTTCGGCGGAAATTGTTATTCTCTTCCCCGAGCAATGCAGCATAGTTTCCAGCTTATCATGGTTTCCCTTAAGATAATCGGCGGTCGTAACGAGATATCTCAAACGGGGGTATTCCTTGATCAAATAGAACTCCAGCTTTCCGCTGTCAGGGTGTGCGTCGACAGCAGGATAGAATTTTTCACCGTAGCAGGGAGAGTTTGCGATCAGTATCGAAAGGTATCTGCCGTCAAGTCTTTGACCGTCGATATCAACCTCAAAGGAATGACATAAGTTCTTGTCAAACAGGAAACCCGACAGTGCCGAAGCTATATAGCTGAAATCGGCGGGCAGGCCCCACTCGATCATCCGGTCGCCTTTCACGGCACAGGAAGCTTCAAAGCCTACGATTCCGTAAGAAATACCGTAATTATTGCCGCGGCGGATAATGTCAATCGGAATCGTGCCGTCGAAAACCTGGCTTTTGATTACCGAAAACAACGCAAGCTTGTCGTCACCGAAATATCTTAGGAAAACATTTTCGATCCCATATGGATATGCCGCGATCTCCACGTTATCAAAGCCGATCACGCCGTTCACAACCTCGAAAAGTGTGCCCGAGCCGCCGATCGCGTGGACGCGGACCGTCGCAGGCGTGGAAGATGTGTCCTCCATAATATAACGGCGGATAAAAGTAACCGCGTCACGGCACCAGGACGACAGGTAGATGTCATAGTGCAGATCGGGATACGCTTTAAAGAAATTGACGATCTCATTCTTTATTGCGTTCACATGGCCTTTTACCTTTTTAGCTGCCGGATTGATGATAAACAAATGCCTCATGCTCCCACCTCCATCTGAACTTTCATCACCGTTTTCACGATCTTATTAAATTCTTTCTCATGCTTGATAAATAAATCTGCAATATACGGGTCAAAGTGTGTTCCGCTGCAGCTTGCGATGATCCCCAGCGCTTCTTTGTGAGAATAAGGATCTTTATATGGCCGGGCGGAGGTGAGCGCGTCGTATACATCCGCAAGAGCAGTTATTCTTGCCGACAGAGGAATTTCTTCGCCGGACAGTCCGTTGGGATATCCTTCTCCGTTCCATTTCTCATGATGATTAAGGGCGATATCTATGGCCGTATCCAAAAAGGAGTCGTCGCCCGTTTGTGGGTTATATTCGCCAAGCAGCTCAGCCCCATATAGGGGATGCTGCTTGATGAGTTCAAACTCATCTTCGTTCAGCCGGTTCGGTTTCAGCAATATTTTGTCGGGTATGGCGATCTTCCCTAAATCGTGGAGCTTGGAGGATTTTATAATGTCCTCCCCTTCCTGCGGTGTCAGAGTATAACCCGTTACGGGATTGTCCATCAAATCCATAACAATCGTACGAATGATCCCTGTCGTCCGTTTTATATGGTCTCCGGTGTCATGATCCCGCATATCGGTCGCTCTGGCCAGGAGATTCAACGCGATATCCTCCCGGTTTCTCATTTTGCGTGTTTTTTCTTCAACCAGCGTCTCCATATGATTGCGGTAACGTATCAGCTCAAGCTGGATATGGACACGTGTTTGAAGCACGCGCGTCTTAATGGGTTTTTGAATATAATCGGACGCACCTTTTTCCAGCAATTCAACCTCGGTGTCTCCATGGGTGGAGCCGGTGAGGAATATCACGGGAATGCCGGTCATGCGCTCGTCGGCACGCAGCCTCTCCAAAATCTCGCAGCCGTTCATCCCCGGCATATCATAATCCAGTAAGATCAAGTCGGCGGGGTGGTTTTCCAGATACTTCAGCGCCGTTTGGCCTGATGAAAAAGGTCTGATCTGATACAACTCGCTTAATTCCGAAGCCACTGTATGCAGTATAGCCGGCTGATCGTCTACCGCCACTATAATAGGTTTTTGCTCATTCATAAAACGTTGTTCCTTTCGTCATTCTGATTTTCATCCATGGTAGGTTTTTCCATATTTCCCCGATTATAACATAAATCACTAAATATTTCAATAAAATTGTTTTTTGTAACAATAAGTAAGCTTGCTAACTTTTAAATACTTTTCCGATACTCCCTTGGCGTTACCTGAAAATTGGCCTTAAACTTCCTGTTAAAGTTAGAAAGATTACCAAAGCCACATTCCAACGCAATCTCGGATATGGACAAATTTGTTGTGATAATCAGATCAGCCGCAATTTTGAGCCGCAATTGAATGATATATTCCATACAGGGAATCCCGACAACTTTCTTGAAAAAGTTCATAAAGTGAATTTCACTGAAGTTGCAAAGCTTTGCCAGCTGACGGACCGTAATGGGTTCCTTATAATTTTCCTGAATAAATAACAGTGCCTGCTTGACCTTTTCCATGTGCACCGCAGCTGATTTGGAGATCTTTATTTGGGTCAGGCAGTTATGCTTGAACATCAAAAAGAAAATATGGTTTATCTTTTCTCTCAATAAAAATTCATAATAAGGTGGCCGCTCATCGACACAATAAAGAGCCGAATCAATGGAATCATAAATTTCATTATAATATGGGCAGGCATGATTCATATAAGGCATGAGCTTCAGCGTACCGTTATAAAAGGGCCGGAGAAATGAAATCGAACACTGATCCATACTGGAATAGCCGATCATATCCAGGTGGAAAACCAGTGTGTCAGATATCATTGTTTTTTTGCTTTCCAGGTAAATGGAATGAAGCGTATTAGGGGGAATGAATAGTAAGTCCCCTTTGCTGACGTGGAACGTCTCCGGTCCGATCTGGTACGTTGCATGACCTTCCCGGATAATGGTAAATTCGGCTTCTTCATGCCAATGCGGCAGAACCTGCGATACATTCACGGCAAAGACACAGTGATATAAAGCATAAGGGGAAAGCTTGTCCCCGTGCCGGGTCATTTCCTGTTGTGATGGCGGTAGATATGTATCCATAAAACTCCTCCCAATCCGAAATAAAAAAGGCAGCCCTGATACCAGATGAAATTCATAGAATAGTATCAGAACTGAGAACTATAGTATAGGAAAAATGAAATTATACATGTTATACTACCAGAAAAAGAGACGTTTTACAAGACTCATTTTAAGAAAGGAACGGATATGAAGCAATTAAAAGTTGGAATAATTGGATGCGGTGGAATTGCCACCGCGAAACACTTGCCGGCCATGCAGTTATCAGGATGTTTTGAGATTGCCGCCTTTTGTGATTTGATCGAGGAACGGGCGGTGCAGGCCAGGCAATTGTATGGAACAAAGGACGCTGTTGTTTACACGGATTATAAAAAAATGCTGGCGGATAAGACTTTGCAGGCGGTATATGTACTTACGCCCAATAAATCCCATAGTTTTATTTCCATCGATGCCATGCAGGCCGGCAAACATGTCATGTGCGAAAAGCCAATGGCAAAAACAGCGAAAGAAGCAGAAGCAATGGTTGCCGCCGCAAAAGCAACCGGAAAAGTTCTGACGGTTGGATACCAGAACCGTTACCGGCCTGATTCCCAGTATCTTAAAAGTGCTTGTGAAAACGGTGATTTGGGTGAAGTATATTATGCCAGGGCCCATGCCATCCGCCGCCGGGCAGTACCCACCTGGGGTGTCTTTTTAAATGAAGAAGAGCAAGGCGGCGGTCCGCTGATTGATATCGGAACTCATGCACTTGATCTGACCTTATGGATGATGAATAATTATGAGCCGGAGAGCGTCATGGGTTCGGTTTATAAAAAGCTGGGCCAGCAGACCGAAACGGCTAATGCCTGGGGCGATTGGGACCGGGATCAATTCACCGTGGAGGATTCGGCATTTGGTTTTGTAAAAATGAAAAATGGCGCGACCATTCATCTGGAAGCGGCCTGGGCACTGAATTCGCTGGAAGTAGACGAAGCCAAAACCAGTCTGTGCGGAACGAAAGCCGGAGCGGATATGAAAGATGGACTCCGCATCAATACGGTGAAATACAATAAGCAGGTAGTGGAAAAACCGGCCCTGGATCCAGCCGGAGTGGCATTCTATGACGGTGAGGCGGACGATGAAAATATGATCGAGCAGAAAGCTTTCTATGAAGCGGTGACGATGGGGAAAGAACTGGTGGTGAAGCCGGAAGAAGCCCTTGTGGTGACCAAGATTCTGGAAGCAATCTATCAGTCGGCGGCAACGGGAAAAGCAGTTTACCTATAAAAAATCATTTGTGAAAGGGGAATACATATATGAAATTAGGCGTATTTACAGTCGTACTGGGCGATAAAAGCCTGGAGGAAGCTTGTACATATCTTGAGTCGAAGGGTGTTCAGACCGTTGAGATCGGCTGCGGCGGATATCCCGGAACGGCTCACTGCAATCCGGAGATTCTGCTGAAGGACGAAGCAAAGCGGAAAGAGTTCAAAGACACCATCAGCCGGCACAATCTGGAAATCAGCGCCCTTAGCTGCCACTGCAATCCGGTCCATCCGAATCAGGAGACTGCCAGACGCGCAGATGCAGAATTAACCAATGCCATCCTTCTGTGTGAGCAGTTGGGCATCGAGATCTTAAATACGTTTTCCGGTTGCCCCGGTGACAGTGAAACATCCAGGAAACCTAACTGGGTTACCTGTCCGTGGCCGGAGGATTTTAGTGAAATTCTGGATTATCAGTGGAATGACGTGCTGATTCCTTACTGGCAAGAAAAAGCAGCCTTTGCCAGAAGCCATGGGGTAACTAAGATTGCTATCGAGATGCATCCCGGATTCTGTGTTTACAATACCGGCACCCTGCTTCGTCTGCGCGAAGCGGTTGGTCCGGAGATTGGTGCTAATTTTGATCCCAGCCATCTGATCTGGCAGGGAATGGATCCGGTGCGCTGTATTCGTGAATTAGGGAAACATCATGCAATCTTTCATTTCCATGCCAAGGATACCAAGATTGACACATACAACACGGCAGTCAACGGTGTACTGGACACCACCCACTACAGCGACGAGGCAAACCGTTCATGGATCTTCCGGGCCGTCGGATATGGCAGCGGCTACGAGTTTTGGCGGGACGTTGTATCAGAGCTGCGCCTGGCCGGTTATGACCATGCCTTAAGCATCGAGCATGAAGACAGCCTGATGAGTGGCAATGAAGGTCTGACCAAAGCCATTCAGTGCCTTAAAGATGTTCTTTTCTTTGAGGAAAAAGGCGGAATGTTCTGGGCCTGAAGATAAGGAGATATTGGTATTTATGAAAAAAGATAGTTATCAATTGGCGATTGTCGGACTTGGCGGGATGGGAGACTGGCACCGGGATATCATCGGCAGCATCGAGGGCCTGAAAATCTGCGGTTCTTATGATATTCGGGAAGAACGTCAGCAGTATGCAGCAGAGCACGGTCTGCATGTATACCACAGTCTGGAAGAAGTCATAGCCGACGAGAATTGTGACATGGTATTGATTGCCACGCCAAACCAGCATCATAAAGAGATTGCGCTGAAAGCGCTGAATCATAAAAAGCATGTTGTCTGTGAAAAACCGGCAGTTTTATGCAGTGCCGACATGGCCGAAATCATGACTGCGGCCGAGGAAAATAACAGCCTGTTCGTAGTCCATCAAAACCGGCGCTGGGATGAGGATTATCTGACGGTAAAGCGGATAATAGAGGAAAAGCAGTTAGGCGAAATCCATCGAATCGAATCCCGGGTCCACGGTTCCCGGGGTATACCGGGTGACTGGCGGCAGCTAAAGGAGTGCGGCGGCGGGATGGTCCTTGACTGGGGCGTACATATCCTGGACCAGGTACTGCAGATGGTACCCGGAAAAATCGAGAGTGTTTATGCCACCCTGACCTATGTCACCAATGAACTGGTAGATGACGGCTTTACCGCATTGCTCCGGTTTGCCCAGGGACCGGAGGTACTGTTGGAAGTAGGAACCAGTAATTTTATTGATCTGCCCAGATGGTACCTGTTGGGGCAGAACGGAAGTGCAGTCATAAGGGACTGGGATTTAAGCGGGGAAATTGTACTGGTGAAGGATTGGAGTCTAAAAGATGCGGTGCCGGTTAGAACAGCCGCCGGCTTAACCAAAACTATGGCTCCAAGAACAGCCGACAGCATTGTCACGGAGCCATTGCCGGTGGTGGAAAGTGATATCCGGGATTTCTATAAGAATGTCAGGGATACTTTGGATGGAAGCGGCGAGATACTGGTAAAGAATCAGGAAGTAATGCGAGTGGTCCGATTGATGGAGGCAATCTTTGCTTCGGCGGAGCAGAACCAGGTGGTCGGATTTGAATAACGATTGACTGAAAACCCTCAAATAGTTGGCGAGTGAAGACTGAAATCCGCCAATCATCTGGGGGTTATTCTCGCGAGCAATGAGCCCGGCGCAGGAATGCTTTTTTCCTGCATTTGGCGAATGCATTAAATACAGTTACGGCCATTGCCCGACTTTCAATGACAGATAACCCAAAGGTTTTTGACGAATATTTTCGCCTTTAAAGGCTACAATATTCAATGAGGACTTGAAGATTCGAATAAGTTGGTGTATATATCAAAGACATTGTGGAGCGAAAAAAGATAGCAGACTATAGGGGTATCATCAAATACTATTCGTGCGTATATTGGACATTTAGAGGATGCTTTTCTGTTTTCGGAAAGCAAGCGATATGATGTAAAGGGAAAGTACTATTTTGACTCACCAAATAAGTATTATAGTGAGGATTTGGGATTGCGTAATGCCCGTATCAGTTTCCGACAGCAAGAAATGACTCATATAATGGAGAACATTATTTATAATGAACTTGTAAAGCGTCAGTTTTCTGTTGATGTCGGAGTTGTATATGCAAGAACAATCAATCAGAACGGAAATTCTGTCCGTACTCCAAGAGAGATTGATTTTGTTGTTACATCCGGCGGTAAAAAAACTTATATTCAGTCAGCCTATTCTATGCCGACAGAGGAAAAAGTGCAAATGGAGCTTCGCCCATTTGCACTTACCGGAGATTCATTCCCGAAGATAGTGGTAAGAAAAGACATTGGCAAACGCTGGTATGATGAAAATGGTATCCTGAACATCAATTTAATTGACTTTCTTTTGGATGCGGAACTTATATAGGCTGCCTTGTATTCTGCTCACAGAATGTTCATGGGGTCAGGAACCGAAAATCCCCCGCACTGCGTCAAATGCGCTGATCGCCAATGATAACTATAGTCGAATGGTGCAATAAATACACCTCGCTGTGTGCCAATCCCAGATAGAAGGCAGTCCTGTTATTCATACCGCAGCGCTTCGATCGGGTCCAGCCTGGCGGCCTTGTTTGCGGGATAATAGCCGAAGAATATGCCAATAGCCATGGAGAACAGCACTGCAATCAAAATAACGGAAACTGATACTGTTGTGGCTGAACCAATCAGCATACCACCGAGTGCCCCTAACCCAAGTCCTAATATTACCCCGATCATCCCCCCGATGAGGCAGATGATCATGGATTCCACTACGAATTGTGCCCGGATGGAGCTGCTGCGTGCACCCAATGCCTTGCGTGTGCCGATTTCCCTGGTACGCTCCGTAACAGACACCAGCATGATATTCATAACGCCAATTCCGCCTACCAGCAAAGAAATGGCGGCAATTGCGCCCACGCCAAGCTGTACGGTGGAAAGCATGGTGGTCATGGTGCCGAGCATGGACTCCATGCTTTTTGCGGTTACGGTGAATCTGCTGTTGTTCATGTAGTACCGCTCGAAGTAGCGTTCTATATTTGACACGACCACATCAACGTTTGCTCCCGGAGCAGTGGTGACGGTAAGGCTCTGGTAAGCGTTCCCTGTCCCGACCAGCTTTTTGGCGGTGGTGACGGGGATATAGATATCGGTGCGGATATCTTCCTCTGCGGCAGCACCGAAAAAGCTTGAGGCTTCATATTTGTAAATGCCTACGATGGTGTAGGTCAGAATCTGATCCGAGGTATACACCTTGATTTCCTGCTCCAGAGGGCTGCTGCCGTCCGGGAAGATATTCCCTGCGACTTTATCTGAAATAACTGCCACATTTTTGCTGCCCTTCACATCTCGGTCGGTAAGGAACCGCCCGTCCAAAAGCGTTAGATTGTTGGCATCCTTATACCCATCATTCGCACCGGTAAGGGAAATATTTGCGTACAGCCGCCCGTCCTGCGCCTTTCCTGCCCCTGCGCTCTGTGTCAGGCAGAGCGTCTGAAGGTCATCGGGATAGGTTTCCATCAGACCATCGATCATTTCTGTGGTAATTTGATCCTTTTCCAGAATGGAAATGGCGGAATCATTGCCCTTGTCGGACGAGGCACCTCGCTCCTGTATGTTGATCTGGATATTGTTGACACCCATGGAGGCCATGGAATCCATGAGCGAGCCGGTCAGGGCATTTCCGATGCTTACAATCGCAATTACGGACGCTATGCCGATGATGATCCCCAACATGGTCAGCAGTGCCCTCATTTTTCCTGATTTCAACCCTGCCAGCGCAAGGGATATATTTTCAAGCAGATTCATGTCTGATTCCTCCCTCCTCCTCGTTATTCTGTTTTTCGCCGATAATTAAGCCGTCGCTGATGGTGATGACCCGGCTTGTTTCCGCGGCAAGCTCCGGGTTGTGTGTAATCAATATGATGGTTTTTCCCTTCTCCCGGTTGAGTTTATGAAACAAATCCATTACCAGACGGCCTGTTTCCGTATCCAGCGCGCCGGTGGGCTCATCCGCCAAAATGATGTCCGGTTCCATAGCCATGGCTCTGGCGATGGCCACCCGCTGCTTCTGTCCGCCGGAGAGTTCGCTGGGCAGATGCTTCATCCTGTCGCCCATGCCCACCATTTCCAAAAGTTCCTTCGCGCGTCTTGTCCTTTCCCGACTGCTCATACCACCATATAGCATGGGCAGCTCCACATTTTTCAAAGCGGAGGTTCGGGGGATCAGGTTGAAGGTCTGGAATACGAACCCAATCTTGCGGTTGCGGGTATCCGATAATGTATTGCCCTTCATATCATTCATGTTCTCCCCACCCAGAATGTATCCGCCCTGGGTCGGATGGTCCAGCGCACCGATAATATTCATGAGGGTGGACTTGCCTGAACCGGAAGCGCCTACGATAGAGACAAATTCGCCTTCGGCGACATGCAGGCTCATTCCTTTCAGAATGGTAAGCTCATTTGGCGTACCGATATAAAACTTTTTGATGATATCTTTCATTTCAATAATGTTCTGTTTCATAAGCTTTCCCTCCTGATCGTGTATGTCACGCTATAATCTGCACCTTGGCTCCGGGCGCGATTCCTTCAATACTCTTAATAACCAGCATACCGTCTGATAAGGAATCACCAGAGATTTCAACATACAGATCCGTCTCCAG
>Ga0154002_1000579_pt1 | contig 11007 bp, 8 predicted proteins | sample TSNY086MetaG_FD_102276 | JGI IMG/M metagenome (GOLD analysis project Ga0154002, IMG submission 102276) | Attine ant fungus gardens microbial communities from New York, USA - TSNY086 MetaG | ecosystem: Host-associated > Fungi > Mycelium > Unclassified | place: USA: New York, Robert Cushman Murphy... | reverse complement strand
GGCTTTTGTTTATTGAATCAGTATCGGCAATGTCTAAAAAGTCCGACGTAATAAATAATGTCCCCGTTTCAGAGGAAAGGATCCGCTCCCGTATTGGCCTTAAATAGTTTTCTCTGGTCATTCGAACCACCTCGTCAGAAAAAGTATATACTAATTCTGACCAAAATGCAAGCAACCTATTCATATATAAAAATTTTTTTGACGGGAAGGAGAGATAATATCTATACCGGTATCTGAGTATATAAAGAGCGGTCAAACTGATTTTGTACAATCGTGCTTTAATTATGTAATAGTAAAGCACGATTCATCATGAACGGATAAAAATGAAACAGACGCAGCGGCCGAACCCATTGCGTCTGTTTTTCTCTTTTGATGCTACCGAAACTTCCTCCGGTTTGTTTCTATGCACGGACATAGGTTTGCAGTGAGCTTTTTGGTTTTTCTGGCATCGTCATCTTGAGCAGACCGTTGTCTATCAACGGCTGAACGATACTATTCATGGTGTGGGTACGGGAAAAGCCAGTGAATTCTGTAATCTCCGTGCGGGTGCGCGGCACAGTGCAGAATTCCAACAAGTCGCTTTGCATTGCCTCCTTATTCTTTCGGGATTCGCCGGCAAAGATATTGTTTTTGAAAGTCACCTTGAACTCTCCCCGGCGAACCTCAAAGACAGGAGCCGGGAGCCCAGCTTTTTTGCATTCGGAGCGGATGGTGGGAATTCCGGAATAACGATTTTCCGTTACGCCCAGCAGTTCCAGAATATTTGCCAATACCGCATTGCGGGTATCGGGATGAACCTTGCCTAAAGAGTCAATCGTGATTTTCCCATACAAGCCACCGCTGTTTACAACCTCCAGCCGGTCACGGTACATTTCAATGCGCACCGGCACATTCTGTGTATGGATGCTGTAATCGCGGTGAACCAACGCATTCAGAATTGCTTCGCGGACGGCCCGGGAAGGATACTCCGCTTTATCGCGCCGCTTGCCGTCGTCGTCAATAATGGTCTTGTTCCGGCTGTTGCGGCGGACAAAATCAACCGCTGTGTCAAGCATATCCGGGATGGCACCTGTGATTCGTTGGTTGTCAATAAACCGTTCCTCATCTTCGCCGGTTTCACCCATTTCCGTTCCCGGCAGCGAAACAGCCGTAATACAGAGCTGCGGGAAATAACCCTGCGGATATTTGGAAAAGGACATGATTCCTGCAAGAGTCGGAACCCCTTCCACGGTGACCCCCATCAGTTCCATGATTTCCTCATCCGTTACACTCTCTGCCAGATTTTTTCTGTCTTTTTTAACTGCAAGCAGATATTGCTCCAGACGCTTTTGATCAAAAAAAGACAGCTTCGCTTTTTCTACCAAACGGAGATCGTCCTGCGTTCGTTTACGGAATGCATCGTGACTGTAAATCTCATATTCACTCATAGTTTCATCGGCATCGCCCACACGGACATAAGACCCCTTCACCCGTCCGACACCACGGTAAAATACCGGCCGCTCCGAAATGTCCACAGCTGGAATTTCTGCGGATACCACGATCTTGCCGTCAATCTCAGTTGTGGTAAACAACGGTCGGACAAACGGCTCCATCTGCTTACATTGTTCCGCAATCTTCTGTTGCAGATCCTGTGCGTTATATACTCCTACAACCTTAAAATCTTCTTTTTCATTTAAGCCAAATAGAATTATGCCACCGTCATCTTGATTGGAGAAACCGGATATGGTTCCGTATAATTTTGACGGACAGCCTTCATGCGCCGCCTTTATTTCTAATGTTTGCGTTTCACACTTGAGTTTTAGCACTCGCTCAACAAGAGCGTCCAATTCTTGAATTTGCATGAAATCACCCCTTCTATGACATTTAGCATATCAAAAAAGGGAAACCCTGTCAAGAAGAATAATAACAAACATCAGAAGTTTGATAAGAAAACGAGTAGTTTGATAACTGTTATCAAGCTTGTTATCAAACTGACGTAATGAATTAGTACACAAGTTTGCAAATTAAAAAACAGTTTTCAAACTCTGAATTTTGTTGGCAAAATTTGATAATCAGTCGCCAAACTCCTTGACAAAAGTCAATTCGCACAATTCCGCACCTTCATCTTTGTGCAATATTTACTCGTATTTTTATCTATCCTCTATCGACTACAGGTGTATTCAATGGTATAATGAAATCAGAAAAAGGACAGGGAGAAAATCAAAATGACATATACCGAGTTTTACAAGATCGTAAACGATATCTGCGACCAGATCGACAAAGATGAAAGCTACGAATATATCGGAGTTCGCTTTGAGAACAAGCTCCGCGCAGTCGGAGAAATCTGTGAATGCAGCAATCATAATGATGCGCGAGACGACGAAAGGGATTTCCCGGAATACGGCAGCGCGGAATACGCCGAAATGCAGGAGTTAGATGGAACGTCTGCATGGCTGGCACATTGCACATGGAATTACAGGGAAGACGTAAGCACCAAGGCAGCATTCAGAAAACCATCTTGGCAGGAAGATGACGAGATGCGCGGACAAAATGATCATGCATATGTCGTAGCGGGAAATCGTTTAGCAACCCCCAGCGACGCCGATCACGGAGAGATTGTTATTGTTGACGCCATCGTTCTAAAAGTTTTGTACTAAAGACGAACCATCGTGCCGGCCCCAGCGGCTAAACCGGGGAGAAAGGAAGCATCATGAAAAAAGTAATTAGCAACCTGTTATACAACACGGACACGGCAAAACCCGTGGGAGCCTGGGACAACGGACTGTATTCCAATGATTTCGACTATTGCGCCGAAACCTTATACCGCAAAAAGACTGGCGAATATTTCATTCACGGCGAGGGCGGCGGGAATTCCAAATACGGAGTATGGCATGGGAATTCAGGCGGCCCCGGCGAGGAAATCAGGCCTTATACCCTGCGCGAGGCCCAGGAATGGGCCGAGGGACATCTAACGGCTGACGAATACATTGCCGAATTTGGGATGCCGGAAGAATCCACCGGCGGTAAAGTCGATCTTCAGTTGACCGTTCTGCCGGAAACAAAAGCGTATTTTCAACAACGGCGGCGGGAAACCGGGGACAGCATATCAAAGCAAATAGATGATATTGTCAAGAATCTTTAAGGCATGATTTGATGAATAACGAAACCGTCCCGCTGATACGCAAGCGGTCTTGGTACTGGCTCCGCTTCCCGATACCCCGCAAGCTCGGCCTCCAGCCCATTTATTCTTTCAACCAATTCGAATTTTCAAACCACCCATGTCAGCCGTTGTAAGATATAGGCGATTCCCATTTCGAATAAATCTATGTTCCTTAAAGTTTACACAACATACAAGTCTGCAAATTAAAAAATAGTTGTCAAACTCTGAATTTTGTTTGCAAATTTTGATAATCAGTCGCAGGAGTATGGATGCAAAAAAGGCAGCTGCTCATAGAACTGCTGCCTTGTATGTACATATAAAAGATTGATTTTAGGGCATTTAATTTTTACATAAGCAAAGACAACTATAAACCTTGAATAAATCTATTACCCCGCCACGGCGCTAGCGCTTGCCCGCGAGTTTATGATGTACGACAGCTAAGAAAGCGGCGGGACTGCCCGATTTGAGCAGTCCCACCGCTTTTTGCAGGCCGCACCTGCTTAGTTTAATTTACAAAAATCATCACAAGGAAATCAATCCCGGAGCAAGAATAGGACGTCCCGTCGCAAGTTAAGACAATATTACTATCCTGCCATATGCAATTGCCGTTTCTTGTCGGTGCCTCAGCAAAGGCGATCCGAATATCTCCGCCCGCATCGGCTTTCAAGGATAGCTGATTAGCATTGATATCGAGACCCCCTCCTGAGATAAAGCCTGCCACCGGGGAAAATGCCACGCCATTAGAAAGTGGGACTGCCGGACTGAGCGAATAGTATGTGTTTAAGCTTGTTCCATTTGTAAATGTATAGTTGCCTATCACGGAGCCATTTCTCGGAAACTTAGCTTTGTCTGTTCGCAGCTTGCCTGCCGTGGTGCTTATCCCGAACAGATCGGATATATTTAACGTCTGTTCGTTGCTCGTCACGCCGTTCAACGTGGCGGTGAAGGTGACGCCCACATAAGTTAGATCGGCGGCTTCAATAGTATTTTTTGTGTTGAGAAACAGAACGCCATAATCTGAATATATGCTTGAATTACCTAATACCGTTGCGGTGCCTACGTTTGCTCCTGTTTTTACAGCGATAAGCTGAAACGTTGTTCCGCTGGTGAGCGCACCGTTGATTGTAGGATTGAATGCAAGGACATTGGTACTGTTCGTCCCCGCAGTATATCCTGTTATCTTGGCGGCTTCGGCGTTGGCTGAGGCTTTGCGGACGGCTATAATGTCTGCCATAGCCGCAATCTGGGAAGCAGGGATAGTACGGGTGTTCGCTGCCGAGGTCTGTCCGCCGTAAGTCACAGTGTAGATCACAATAAGGTCTTTATCATAAGGCAGTGCGGCCAAAACGTCGTCGGTGAAGGTAAGGTCGATATTGCCCGTTCCGGCGAGCGAAGAGGCTACGGGGTTACCGTTGCAAGTTACAGTCGCCGTTGCGATCGTCGCTCCCGGAGCCGCAGCAGGAAGCGCAAAAGTATAAACCGTATTCGCGCCCGCACTCTTGCCGGCGTTATATGCCAAAGTGGTTGCCTGAGCAACGGCATCGGCCGACATGGTGAACTCCGCCCTGATCTCCACCGCCTCGCTGCCCATCGTGAAGGTCGCCGGATTAGTCGTTGTACCCGAAAGCGTCACTCCGCCGCTCACCACTGTCCACTGTTTGAACGCATAATCCCCTTCAGGAGTGGCGGTAATAGTGACTTCCGTTCCGGCAGTCGCATCGGCCGGGTCTGCGACAGCCGTTCCGTGGCCGTCACCGGTCATGGTTACTGTCCGCGGGATAGCCTCGAACTCGGCTTTGATCTCCACAGCTTCGTTGCCCATTGTGAAAGTCGCCGGATTAGTCGTCGTACTCGAAAGGGTCACTCCGCCGCTAATCACCGTCCATCGTTTAAACGCATAGTCTCCGGTCGGGGTTGCGGCAATCGTAACCGTCGCTCCCGCTATGGCTTTATCGGTGCTTATATCGCCTACCTTGGCCACAGCCATTCCGTTTCCGTCATTGGTCATGGCTATGGTATAAGTAGCTTCCACAAAACTGAATGTCAGCACAAAGTCGCTCACGTTTTCGTCGGGCATGGTGAAGGTGAAATCATAGGTATCATTCGGCTGTGCGCCGACCGTTACCGTTTTGGTCTGCGGATTTGTTGTAAGTTCCGCATTTGCGGAAGTCAGGTCAATGGTAAATTCCCCGGCTTTTGCCGCCGTGCCGGACAGGGTGACGGTCGCTTTGACCTGCGTTCCCGCCGTTCGCGGACTTGCCGGATCAAAGGTTACGGTCGCCGTCACGCCGTTGGTGGCTTGGGCGGCGGGAGCGGTAAATTCGTAAGTGTCCTCTATAAAGTTGAATGTCAGCACAAAGTCGCTCACGCTTTCGTCCGGCATGGTGAAGGTGAAATCGTAGGTATCATTCGGCTGTGCGCCGACTGTTACCGTTTTGGTCTGCGGGTTCGTTGTAAGTCCCGCATTTGCGGAAGTCAGGTCAATCGTAAACACTCCGGCCTTTGCTGCCGTACCGGACAGGGTGACGGTCGCCGTTACGTTCGTTCCCGCCGTTTGTGGACTTTCCTTGTCAAAGGTCACGGTCGCCGTCACACCGTTAGCGGTTATGGCCGATGGAGCCGTGAAGTCATAAGTAGTCGGTTCGGGATCAGACGCTGTGTCGTCCCAATCATAGGTCACTTTGGCGGTGATGGTCTTATTCGTACCGTCCACCTTCACCGTTTCGCTGACGGTAAAATTCTTTTGTACGGTTGCCGCAGACGCGGTCATAGAGGGAGCCATCGCGGAAGCGGCAAGCGCAAGGCACAGGAGCAGGGAAAGCGCCCTGAAAGCCTTTTTCCTTCTGTGCGCCAGCAGGGCAGCCAAAATTCCCGCCGATATAATTAGCAGTCCTATCCACAGAAACAGGGAAGAATCGTCTCCTGTTTTTGGCGAACTCGTATCTGTTGCGGTGGCCGTAAGGGAAATCGTCTTGCTTTCCCCTGCCGCAAGGCTGCCTACGGTAACGCTGGTATCGCCGGATTTGAGCTTTAAGCCGTCCGGCAGGGTCAGCGCCACCTTCACGTTATCGACGGCAAAGCTGTTGGTGTTGGTTACGGTAGCGGTTACACTGACCGTGTCGCCTACGCTGTAGCTGGTTTTGTCGGTGGACTGTTATGCTAAGCTAAGCATAATGTTCCTTATGGTGAGTGTAATATTATGCAAAGTGATAAGTTGTGAATCTAGAGTAGATGCCACTTCTTCGTTAAATCACTGAACATAATATTTTGTTCGGTTTTAATTTTACCCCATGTTTCATCTTTACAAATGAATAAAAACAGAGTATCCTTGACGTATATGACTATACACTCACAATCGGAGCGTGATTTTTTTGCCAAAACCCTCAGACCCCAAATATCGGGAAGCCATTTTTCAGGCGGCGTATGATTTGTTTTTACAGCATGGTTACGACGGCACCTCAACCGCCGCCATCGCAAAACGGGCCAGGGCGTCTACCTCTCATCCCTTTCGTTTTTTCAAGGATAAAGAGACCATGCTGGAGGCGGTGGTGCGCCGGATATATGATGAAAACCACGCGCTGATCCGCGATTTTATCAAAAGCGGCTCGGATTTTTCCACCGATGAATTTGTTGACCGCGGCTTTGACGCACTGGCCGAAATGCGGCAGCGCGCGCTTTTCATTCTGCACTGCACCCTTACGCCTAAGCTGACCGGACGCATAAGCGAAATTTTCAAAGAATACAATCTTGGCATTACCGACATGTTCGCCCCTTATTTAACGCATTTGCCGCGCGAGGATATCGAATGGATCGGGGATCTGCTGGTATCCGTCTCGGACACCTATTTTTTGGACGGCGATCTGGAACGGGCGAAAAATGCGGCGAAAAAGCTGCTTGATACAGTGAAAAATAAAGCTTAAGGAGAAATAACGTATGAACACGAAAACAGGAGCAAAAAACCGGATTCTATCCGTCCTGCTCAGCCTGACGCTGATCATGAGCATAGTGTTCACTGGTATCCCGGCGGGAGTGCTGACGGTGAACGCGGCAGGCGGAAATTGGGCGGGCAACGGTACACAGGCCACCCCATACATCATTGAGGACGTGGCGGATCTCGCCAAGCTTGCGGAAACTGTAAACAGCGGCACGGATTATCAAGGTGAATACTTCAAGCTCACGGCTGATATCGACCTTTCCGGCTTTGTTGCCAACGGCGAAACCGTGGGAGATGATCTCGGCTGGCAGCCCATCGGAAATAACAATAATCCTTTCAAAGGCAGCTTTGACGGTAACGGTCACACTATCCAAAACCTTACCATAAACAGACCGGATACTGATTTTGTCGGCTTATTCGGGTATATAGGCGACGGCGGCGCGGTGGAAAACCTTGGTATCTCGGGCGGCGATATAAAGGGTAATAACTATGTCGGCGGCGTGGTTGGGTTGAGCATCGTCACAATCACAAACTGCTACAACACCGGCACGGTCAGCGGCGCAAGCTATGTCGGCGGCGTGGTTGGGTATAATTACATCACAGTCGAAAACTGTTACAACACCGGCGCGGTCAGCGGCACAAGCGACCGTGTCGGCGGCGTGGTTGGGTATAACACCGGCACAGTCGGGGGCTGCTGCAACACCGGCGTGGTCAGCGGTACAGGCAATTATGTCGGTGGCGTGGTTGGGTATGACTCCTTCGGCACCATCACGTACTGCTACAACACCGGCGCGGTCACCGGCGCAAGCTCTGTCGGCGGCGTGGCTGGGGGGAACTATCAAAGCACAGTCACAAGCTGCTATAACACCGGCGCGGTCAACGGCGCAAACAATGTCGGCGGCGTGCTTGGGTGGAATTTCGGCAGTACTATTACAGGTTGTTATTTCGACAAAGACACCACAGGGCAAAGTAACGGTGTGGGCAGTAATGCGTCAGCCACCAGCGTGACCGGGCTTACCACCGCGCAAATGGTGGCGGAGGATGTGCTTGAAACAACCGGCGATATGAGCGGCTTAGGCGCGGCGTTTGAAAAAAGAGACACCGATACCGACAACTGCTACTACCCCGAGCTGAAGGTGTTCAAGACAAACGGCGATACCGCCGCGCAGGCGGCGTCAAAAGCAAGCGTTGCGCTGGCAAGAAGAACACCGGCACTCGCCGCGGCAACTGGGATCACTTACGGGCAGGCGTTGAGCGTCTCCACCCTGACAAACGGCACGGCGGCAGACCCGGTCACCGGTGGCGCTGTTGCCGGTACATTCGCGTGGGATGACGGTACAATTGTACCCACCGTCGCTGACAGCGGGATCACTGAGTACGACTATACCTTTACGCCGACCTATTCCGATTTATATAAATCTGTGTCGAGCACATTGAAAATCACGGTGAGTAAGATCGACCAAACCGGGATACAAATTGAGCAAAGCGATATGACCCTTGACTTGTCGGTTGCCGTCGACAAAGCCGGCGTACAGCTCACCGCAAGCGGCGGCAGCGGTACGGGTGCGGTGACATGGAACAGCGGAAACCCTGATATTGCCACGGTGGATAATGACGGCAAGTTGATCCCGGTAAGCACCGGCACAGTGACGATCACCGTTACCAAAGCGGCGGACGGCGACCACACCGGCCCGGTCAGCGACAGCATCGCGGTCACGGTGGTGGACAAAACCGATTTACGCGGTACGATAAACGATGCAGACGCGCTTTTATCCGGCTCTGAAGAAGGCGATAAAAACGGGCAGTATCCGAAAACGGCTATGGACGCGTTTGGGAATGCCATCACAGCGGCAAATACCGTCCGTGACAACCAAAACGCGGCGCAGGATGCCATCGACAGCGCAAACTCAACCTTGCAGACAGCGATGGACGCCTTAAAAAATGCCAAAATCGTTGTGGATTACAGCAAGCTGGACGATTTGATTGAAGAAACCAAAAAATTCACCGGCAGTGCGGTAAAGGGCGACGGCGACGGACAGTATCCCGCTTCCGCCATGACAGCGTTGCAAAAGGCTATTGATGACGCGCAGGCTGTGGCGGATAACGATAAGATCAGCCAACAAACAGTGGATACAGCGTATGATAATCTGAATAAAGCCCTTGCGAATTTTAAGGTAAGCAAAATCACTATTAAAAAGGATGATATCACGAAAACGGTTGACGAGGCTAAAAAGCTGATTGAGGACGCAGACATTGGCGACAAGCCGGGACAATACCCGCAAAAAGCGGCGGATGAACTGCAAAAAGCCATTGATGACGCAAACGCGGTCATAAACAAGCCCGGCGTCACCGACGAGGAAATCGCCAAAGCGTATGCGGATTTACAAAAAGCGATAGACGCGTTCAAGGCAAGCGTGAATAAAAAAGTTGACGACACATCTCCCGCCACCGGCGATGATTTTAACGCCATTTATCTATGGATTTGTATGGCGTCAAGCGCGGGATTGCTTGTGGTTACAGTTAGGTCAAAAAAGCGCAGGAAAGCGTAATCTGATTGGCATAGCTCTAATAAAATAAAAATTGCACAGAACAGGGATGATGGTTATAACTATCATTCCTGCTCTTTTTATAATTGAATTGTAAAATTTAATGAACCAACAAAATATTATGTTCAGTGATTTAACAAAGAAGTGGCTTCTACTCTACATTCACGGCTATCACTTTGCATAATATTTTTCTGTGCATAAGGTGAGCTGGGCGGTGATGCCGTCCTGCGTATTGCTCGCCGCCAGTGCTGTTGTAGGCATTGAGAATACAAGGCACAATACCAGTACCGGCAAGACAAATAAGGTTTTCCTGATTGATTTTTTCATGTCCATAATTCCTCCAATTCTTCGCCTTGCGGCATTTTTTTTGTTTAACCAGTGATCCGATGCTCCCGGATGATGATACCTCCAAATAAAAGAAGAACGTATACGACAAAGTTTGTTAATTCTATTTTACTCCCTAAAGCGGCATATTTCAATGGTTTTGAGAATGATGCAGGGGAAATGAGAAATAAGGCTTTTTTGATAGGCTTATAGCCTTATAGCACAATACCCTTGGATGTAAACATTTAAGTCTACTATTTGGATTTATTTTGCAAAAACGGGCTATAAAATCCAAGAGTATGGATGCAAAAAAGGTAGCTGCTCATAGAGCAGCTGCCTCTGGTGCGGTATGCGCTGGATGTCTTATTGTCTTGTGGCAATAAACATGTCGATATCCTCCACAATGTACTTTGCTCCTGTAGAATGCAGTGTATCAAAGAAAGATTCAAGGTAATCGAATACACCATATTCTTTAAACTTTTTTACCGTTTCAGCTCCGGTCATGTTATGCTCTTTTTTATACTGCTCGATACAGAATACCTTAAACTGCATTGTCTTGCTCATTACGCTTCACCTAAAATGTTCAAAGCCGTTTTAATATGTATATATACGGATTGATAAGAAGAGATAGGATAGTGCATTGTGATACTTATTTTCACCAGTTGGTCTATGTAGCTTTTTTCTTTCTTCAAGGTATAGCACCAAAGATACTACCGATGTGTGAGGATTGCTGTCACGGTGGAGAAGTGGCTGCCCTGTTTCCCTGAGCTTTTCAATTAACGCCTGAGCCCGTTTTACCGCATCCGGCTGGAAAAACCGGAGCATATCATAGTAGTCCTTTGATTTCGAATATCCTTTCAGGCGGCCGTCGGTATCAAGTTTACTGATTACCGCATCGGCGTCCTGCAAATAAGCTCTTTGCTCCGTAAAATGTAATAGGAACCATAATTCAAAACAAGGGTTGGAAAACGCAATCATATATCCGGATTCAGCAGCAATCTTTTCAGCCTCGTGCAAATCCTCGTTTGAGTTTGAGTCACGGTCAAATACACACCAGATTTGAT
>Ga0154002_1000576_pt1 | contig 11022 bp, 10 predicted proteins | sample TSNY086MetaG_FD_102276 | JGI IMG/M metagenome (GOLD analysis project Ga0154002, IMG submission 102276) | Attine ant fungus gardens microbial communities from New York, USA - TSNY086 MetaG | ecosystem: Host-associated > Fungi > Mycelium > Unclassified | place: USA: New York, Robert Cushman Murphy... | reverse complement strand
TCCGCAATCTCCTTCATTAGAATAGAAGCGCCTTCTAATCCGCTGGTTACCGCAATATTCACGGTAACACCGCTAAAGTGTTCAAATCCAGGCGCGGTCTTGTCAATGGTGACCGATGCTGTTTTAATCTGTTCCAGGCCCATAATCGGTGCCACATGAAGGTCCGAAAAGGGCAATTCTTCCCCTGTGATAAGCTCATAAGCGGTACGAAGCGCTGCTTCCATAACACCACCGGTAACGCCAAATATATCGGCAGCGCCGGTAGACAGACCCAAAGGAGAATCAAACTCACCTTCCGGCAGATTCACAAAATCAATTCCTGCGGACTTAATCATCCTTGCCAGCTCTCTGGTCGTCAGTACCGCATCCACATCCCTGTGGCCATCTACTTTCATCTCCGGACGCTGAATCTCATACTTCTTCGCCGTACAAGGCATTACGGATACCACAAAGATATTCTCCGGTGCAATGTCGATCTTCCCGGCATAGAAAGTTTTAATCACAGCTCCCAGCATAGTATGAGGACTCTTGCAGGTGGACAGATGATCCAGTTCTCCCGGAAACTGATGCTCAATATGCTTAATCCAACCCGGCGAGCAGCTGGTGATCATTGGCAGAGTGGCCCCTTCTCCCTTTAAGACCCGGTCCAACCTTCCCAGCAGCTCTGTGCCCTCTTCCATAATGGTCAAATCTGCGGCAAATAGCGTATCGAATACATCATCAAAGCCCAGTTCATGAAAGGCCGAAGCCATTTTACCCGTAACCGGGGTACCGCAAGGCATTCCAAACTCTTCCCCTAGAGCAGCCCGGACAGCCGGTGCCACCTGAATGACTACCCGCTTCTCCGGATCCGCCAGTGCCTCCCACACAGAGGTTAGGCCGTCGGTCTCCTGAAGCGCACCGGTGGGGCAGACAATGGTACACTGTCCGCACATGGCGCAGGCGGTAGAATTTAGCGGAAGTCCCATCGCCGGGCTGATGACCGTATTAAAACCACGGTTCTGAGCCTGGATGGCACCAACCTTCTGGATTTGGTTACAGGCCGTAACACAGCGGCGGCATAAAATACATTTACTGGTGTCCCGTGTAATGGCGGGAGCAATATCCATCACCTTACGCGAAGCCTCTCCCTCTACGCGGCTTTCCGTAACGCTCAGTTCAAAGCCCAGCGCCTGTAATTCGCAGCTTTGATTGCGTCCACAGTTCAGACACTCCTTCGGGTGGTCGGATAAAAGCAATTCATATAGCATCTTTCTGGCCGACCGCACCTGCGGGGAGTTTGTGCGGATCACCATGCCATCCCGCACTTTTACCATACAGGATGCCTGCAGATTACGGGCGCCCTCGACTTCTACCACACAAATCCGGCAGGAGCCATAGGTATGCACGCCTTTTAAGTGACAAAGGCTAGGAATCCGAATGCCGGCCTGGGCAGCCGCTTCCATAATTGTAGCTGTTTCATCCACGGCAAGCTGTTTTCCATTGATTGTTACCTGTACCATATGCTTTACCTCCTATCACAGTGCAGGCATCTCTGCGCCTCGCCCATCGCATCCAGGCGGTGGAAGCCGCACGCCACTTCGTCAAAGTTATCAATTCGCTCATCTACGCTTAAGTACCGGGTCGGGAAGCGTTTATGCGGTTCCTGCGCCTCCGTATCTACAATTACCGGAATATCGTCATACCATCTGCCCTTATTGAGCTGGCCACTGCCACCCAGGTATTTATCAATGTTAATGGCCGCCCGCTTGCCATCCGCAATCGCACTAATGACCACGTTCGATCCCCAAGGGGTAGTATCGCCACCGGCAAAAATGCCTTCCTGGGAGGTCTGGGCCGTAAAGGTATTCACCTCTACTCTGCCCTTGCCATCCAAATCAATCGGCGTTACCCGGTAGAACTGATGGTCTACGTCCTGGTTGATCGCTTTTACAATACCATCGCATTCCAGAACAAAGTCGGATTCTGGAATCGGCACCGTATTATGCCGTCCATCCTTCGCATAATCCGTCTGTTCCCGGCGAATCAGATGAATACCGGAGACATGACCATTTTCTCCCAGAAATTCCACCGGAGATGCCATGATAATTACGCGGATTCCCTCTTCCCTGGCTTCTTTCAGCTCTTCCCGTCCTGCCGGCATTTCTTTCTCCGCACGGCGGTATACGACGGTTACTTCTCTGGAACCCAACCGGACCGCCGTCCTGGCTGCGTCTATGGCCGTACTTCCGCCGCCTACGACGACCAGCCTCTCCGGTACGTTGCGGTCGCGGTTTAAATTTACCCTTTTCAAGAACTGGAGGCCGCTCTCGACTCCCTTCAAATTCTCTCCCGGAAGATCCAGTATCCGGGATACCTGAGTACCGATGGCAACATAAACCGCATCGGATTGATCTTTAAGGGCTTCGAAGGACAGATCCCGTCCGATCTTCGTATTCCGGTGAACCTTCACACCACTCTTCTCAATGGCACGGATTTCCTTCGCCAGCACCTTCTTAGGAAGGCGGTACTCAGGAATTCCCCAGTACAGTACACCACCGGCTACGGATTCTGCTTCGTATACATGAACCTCATGTCCCAGGTTCGCCAGGTAATAACCGCAGGTTAATCCTGAAGGCCCTGCGCCAACGATTGAAATCTTCTTACCGGTAGGCGCCTGGGGCACTACCGCCGGAACCGAATATTCATCCTTTAATACATAATCGCCGATAAACCGCTTCAATCCACAGATCGCGATTGCTTCATCCACCTGAGCGCGCCGGCAATGCTCCTCACAGGGATGAGTACACACACGTCCGCATACGGAGGGGAACGGATTCTCCTTACGGATCAGCTGGTAAGCATCTCCAATCCGGCCCACCGACAGCAGCGTCAGATAACCCGGTATGAAAACATTAGCCGGACAAGCATTGCGGCAAGGGGAGGTCTGAAGTCCGGCACATACGCCAGCTTCGCAATGACGGTCATAAATATGAGTCTCATATTCCCGCCGGAAATATTTCAGGGTGGACAGCACTGGATTGGGAGCCGTCTGCCCCAGTCCACACATGGCTGTCTGCCGGATCGTATGAGCCAGCTCTTCAAGCAGCTCCAGATCGCCTTCCCGCCCTTCTCCTTCGGTGATCCGCTCCAGGATTTCCAACATCCGCTTCGTGCCGTTCCGGCAAGGCAGACATTTACCGCAGGATTCATCCCGAATGAAATCCATAAAATAACGGGCGGTATCCACCATGCAGGTGTCTTCGCTCATTACGACCAGTCCGCCGGAACCCATGATCGCGCCCAGGCCGGCCAGGGATTCATAATCCACAGGTGTATTCAAATGTGCCTTCGTCAGACACCCACCGGAGGGGCCGCCGGATTGGATCGCCTTGAACTTCCGGTTACCAGTAATACCGCCGCCAATTTTATAAACAATATCCCCTAATAACGTTCCCATGGGAACTTCGATGATACCGGAGTTTACAATATCGCCTGCCAGTGCAAATACCTTAGTGCCTTTGCTCTTCTCTGTGCCGAACTGGCGGTACCAGTCTGCTCCATTTAAAAGAATCGGTGTGATGTTCGCCAAGGTCTCCACGTTATTGATAATGGTGGGCCGGTCAAAGAGTCCCTTCTCAAAGGGGAAGGGGGGCTTTTGTCTGGGTTCTCCCCGTTTGCCTTCAATGGAGGACAGCAGAGAAGTCTCTTCGCCACAAACAAAAGCACCGGCACCGATACGGATCTCTATATCGAAGCTGAAACTACTGCCTAGTATATTTTCGCCCAGCAAGCCTGCTTCTCTGGCCTGTTCAATGGCATTCGACAGCCGCTCTACCGCAATCGGGTATTCGGCCCGTACATAGACATATCCTTTCGACGCGCCTATTCCATAAGCACCTAGCAGCATACCTTCGATGATACTATGGGGATCGCCTTCCAGCAAACTGCGGTCCATAAATGCACCAGGATCACCTTCGTCGGCATTACAGACCATATATTTTCTACCATCCGGGGTAAATGCCTTCAGTCCGGCCTCCCACTTCACACCGGTAGGAAAGCCGGCGCCGCCGCGTCCGCGAAGCCCAGAGGCCTTCACGGTATCCACCACGTCCTGGGGCTGCATGCCCTGTAGCACTCCTGCCAATGCCTGGTAACCATCTCTGGCTATGTATGCATCTAAGGATACATATTCCATTCTTCCACAGTTCCGAAGGGCTACCCGCACCTGCTGCTTAAAGAAATCAATATGCTCCAGCTTGGGGATATGGCGTTCTTTATACTGGTCATAAAACGTATATTCTTCACACACCTGTCCTCCCACTAGATGACGCTCTGTGATCTCACGCACCTTATCCGGGTTCATCTCCGTATAAAAGATTCCATCCGGCTCTACCATCAGTACCGGGCCTACTGCACAGATACCCATACAGCCGGTAACCAGCACATTGGTTTCCTGCTCCAACCCATGGTCCTGCAAAGCCTCCCGTAACGCATTCAGCACTTCACCGCAATGGGAAGAGATACAGCCGGCGCCTCCGCAGACCAGGACCTGGCGCTTGTAGCTGCTCTGACGTGCCAGGTATTGTTCTTTTACTCCAACTAAATCACCAGAGGTTCTTAACTGATTCACCGCCATATCCTATTCCTCCTCATAATATCTTGCCAGAATCTTTTCGAGTTTATCGGGATTGACCTGCTTATAGACCTCATTATCAATCGAAAGGGCCGGTGCCAAGCCACAGGCGCCAATGCATCTGGCCACTTCAAAGGTGAAAAGCCGGTCCTCTGTGGTGCCGCCAATGTTCACGTTCAAAATTTCTTTTATCCGCTCCACAATTTTTTTCCCACCTCGCACATAGCAGGCTGTTCCCAGACAGACCTGAATCGTATGTTTTCCTCTGGGCTCCGTAGCAAAAAACGAATAAAAACTAACAACGCCAGACACCTGAGACAAGGGAATTTCCAGAGCATCGGCCACAACCTGCTGAACCTCCATCGGAAGATATCCATAAATTCCCTGTGCCATATGCAGCACCTGAATCAGGCTTCCTTCCTTGCCACGGTACTCTGCAGCCAATTCCTGGATTCTTGCCAATAATTCCTCTTCCTCGTGACTGCAGCCACAACAACAGACCTCCTTGGTCACTTCTTTCATACGATCCTCTCCTTTCTTCCTGATTTCACACGCTGAAATCAGTCAAGGTTAATGTATCATAATGCTATAAGTCTGTAAATATGATTATTATTTTCACAATAGTGCGGTTTTTTTAACATATACGCCTAATTTTTCTCATACTTAATTTTATTTTTCACTTTAATTGTTTTGCTTATGATAACAAGTTTTTTATTGGTTTTTTTAAAAACTGCTTGACATCCATACTTGTCACATAGTATTATTACTCTTATTTTTTCATTTGGAAATCATATAATTATCCTGCTTTTTAATACAAAAAAAGTATATAAAAAGCTTTGTGTCAGGCTCATTTTTTGCGTTCCTCAAGAAGCCCTTCGCATAAAATCAGTGGGTCTGCACAAAATAATAAAGGATTAAAAAAAATTGCCATTCGACCAAGAACAGGAGGATTATTGATGAATTTGCATATAAAAGACTCTGCCAGAAGCATGCCCTCTGCCGGTATACGGGAGCAGCAGGTCCCGGCAGAAAAGGATACGTCACCTGCAGAAGAAGCCAATCAGCTAAACACTCTTCCGGATCTGGACTGGGAGACCCGAAACGACGGGGAATAGGAGGCACAGATGATTGATAATCAAGAATTACCAATTGGATTTACAATGGAACTTGCCCAGCATTCCGATATTTTGAATCGGTTTGCCGGCTTAAATAAGCAGGAGCAGGATGCCTTGATTAATGGTGCCAGGCTGGTGGATAGCCGCGAAGAGATGCGGGAGTATGTCCGTAATATGTTTGCCCGGTAAATACCGGAAGGGGCACTGCAAAAGGCTGCGCTTACGGTCATCCAGGATGGCGGTAAGCGCAGCTTTTTATAAAATGATGTCGGGGTCAAAAGGTATTTTGACCCCTGATACCTACAGATTGAGTGGGGAGGCAAATCTATAGGGATTCCATCTTTTTTTGCACGTCCTTCTTAAACTGCTCCCATACTGCCGGATTATCTACAAAGTATTTGGGGCAGAATTTCCCTGTCACATCATGGTGACGCATCACACCGCCATTCAGCGGATCCAGCTCATAAGTCTTACAGAGCCAAGCCGTCAGTTTTACCAGGGAATCATAGGTGTCGGATTCAAACTTCCCGGTTGAATCCGGATGGCAGGTCTCGATCGAAACCGTATCGCTGTTCCGTTGGTTTGAAGCATAAGCAATCTCTCCCAGAGGGACGCAGGCAATGACCTCTCCTTCCAGACCCACGACGAAATTACTGCTCATGTAATCGTCCCCGGTCTCCGCCAGAGATTCAAAGAAGTTTCGATTCTGCTGTGCCGTAGTGCCCGGATTCCCAATATAGTGGACCACAATCGCATTGACCTGCTTTACCTTGTCTCCCGGTCTGGAATAGGGATTGATTGTTAAATATTGTTTGTCTATGTAAGAAGGAAGAATGATTTCCTTGGTTTCGTTGGCTACGTCTCCTATCTTCAACGTCGTTTGTACCGGCTCAAATCCTCCCTCTGCCATTACCTCTGTCGATTTTCCGCAGCCCCTTCCCAAGAGAAAACCAAAAAGAAATACAAATAGAATGATGATCAATTGCCCAATCAAACGGCGACACTGTGCTTGTCTTCTTTGTTGTTTTTTTATTTCACGTATTCTGTCTGCGTACCGTTCCTCACCCATTCCAACCTCACGTTTCTCTTACGTAGTCTAACTATTACAAAAATACTATAACAAGAAAATGCATCAAAGATGTTACAAAAATATAGGTGAAATCATACGATTTTCTTAATTTCTTACACGGAAACGCAGAGAAAGATCCATTAACTTGTCATCCTTCGCTACAAACAGAATAACCGGTTAATGGATCTTTCCAATGAGTCTATCTACCGCTTACAGGTTAGTCCTTAGACTTTTTTTCTCCGCTTTCCATCAGTTTATAGAGCTTTGCCAGTGCTTCTTTTATACCTCCGATTTCTTTGATCAGGCCTTCCTTTACTGCTTCTCCGCCCACCAAAATGGTTCCCATATCTTTCGTCAGCATGCCGGTCTCCAGCATCAGTTTCTCTAAACGCTCCTGACTGGTATCGCTGTGAGAAGAGATAAATCCGGTGATCCGGTCCTGAATTTTCTTAAAATAGTCATAGGTCTGAGGAACTCCCAGTATCATACCGCTCATCCGCACCGGGTGAATCAGCATCGTACCGGTCTCTACGATAAAAGAATAGTCTGCCGCAACTGCCAGAGGCACGCAGATCGAATGGCTGCCGCCCAATACCAGCGATACGGTCGGCTTACTGAGGGATGCTATCATTTCCGCAATGGCAAGTCCTGCCTCCACATCGCCGCCCACGGAATTAATTAGAATCAGCAGCCCCTGGATATCCTTACTGTCCTCAATGGCCGCCATCTGCGGGAGAACATGTTCATATTTCGTCGTCTTGCTGTTTCCTGGAAGGTTTTCATGTCCCTCAATCTCTCCAATGACCGACAAAAGATGGATTTTGTAATTCTGCTCGTTATCTTCCAGCGTCATCTGCCCCAATTCTTTGACTTCCTCTTCCTTCCGTTCCTGCTCCTGACCTTTGTCCGGCTGCCCCATTTCAATATCCCCCTAATATTTTTTTATTAGGTTGGCTGTTTTGGGATTTTTTATACAAATATTCCCGGAAAGAAAACAGGATTCTACAATGATTTGACAACACCGGAAAAACGAGTTAAAATGAGGAAATGCGCCGTCTGTAATGGCAGAAAATACGGTATAACAAGGAGTACGAGAATGAATTCATTACAAGCGCCGGTTCGAAAGGCATTCCGGGCTGCCTTCCCCCACACCATTCCGGTTCTGACCGGTTTTTTATTGTTGGGGACCGCCTATGGCGTCCTGATGCAGACGAAAGGGTACGGCGTAATCTGGGCAGTACTAATGAGTATCATCGCGTTTTGCGGCAGTATGCAGTATGTGGCGATCACACTGCTGACCATTCCCTTTAATCCCATGCAAGCCTTCCTGCTCAGCTTCATGGTAAATGCAAGACACCTCTTCTACGGGCTGTCCATGCTGGAGAAGTACAAAGGATTAGGGAAATTCCGTTTCTTCCTGATTTATACCCTTTGTGACGAGACCTTTTCCATCTCCTGCAGCGTAGAACCGCCGGAGGATGTTAACCGGAAATATTTCTATTTCTGGCTCTCCTTTTTAGATTATTCCTATTGGGTATGCGGCACCTTCTTAGGAGGGGTTCTGGGGAACTTTATTACCATTAATACAAAAGGGCTGGATTTCGTGCTGACCGCGTTGTTTATTGTACTTTTTCTGGAACAGTGGAAAAAGAAAGAGAACCGGCTGTCCGGTCTCATTGGAATTGGCTGCTCTGTGGCAGCCGCAGCGATCTTCGGAACAGACCGCTTTATTATACCGGCCATGGCAATGATCGTATTGGCCCTGACGCTGGGGAGGAAAAAGATATGTACCTGACACCATTGCAGACAATGATTATGATATTGGCGATTGCCGCAGGGACCATGATCACCCGCTTCCTGCCCTTTATTCTGTTTCCCGATAAGAAGGAAATGCCAAAGTATATTGAATATCTGGGGAAAGTACTGCCGCCTGCCATGATGGGGCTGCTGGTCGTGTACTGCCTGAAAGATGCAGCCTTTTTTAAAATGCCCTTTGGGGTACCGGAAATAATTGCCGCCCTGGTAATTATCGGACTGCACCGCTGGAAAAATAACGTACTGCTGAGTATTGGCGGCGGGACGGTGGTGTATATGATTTTAGTGCAAGGGGTTTTTGCATAAGTTATTTCACCACCGTGCCGTCAGAATCAAGGCCCGTTTCGCTTTTGTATTGTATCTGCCTTACCTCCCGAACTTCGCTTTCAGATATTCCACATAATATTTCGGATCGAAATCCTCTCCGGTAGCATCCCGCAGCAGCTCGCGCGTAGTCCGGGAGGAGCCGAAACGATGGATTTTCTCACGCATCCAGTCGGTGATAACGGAAAGATTTCCACTTGCCAGCAATTCCTCCAGATCATAGTCCTCTGCCAGCTTGTGTGCCAGCTGCGCCGCAAAGGCGTTTCCCAGTGCATAGGATGGGAAATACCCAAAGGATCCCAGTGCCCAATGGATGTCCTGTAACACGCCTTCCGCATCGCTTCGCGGGTGAATTCCCAGGTATTCCTCATAGAGCCCGGCCCACTTTTCCGGCAACGCTTCCACTTCGATTGTGCCGCCGATCAGCTCCTTCTCCAATTCATACCGCACCATGATGTGCAGACAATAGGTCAATTCATCCGATTCGATCCGGATAAGTCCTGGACGGGCTTGATTGATCGCCTGAATAAACCGGGGCAGTTCCACGATTCCCAACTGCTCCGGAAACAGCTCTGCCAAACGGGAGAAAATCGGCTTCCAAAAGGCTTCGCTGCGGCCCAGGACATTTTCATAGAACCGGGACTGAGACTCGTGCATGCCACAGGACGCCCCCTGTCCCACCGGCGTCTGGCTGATCTCATCGGCCACTCCCTGCTCATACAGAGCATGTCCGCATTCGTGAATCGTCGAGAAGATCGCACTGGTTACATTGCCTGGGTCATAGTGAGTCGTAAGGCGCACATCGTCCTTATGCAGGTGCGTGGTAAATGGATGAGCACTTTCTGCCAATACTCCCCGGCTCTTATCAAAGCCTAGATAATCTAACAGGAATCCGCTGAATTCCCGTTGCTTTTCCACCGTAAAATGACCATACAGAAAATGGTCGTCCACTTGATCTGTCCGTTTGGCGGCTCCCTCCAATAGTGGGCGGATCTCTTCCTTCAGGATTGCAAAAAAGCGATCCAGTTCCTTCATGGAAAAGCCTTTTTCATATTCTTCCAGCAGTGCATCATACAATGCCTGTCCCTCTTTCGCCTTATAGCCGGCAAACTTCCTGGCATACCCGACCATCTTCTTCAGGGTAGGCGCAAACAACGAAAAATTATTGCCGCTTCTTGCTTTTGCCCAAATAGAAGCAGCGGAAGCCTGCAGTTCGGCATAAGCCCGATACTCATCTGCAGGAATCCGCTTCAGATCCTCAATATCCTCTTTTACTTTTTCAGCGATTGCCCGCTGCTCTCTTGTCAGATCCCCGGAGCTAAGCAGAGCGGTTATGATCTGCTCCACCTCCGGTTCCAGTGTGGCCACCCGGTAAGTATCATGCAGAACTCCGACTGCATGGGAAGTACGCTCCATACCTCCCTCCGGTGCCAGTGTCTCCATATCCCACTCTAACAATGCCAGCGCTGTCCGAAGGGCCATCCGCTTCTCCAGATAGGGAAGCAGCCTCTCATATAATGAATTCATATTTCTTCTCCTAAAAATATTTTTTACTACCCCATAGGCTTTTCTTTTTTAGGTTCAAATATTCATTATAGGCTTTCTCTAAAATTTGTTTTTCATTCGTAAATTTTAATAAGTGATAGGCCTCATGGTACTTATAGTAACCGGAGTCCACAAAATATTCTTCCCGCTGCGGCTTACTGTAATAGCTGTCCGCCATCATTAAATACCAGTGAACATCTTTCTCAATCTCCTCTTTCATTGTACTGAACGTGTATTGGCTCTTACCGACGTATTTGACAATGGAGGCCTTGACACCCGACTCCTCCATCACTTCCCGCAGGGCAGTATCCCGATGCTCTTCGCCTTCTTCTACGGTTCCCTTCGGTAATACCCAGCCTTCGTATTTATTCCTGACATTTTTATATAACAGCAAAATCTTGCCACGAAAAATAACCACACCGCCACAGCTCGTTGCTTCGGTCACTGCAATTCCTCCTGTTCGGTTGGATCTTGTGATAGTATTAGTATATTATCAAATGAAAAAAAGTGCAAGGACTAGTGTGACCAGTGTGACTAGT
>Ga0154002_1000573_pt1 | contig 11056 bp, 12 predicted proteins | sample TSNY086MetaG_FD_102276 | JGI IMG/M metagenome (GOLD analysis project Ga0154002, IMG submission 102276) | Attine ant fungus gardens microbial communities from New York, USA - TSNY086 MetaG | ecosystem: Host-associated > Fungi > Mycelium > Unclassified | place: USA: New York, Robert Cushman Murphy... | reverse complement strand
TTTGCAGCTATTTGATGGTATGTCATCTATGTTTGGAAGTCAAGGCTTCCCTCAAACGGCTAAAGGCCTTGACTTCCAAACATAGATGACATGAGAAATAGTCAAGCGGCAAAATAGATGGGTGTGCTTCGCCCTCCAAATAATTTTACGGAAAAAGCCCTTTTTCGGCCTTGTATAAAGTGCTGAATAACAATTAGATAGGAAAGGAAAAAGCGATGGAATACAGACAAGGATGTGATTATTTATTCTTACCGCATGGTTTGGATAGACCTATTGTGATTGAGGGTAAGAAAATAGGGGCATTGTGCATAAATGTTTTATTCAAGTTATTTGATGAGTGTGGAAATGAAATATTTTTTGAAAGTGAGGGAACAGATCCCGAAGAAATCCTCCTGTTTCTTTCAGATAATGATAATAAAATATATTTTTTTGATATGTTCAATTTTTTTTGATGAAGATCATTTATTTATGCCTTTTCCTACCCCATATGTAAGGCGTTCAAAGTATACTATTAATTTTGAAGTTTTATTTTACACGAAGGATATAGATACTGGGGCATGTCTCGAACCAGTGGAAATCAAAAGAGAAGAGTTTGATCAAATTTTCAAAGACAATTTGCAGACATTTAATTGTATGGACAATAAGCCCGCTCAAACCACTTCATGGTTTTATCAGGAAGTTAGTGATTGACTAAATTAGGAGTTAGGGAAGGAGATATTGAGATGACGATATATGAGGTACTGACCGCCGACTGGAACGTTGACAGAATAAGCGTTTTAGTCGGGGAAAGGGAAACAGCAAAATATATAATAGGATATTGCATTGGCAGAGATGTTAAACTAGGACTTTCAGAGCATTTTTTACAAGAGACGGCAGTTGGAGATTTATATGGTGATGGTGGCATTAAAACGCTATATATCAGACGCATTAGTGAGAAGGGCGGTGTGAATTGAAAATAGGTCTTATAGATGTAGATGGACATAATTACCCCAATTTACCGCTTATGAAAACAAGTGCATGGCATAAGGAAAAAGGAGATTTGGTGCAATGGTACGAACCGCTTGACGGTCTGGTTGAAGAATACGACATTGTTTATATGTCAAAAGTATTTAGCTTCACACCTGATTATATGTTGCCAATCTACTCAAAAAAGATAACAAAAGGCGGTTCGGGTTACTGTATAAAACTTGTGAATGGTAAAGAAAAGTATATGAAGAAAAGGGATGTTGAACTGCCAAATGAAATAGAGCATATTTACCCTGACTATTCTCTGTATCCTAAAATGACTAAAGATACCGCATACGGCTTTTTGACCAGGGGCTGCCCGGTGGGCTGTGAATTTTGTCATGTAGCGTGTAAGGAAGGGAAGAAGAGTTATAAAGTGGCTGATTTATCGGAGTTTTGGAAAGACCAGAAAAATATTGTCATCTGCGATCCAAATACATTGGCGTACCTCGGACACTTGGAATTATTACAGCAGTTAGTGGATAGCAAAGCAAAGGTGAATTTTAATCAGGGATTAGATATAAGGCGAATAAATGATAAGAACCTTGAATTAATTAAGCAGATCCGGCTTGATGGAATACACTTTGCTTACGATCGCTACGAAAATAAAAACATTATAGAGCAGAACTTAAAGTCATTTAAAGAATCAACCGGATACGATAAGAACAAGGGGAGAGTGACGGTTTATATCTTGACCAATTTCAACACGACTATAGAGCAGGACATTGAAAGAATACAGTTTTGCAGATCATTGAAGTTTTCGCCATACCCTATGATTTATAACAAGGGCGAGTTTGTTGATCAGAATGGAAGGTTGAAACCTTATCAAGAATTGTTACAAAGATTTACAACTGAACAAATAAAGCATTTTATAAAAACTCAGAAGCTGCAAAGATGGTGTAACAATTTTATTTTTTGGAACACTCCAACTTTTGAAGAATATGTTGGTTAGTAAAATTATACGAGAAAGGAAATAACAATGAAAATCGGTGTTTTTTAACAAGGCTCCAAGCTTTACGGAAATTCTGAATGACTTGGACGGAGACATAGTCAATTTCTTTGACTGTGTACGGGATTATCCGGAAGAACTGGCGACATTGATAGAGTTGACCCCATACAGCCGAGAAGAGTATAAGCGTTCCTATGACCGGGAGAATTGTACGAACTTGGAACGGGCCAGACGATTTATAATCCGCTGTAACATGGCAAGAGCGGGAATGCAATATTATTCTTCATCCTGGCGGCATGCCGGTCCGGTACTGGGAGCATCTTGTGATCAGCGTGTAGTTGGCGCATGGAATAAGCTGCCGGGCGAAGTATTGGAAGCGGCTAAACGGCTCAAGGATGCCGAGATTGAGAAAACGGATGCAATTGGCCTGATAGAAAAATACAATGTCCCGGATTGCCTTATATATGCCGATCCACCATACCTGTTAAGCACCCGGCGTCAGAGATATTACAATGTGGAAATGGAAAGCGATACAAAACATGAAGAATTGCTGAAAACACTGTTAGAGCATTCAGGACCAGTGGTATTAAGTGGGTATGATTCAGAATTATACAATGATTACTTATCCAGCTGGATCCGATATGAATTTGCCGCCCAAGCAGAGCAGGGAAAGAGCAGGATAGAAATAGTTTGGGTAAATAGAGCAGATAACCAGTTGAGTTTATTTAACTAAAAAAATGATAAAATCATCAGAAGTGGATTTAGATTTATTGGTGCAAAATATAACTAATAATGAAATGGGAATGGTTTTAATTGAAGCTGACGCAAATAGTTTCATTGATATATGGATTTCTAAAAGCTGATTATTTAATTCTAATGGTTGATTAAAAGTTAGGAGAAAGCAACATGACAACAAAAGAGTATAATACAGTTTATTATCCCTAAATTGAGTAAACTTGTAGGGTGGCACTAAAAAGTTAATGGGTTATGGCAGGGATGTACGTAACAACAATCTTACCGTCATAGATCTCCAAGACGACGGGTTGCTCTTCCGGAATGTTAGCGGAACGAAGTATATTATCTGTTATTATAAGCTTATCAGATTTTGCGCGAGAACTCGCGGATATAACATTGACTGCTTTGGGATAATTGATCATTGGCATGTCCTTTCTACCACCCTACAATACAACATAATATATCACAGTAAATAATAAAAAACAACAAATTCATTTTTTTAGTAAATACAACAGGAACGGGTTAATCCCTGGCCGGGAAAGTGGAATAATTAACTGAATAGCAGGAAAGGAGCGGAATATTGATACTACGAAAAGGTGATTGCTTAGAGATCATGCCGGAAATAGCCGATAAATCTATAGATATGATTTTTGCGGACTTACCTTTTGGCACAACGCAAAATGAATGGGATGCTAATATACCTCTACAGTTATTGTGGCAACAATTCTGCAGAATAATAGAAGATAATGGGTGCATTGCTTTATGAGCACAATCCCCATTTGATAAAATATTGGCTTGTAGTAATCAGATGTATCGATACTAATGGATTATTGAGAAGACAAGGGCTACAGAGCATTCAAACGCCAATAAAATGCCGATGAAAGCACATGACAATGTATTGATATTTTATAAAAATATTTACCTACATATAATCCTAAAAAAACTAAAGATCATACTCCTGTCCATAGCTATACCAAACTTACCGATGATGGAAGTTGTTATGTTATGGAAAAACAATGACAGGGCGTTCTGGTGGAGGTAATACAGAACGGTATCCAAGGGATGTTTTGAGCTTTAAATGGGATACTCGATCAATGTTAATCCCAACAAAGAAGCCAGTTGATGCTTGTAAATACTTTAATAGGGCGTACACAAATAAGGGGGATACGGTCTTAGATAGTTGTATGGGCAGTAATAGCACTGGGTTGGCATGTAAGGAACTGGATAGAAAATTTATAGGTATAGAATTGCTGGATAGAAATTTTGACATTTCCGTCCAGTGTGTATCATAGAGAATGGAGAAATGATATGGGAGAGTATAATATGGTTTTTTTCTTTGGGGCTTCAAATGTCAATTAATATTAAGAAATACGTTTGGTGTAGTTGGTGTTGTCTGTATCAGACAGACATTCTTTTATTCTGATTTTACTGGTATTAATTATTTAATGATGGTAGGCAGGGAGGGAGTGATAACATGGCATATCGTAGAGTGGTCTATAAAATAACTTGTAAACGGGAACAAAGAAAAAGATATACAAGAGATTTGGACAAAATAATAAAAATTATATTGCATGATGCTAATACAGCATATGTCCAATTTAGAGATAAAAAGGGTGACTACAGACTGAGTAAGAAAATCAAAATATGCCAAAGGAAAGATAATACCTATTTCCTCTCTTTTGAAAAAAAAAGATTTGATGTGGATTTGGATTCTGATGAATTAGAACAATTAATAGGAGATGATGGTAGAAATGAGGTGTTGAGGGTAAAGGGGTATTACAATAAACATGTGAAACCTATAAAACCGACTTGTCCTAAATGTAACCAGTCACTTGGATTGGGAGTAAATACAGTAGGATACTGGGAAAAGAAAATAAAAGTTGATGGAACACTCTCGGTATATACGTCCCGTAGCTATGGGAAACCAAATAGAGAATCGGAATTTTTGTATTGTCCTAAGTGTGATTATATCTATCATTTTGGGGGATCGGAAAAATCAGAACGTAATGAGGCATTTGACAATTGGCATGATGTAATTATGCAGGACAATTATTGGTAGTTGTTTTGTGGTTATTTCCTATTTGGAAAATACCATGACAACAAATAATTAAGGACAAGTGGGTGAGTAACTATGGCAGTACAGACCGATATAATCAAATTTGAGGAACAATCTATATATGCATCTGGTTATGGGTTTGCTCCTAAATTTGCGATGCAAGATACCGAACTAACAATTGCAGCAAAAGCAGTATATTTGTACTTTTGCTCATTGACAGGTGGTACATATTCGGTTTATCCGACACGGCAACGCATATTAACTGACCTGGGAATAGGGAAAGACAAATACTATGCTGCCATGGAGAATTTGCAGGAACAGAATTATTTACATATTACCAAACAAAAGGCAGAAGCTAATAAATTTGAACATAATATATATCATCTTAATTTGAATCCTAAGCAGTATAAGATTGATGATAAAATGACTGGTGATATGTTGATCGTGCAAGGGCTTCTTTCTGGCGGCTCCGGAATGTTGGGCTACAGTGTAATGAAAAGCAGAGCAATATCATGTACAGAAAAAGTAATTTATGGATATATAGTGTCTTTTATGGGAGCTGGAAACATACGAATGCCGAGACGTGATGAAATGCTTATACATCTGGGTATCAGCGAAAAGACCTATAAAAGAGCTGTTTCTAGACTAAATGCTTTAGAATTGGTGAAATATTCTCATGCCAGGGACAACCATGGCCGTGTCACGGGTGCTCGATATGAAGTGGTTTTAAATCCTTCAACCTGGATAAAGGTTTCGCCAACAAATATCTTTGAAAATAGACAGTCAGATCTAAAAGAAGGTCAGAGAATCGAACTATGGGGCCAGAATAGGGACACACAAACCGAACCATGGGGTCAAACTGGGGACACACAAAATGAACCATGGGGTCAAACTGGGGACACGCAAAATGAACCATGGGGTCAAACTGGGGACACGCAAAATGAACCATGGGGTCAAACTGGGGACACGCAAAATGAACCATGGGGTCAAACTGGGGACATGCAAAATGAACCATGGGGTCAAACTGGGGACATACAAACTCAGACCATGGGGTCAAAACAGGGACACTATCAAAGAGATATTAATACTTCTAGTATTTATCAAACCACTACTACTAAAGATATTGATGAATTATTAATTCAAAAATTAACCAGTAAAAACAGTGAAGATGTGGTTGGTGTAATTGAGGGTTATATGAAATCCTCAGTGGATAAATCATGTTTATCAGATCTGGAAAGGATGGTGATAGAATATATCAGTGAATTATTTACTTTAAAATCCGGAGTAAAGAGTCGAGGGGGTGATCGGACGTATGAATACTTAGAATCAAAGACAGTGAAAGCTATTGATGAGAACAGTTTTATAAAGACTATCAACCGCATTGTGGATTCTTATGAACAAAGTGCAGAGCCGATATTGTATCCCCGGGGCTGGGTGCAGTCTGTTTATGCAAGGTTAATTGGGACTATGCAATGGGACATTACTCCAGGCATTAAAAAAAGGCCCTCAAAGCCCCCAAACGCCTTCAATAACTTTGAACACCATGATACAGACTATAATGCACTAGTGATTGAGTTAACAACTCAATGGATGAAAGAATCAGATGAAGATGGTTTGTAACCTAAAAACAAAGAAAATTAACAAATTTCTACTATAGGAACCAAAAACAAATGCAATTTTGTTCCCAGTAATATATAATTATTTTGAAAGGAGGACGATAGAAAGACAAAATGCTTATTTTGTCACATTGTACTGTCGCCTTAATTATATAATACATGCAAATAGTAGTCAATATGTTTAGGAATTATTTTTTTGAACAGTTATTTTGTAATTAGAGTTGAATATTGGTGAGAAACAACTAGACCATCAAAGATGGCCTAGTTTTACAGTAACATAGTAATGCAGGTTTGTCAAGAAAATAATCAAGAACTAATGATACAAAGAAAAGATTGAAAACACGTGCGATACGTGTTATAGTGTACTTAGAGGAGGAAAGGATCAATGAGATTCAGAGAAGTCGAACGAATATTGTTAGACAATGGTTGGTATTTCGTGAAACAGGTTGGTTCTCACTGTCACTACAAGCACCCAACCAAACCGGGAAAAGTAACAATCCCAAATCACGGTGGGAAGGATATTAACCCCACTATAGCAAAACAGATAATGAAGCAGGCGGGGCTGTAAAAAGCCCCAGCAAGCCTGCTGACTATAAAGCGTTGTGAAAGGAGAAAAAAGATGAAATTAGTATATCCGGCGATTTTTATTCCATACGAAGATGGAACTGGGGGATATGCAGTAGAATTTCCGGATCTTCCCGGATGTGTTACTGGTGGAGATGATATGGCCGAAGCATTATTTATGGCTGAAGATGCTGCCAGTGGCTGGGTACTCACCGAACTGGAAGATGGGAATCAGGCACCAGTGGCTACACGATATCAGAATATAGTGATAGAAACTGGCCAGATTGTCAGTTTGGTTGCTCTGGATATGGATGCATATGCAGAGAAATACGGAAGTAAGGCGGTGAAGAAGACCTTGACTATTCCAGCATGGATGAATACGTACACTGAGCAGCACAATATTAGTTGTTCGGCGGTACTGCAGGAAGCGCTTAGTAGAATGGCTCAGGAAAAATGTTAAGAAAAGGGGGGTAGTACACTTTAGAAGAATTGGACACTAAATAGATATTATTAAAAGGGCATCCTTTGGGATGTCTTTTTGAATGGAGGAAAAGACTTGGAAATCAAAGAATCATTAGTTGGATCGGGTTGCGACATCACCGAATTGAAAAGCGGAACTGGTTCCGGTTGGTAGATCAGGGTCAGGAGATGCCGCCGGAGGGGAAACCGGAACTGATTCCGGTCAGTAGATCAGGGTCAGGAGCTGCTGCCGGAGGAGCAACCGGAACTGGTTCCGGTCAGTAGATCGGGGTCAGGATCTGTCACCGGCGGGGAAACCGGAACTGGTTCCGGTCGGTAGATTAGGGCCCGGATCTGTCGCCGGAGGAGCAACCGGAACTGGTTCCGGTCAGCTGCTCAGCGCTGGGAGCTGCCGCCGGAAGGAAAAGCGGAACTGGTTCCGGTCAGCTGCCCAGAGCCAGCTGCCCAGAGCCAGGAGCTGCCGCCGGTAGGGAACTGAAAAGCCGATTATAAAATCGGCTTCTTGGTTCACTTCCACTCCAATTGCAACTGCCTGTTTTGTGTAGCACAGTCGGAAAGATATAAGTTAATGAGCGTCTGATAAGGGATACCAGATTCTTCGGATCGCATTTTGAAGTAATCAATCGTATCACTATCAAGGTTAATTGTAATTTGTTTTTTTAGTCTTTTTGCATACGGGTTTTCCCGTGATTGCGAAAAATCATATTCTTCTCTCATGCTATCACCTCATTCTTGATAATCTTGATATTGCCTTGTTTCCATTCTTGTTGCCTTTCTCGCTGAAATAATGCGTATTACCGTTTCGGAAGCTCGATAACAATGGCAGACCACGAGCAGATTGGCTTTTTTACTAAGCCCTAAAATGATGAATCGTTCCTCCCTTTCTGAATGCTCTGGGTCATCTATTATTCTAGCTTCTTCATCATAAAATACCGTCTTTGCTTCATCAAACGATATTTTGTGTTTTTTCTGATTGGTTATGTTTTTGTTTTCATCCCATTCAAATCTTATGCTTTCCATAATTATATTATAATTATAAAATATTTATTTGTCAATAGTGATCTAAATCTTGACTTATATTACACCCAGAGCTAGGAGTTTCCTCCGAGAGGGAAACCGGAACTGGTTCCGGTCGGTAGATCAAGGTCAGGAGTTGCCACAGTAGGAGCCACCGGAACTGGTTCCGGTCGTTAGATCAGGGTCAGGAGCTGCCGCCGTAGGGGAAACCGGAACTGGTTCCGGTCGTTAGATCAGGGTCAGGAGATACCACCGTAGGTGCAATCGGAACTGGTTCCGGTCAGTAAACCAGGGTCAGGAGGTGTCACCGTAGGGGAAACCGGAACTGGTTCCGGTTGATAGATCAGGGTCAGGAGCTGCTGCCGTAGGGGAAACCGGAACTGGTTCCGGTCAGTAAACCAGGGTCAGGAGTTGCCACCGGAGGGGAAACCGGAACTGGTTCCGGTCGGTAGATCAGGGTCAGGAGTTGCCACCGTAGGTGCAACCGGAACTGGTTCCGGTCGGTAGCTTAGGTTCAGGGGCTGCCGCTGGAAGGGAAACCGGAACTGGTTCCGGTCGGCAGATTAGAGCCAGAAGTTAGAGCCAGTGAGAAAACCGGAACTGGTTCCGATCGATAGAGCAGAACTGGGAATGAAGGTCGATAAAGCAACCGGAGCTGGTTCCGTTTCTGCCGGTGAGAGCCAGGAAGGGCGATCAAAGTTACAGTTCATACTCCAAAGTGGAATTTGTAAATTGCCTTATTGATAGATGATAAAAATTAGTTTATAATTCAAATAAGTTAGTTTTAGTTAGTATAATGGGCTATTTCAAATCTAAAGATAGGATTGATGAGAAAATGGAGAAGGAGAAAAGAGATTTTTTTATTAGTTATAATAAAGCAGATAAACAGTGGGCGAAATGGATTGCTGCTGTTCTTGAAAATACTAGGAAAAATGAAGATGAATGTTATTCCTGCTATATCCAGGCATGGGACTTCAGAAAAGGTGGTAATTTTGTTTTAGATATGCAAAACGCTTTAGTGAGTTCTGACAGGTTTATTGCAGTGTTGTCCCAGGATTATTTTGATTCTCTGTATTGCCAGGCAGAATGGGCAGCCGCTTTTACGCAAGATTCGAATAGTCAGTACCGACATCTGATTCCAGTACGGATTTCCAATGTAGAAGCTAAAGGGTTACATGCTGCTATTAGTTACATAGATTTGTTTGGATTAGACGAACAACGGGCTGAAAAGGATCTGATCAATGGCATAGATATAAACGAGATACCTCGTAACCGCCCATCTTTTCCCGGTACTGCTAAAGTGCGGTTTCCTGGCACTATGCCATTTCAAAATTTACCATTTATTAAAAATAACTATTTCACAGGCAGAGACATGATTCTGGAAGAAATCCACAAGGAATTTCAAAAGGATAGCGCACTCTCCCTGACACAATCTATCATAGGGTTAGGGGGAATCGGTAAAACACAGATTGCATTGGAGTATGCTTATCGGTATTCAGATGAATATAATTGGATTTGGTGGATATCTGCTGAAACAGATACCACAGTCTTAAGTGCATATAGAGAATTTGCTAAAAAAATGAAGCTGATTAATAAAGAACAAGATGATGCCGAGTACATTATAGAGACTGTATTAAACTGGTTAGATTATAATAGTAAATGGCTGTTTATTTTTGATAATATGGAAAACTTATCTGCTGATACACCCTGGTGGCCGAAAAATAACAGGAATAATATCCTAATAACAACTAGAAATACAAAAATTCCTATAGGGAAACCAGTCGATATATCTGTCTTTGAACCTAAAGAGGCGGTTTCCTTTTTAGCAAAACGTACAGGGCGAAGTGATGCTCTGGACGATGCTGCCGTACTTGCTGCCCGTCTGGGTCATCTTCCATTAGCCCTTGAGCAGGCTGCCGCTTATATCAGAAACAATGATTGTACATATCGTGAATATATAAATCTTTTTGCAGAATGCGGTCTTAGGGTTTTAGAAAAAACGGATAATATTATCTATGATAAGGAACCTGTGACGCTTACATGGGCGATTTCACTAAAGAAAATCAACCAAGAATCAAGTCGGCAATTTTTGTACCTATGTTCCTATTTGAGTTCTGAAAATATTGAACTAAACCTGTTTCGCAATAATATAGAATGTCTGCCATCATCGTTGCGGGAAAAACTCTCAGATCCAATAGAGGCAAATGAGGTGTGTGGGGAATTAACCCAATATGCCCTCTTAAAGAAACAAGAGACAGGAGGTTACTCCATGCACCGATTACTCCAGGAAGTAGTGCGAAACAATGTAAAGGATAATCCACAATGGTCTCTATGCATTTTAAAGTTATTATACGCAACATATGAATTTGAATATAAATTACAAAGCGAATTTACAATAAATACCTCACATATTGAGGCTTTTGTGAATGCAATTGAACCAATAGTTCCAGATAAGGAAATACAAAAAAAAGTTTCTTTTTTATTCGCACAGGCAGGGTACGGGAACAGTTGCTTAGGAGATTATCCGAAAGCCCTGGAATGGTACCAGAAGGCTTTGAATATCCGTGAAAAGGTGCTGGGGAAGGAGCATCCAGATACTGCCACGACCTACAACAATATCGCATTTGTGTATGA